>JGI10216J12902_100958667_pt1 | contig 15534 bp, 14 predicted proteins | sample KanNatreferecore_FD_12902 | JGI IMG/M metagenome (IMG submission 12902)
CGGCGGCGGATCTTCGCGCAGGAGCGGCTCCCGGAACTCCGGCGCCCGGCGGCGCTGCTGTCCCCCCGCGAAGGACCCGATGTTCAGCCGCGGCATCTTGCGGACGTAGTACCAGCCCGCGGCGGGTCCTAAGAAGGTGAAGAGGGCGAGGAGCGGGTCCTGGTAGTTGAGCCCGAAGCTGAAGTAGACGATCAGGACGTCCACGAGTGCCAGCGTCTTCAGCTTCACCGGGATCACCATCCACATGAGGAGCTCCATCTCCGGGTCCATGGCTGCCCAGGTGACGGTGAGGGCGGAGAGGATCAGGGTGAGGCCGCTCAGCAGGACCGGCTTACCAAATATGTACGCCGCCGGGACGAATACCAGCGACGTGATCACCGCCAGGGCGCAGAAAACCACGAGGAAGTTGCGCCAGCCCCAGGAGCGCTCCAGCATCCCGCCGACGATGAATAGCCACAGGAGCTGGAGGAGCAGATAGAAGGGATGGGTCTCGACGAAGACGTAGCTGATCCAGGTCCAGGGACGGTAGAGCCACGTGAAATCACCCGGCGCCGTGGCGAAGACCAGCCATTCGATCAGCACAGCGCCGTTCCGCCCGAGGAAGAAATAGAGCAGGAACGTTACCGCCGTGATCGCCATCAGGGCGCGCACGGCCGGGATGGAGTGGAAGCTGAACGGGAGCCATCCCCCCGCGCTGTACTGCGGGCCGCTCCCCCACGCGCTGCGCATCCGGACCCACCTTTCGTGCGCGATTCGCGCATCTTCCCCAGTATACCGGCAGCGAGGGGGTCGGGCAAACCCGCTGTGGCAGTCGCGAAGCGCGGGCGAAGGCAGGTATGGAAGCGGCCAGGATCGTCATCGCGTGTGTGGCTTCGGCAGTGGCGTACGGCATCGTGCACGACCAGATCACCGCCAGGATCTGCGTCGAGTACTTCACGATCGGGCATCCGCTGATCGTCCCCACCACTTCACCGACGGTCCTGGGGCTCCTCTGGGGTGTCCTCGCGACGTGGTGGGTCGGGCTCATCCTGGGGATCGGGCTCGCGGTGGCAGCGCGCGCCGGTCGATACCCGAAGCGGGACATTCGCCAGCTCCGGCCCCCGGTGGTGCGCCTGCTCCTCACGATGGCGGCAAGCGCCGCCGTGAGCGGCGTCGTGGGCTTTGCCGCGGCGAGTAACGGTTGGGTGTACCTCGACGAGGAAGTGGCGTCGGCGCTGCCCCCTTCCGCCCGGCTGGGCTTCCTCGTCGACCTCTGGATTCACATGGCGAGCTACCTGGCGGCGTTCATCGGCGGGATCATCCTGATCATCGGGACCTGGCGCGGCCGCCGCCGGGAGGTAGAGCGGTTGAGCGCGGTTGAGGGTTGAGCCCACGGCTGCCTCCACGCCAGCCTCAACTCAGCCGATCATCAACGCCGGGAGCGCGCCGCGGGAAGCAGGAGAACGTGCGGCGCCGGGAGCCAGCATGAGCGCCACCGAGGAACGGATCGCGACCGCCGACGGTCTCACGCCCGCCGCATCGGACGAGCGGAGGCCCGCGTCACTGCTGGTGGTCTGCGCGCTGTTCGTGCTGTCCGGCTCCTGCGGGCTCGCCTACGAAGTGGTCTGGGCGAAGTACCTCGGGCTCTTCCTGGGCAACGGCGTGCTCGTCCACACGGCGGTGCTCGGCACTTTCATGACCGGCCTTGCCGCCGGCAGCCTGATCATCGGGCGCCGGGCGGAGCGGATCGCGAACCCGCTGAAGGCGTACGGCTGGCTGGAGCTGGCCATCGCCGGGTATGCGGGGCTCTTTCCGCTGCTCGCCTCGGCCGGTCAGGCACTGGTGCTTCAGGCCGCGGGGCCGTTCCCGCCGGGCACGATGGGGCTGCTCGTCATCCGGATCGCCATCGGCTGCGCGCTGATGCTGGTGCCAACCGTGCTCATGGGGGCGACCTTCCCTTACCTGACTTCCTACGCGGAGCGGACCGGCAACCGCGGCGCCGCCGGGGCCAACTGGCTCTACTTCGCGAACTGCGCGGGCGCCGTCGCCGGGAGCCTGATCACCGGGTTCGCCCTCATCCCGCAGCTCGGTCTCTCCGGCTCGCTGATGGCGGTGATGGTGCTGAATGTTCTGGTCGGCGCCCTCGCGCTGCTCGCCGGGATGGCCGGCAGCGCGCCCGTTCCTCCCGCTGAGTCCGAAGCCCACGCAAGCGGTCAAGGGGCCGCGGCCAACCGGCTCGTGCTGGCGGCCGTCTGCGTCTCGGGCGCCACGGCCTTCGTTTATGAGCTCGTCTGGACCCGCCTTTTCGCCGTGACGCTGGGCAGCAGCACGTATTCGTTCACGCTGATGCTGTCCGCCTTCATTACGGGGCTGGCCCTGGGGAGCATCGCCGCGAACGCACTGCCCGGCGTGGGCCGCTCGCCGCTGGCGTGGTTCGCGCGCGCCGAGATCCTGATCGCAATGGCCATGGCGCTGGCGATACCGCTGTATCCGCGCCTGCCGTATCTCTTCTGGCAGTGGCGCTGGCAATTGCGACCCGTTGCGGAGAGCATCCCGCTCTACCACCTGTTCCAGTACGGCATCACGTTCCTCGTGATGGCGGTGCCCACGTTCCTCTTCGGCCTCACCTTCCCGACCGCGATCCGGGCGGCCAGCCGGGAGGACAGCGTCGCCTCGCACGCTGCGGAGGTCTACGGTTGGAATACCGTGGGAACCGTGGCCGGCGTGACCCTCGCCGGCGCCGTGCTGATCCCCCTGCTGGGGCTCCAGGGGACCCTTCGCGTCGCGGCGGCGCTCAATCTCGTCATCGGCTGCGTGCTCCTCTACAAGGCCTCGGACGCGCCGCCGGCGGTCCGAAGGTGGGCCCTTCTCGCGGCTCCGGCAGCGCTGCTGCTGCTCCTCTCACCCCAGTGGCGTCCGCTCTCCTTCACCCAGGGGGCGCTGCGCGCGAACGTGCCGCCGCCGGCCGATTGGTCGCGCTACCAGACGATGCTCCGCTCACGGGAACCGGTGTTCTACCGGGAGGACCTGGGAACGACCGTCGCGGTGGTGCGGGCGATCGATCCGGACTCCGGCCAGCCGCAGCTCGGTCTCATCGTGGACGGGAAGATGGACGCGACATCGGTGGGCGACCTGCCCACGCAGACCCTGCTGGGGCAGATCCCCCTCGTGCTGAAGCCGGAGAGCACTGACGTCTTCGTTCTCGGCCTCGGCAGCGGCGTGACGGCGGGCAGCGTCCTGACCCACCCGGTAGAGCGCGTGGACTGCGTGGAGATCTCGAAGGCCGTTGTCGACGCGGCCCGCCGGTTCCAGGCGACGAGCGGCGGCCCCGAGCGCGACCCGCGGTTCCATCTCACGATCGACGACGGGAAGACCATCCTCGCCTCCACCCGCCGCAAATACGACGTGATCATCAGCGAGCCCACCAACCCGTGGATCGCCGGCGTGGGCAACCTGTTTTCCAAGGAATCGTTCGAGGCCGCGGCGCGGGCGCTCAAGCCGGGCGGCATCGCCGCACAGTGGTTCCACGCCTACCAGCTCGACGACCCGCTCGTCGCCACCATCATCCGGACGTTCCGCTCCGTCTTTCCGCACACCATCGCCTTCCAGGGTAACTCGCAGGACTACATCCTCATCGGATCCACCCAGCCGCTGCCGGTCGATTTCTCGAAGATGGAGGAGCGGCTGAAGCGGCCGGAGGTCGCGAGGGATCTGTCGCGGATCAACGTCACCCGGTTGGCGGCGCTGCTGGCGCTGCAGACCCACACCGGCGAAGCGGTCGCCGCCCTGGAGGAGAACGGCGGCCTCAACACGGACGACTTCCCCCTGCTGGAGACGCTCGCCCCGCACGCGCACTACCTGGGGCTGACCGCGAAGAAGATCGAGAAGACCGACTGCCGCTACTCCCGCGGGCGCGGGCTCCTCCTCGACCACTACCTGCGGGGCCGTCCGCTGGACCGTGAGGAGCTGCTCGCAGTCTACCGGACGCTCTCCGACCCCCGGGTGGCGCAGCCGTCGCTCTCGTTCCGCATCCTGCACGAGTACCTGGCCCGGTGGCCCGACGACGCCGCGCTGCTGCTGGCCGCCGCCCGGTTCCTAGAGTCGAACGGCCGCGTGGAGCAAGCTTTGGCCTACGCCCGCCGCGCCTCCGCCGCCGGAAACCGCGAGGGCGCGCAAATGGCGGCGGCGCTCGAAGCCCGGCTGCACGGCATGGAAACCTCCGCCTTCAGCTCAGCACCGGCTCCTCGATAAAGGGGCCATCGCCCTCGACGAACCAGCTCCGCAGCTCCACTACCTGCCCGCCCCGGACCGACACGATGACGTAAGACCACTCCGGCCAGGCGACGTCGCGGTCGAAGTCTGAGGGCACCGCCGGATGGTTCGGGTGGGTGTGGTAGAGACCGACCAGGTCCATCTTCGCCTCTCGCGCCGCCTTCATCGCCTTCACCGTGTCCCCGGGCGAGACGAGGAACCGGCGCTCCTCTGAAGCGGACTCCCACCGCTCCGCGCTCGCCGTTACGCCCGTCTCCTCGAGCGAGGCGAACATGCTCGCCCGCAGCTCCGGGTCGTCCTCCCAGGCGTTCCGCACCGGCCACGCCTCCCGCACGATCCGGGTGTCCCCCTCCACGTGCCCAACGAGGAAGCCGCAGATCTCCAGCGGGTAGCCTTCGACCGCGTGCTCACGGATGGCCTCGACAGCCTGATCGGAGATTCGCAGCATTGCTCGGGTGACGTCCAGAGAAACGTGTCTCGCCTCGCGATACGAATGTCCCATCGTCGGAGTTTCCAGACTTCCCCTCCTCGGTTAGTCAATCACAGCACGTGATAGTGCGCCTCCGTGCCGCGCGTGAACCCAACCGAACCGGCCCAGCGGCTCGACGGATGCGTAATACATCCCGGCGGCGACGTGTTACAATGATGGAGAGGAGTCGCCCTAATGAGTTCCGTACGGCTGGAACCGGAGTTGGAAGCGCGCGTTCGTGAGGCTGCGCGGCGCCTCGGGCTGCCGGCTTCGGAGGTCCATCGCCGCGCCCTGCGGGCATTTTGCGATAGCGCCCTGGCCTCGGAGGGTCGGAGTCGGTATGAGGACGTGATCGGAATCGCGGAAGGCCCCGCCGATCTCTCGGAACGGACCGGCGAGGCGTACGCAAACCTGCTGCGGGAGCGCGTATCCGGTGCCGGGCACGCAAGTTGATACCCTGATTGACGCCGGCCCGCTGGTCGCCGTCCTCAACCGCGCGGACGCCCACCACGCGGCTTGTGTGGCGATCATCCGGGCGCTGGACTCCCCCTTCTATACCACGCTCCCCGTGATTACTGAAGCCATGTACCTGGTGGGAGCGCGCATGGGCTGGGCGGCGCAGGAGGCCCTCTGGCGGCTGCTGCTGCGCGGCGACCTGCTGCTCCAGCACCCTTCCCGGGAAGAGCTGAACCGCATGGCGGAGCTCATGGGGAAGTTCAGCGACCGGCCGATGGACTTTGCGGACGCCTCCCTGGTGGCCCTCGCGGGAGCGCCTCGGGCTCTCGCGTGTATTCACGGTGGACCGCGCGGACTTCTCCACCTACCGCCTCCGCGGCCGCGAGCCTTTCACCATCCTCGGACCGTAGCCGCTGGATCTTCCTCAAGGCGCGGGCGGAGGACGTGGCGGCGGACCTGAGGCCGCGGCGCCGAGATCGGACAAGGACGTATCGCGAACTAACTTCCCCGTAGCCTCGTGGCCGTGATCGGGGACGCTCACAGGTCTTCCCAGAAGGAGGCACTCAAGTACTTCGTGGCGTTGTCCGGGAACAGTGTCACCACCACGCCCTCCTTGAGCTGCTGCGCCACCCGCATCGCGCACGCCATCGCGCCGCCGGAGGAGGGGCCGACGAGGAGGCCTTCTTCGCGCGCGAGGCGCCGGACCATCTCCAGCGCCTCGTCGTCGTCCACGGCCTGGTCCTCGTCCGCGACGGAGGGGTCATAGATCTTCGGGACCATGGCGGTAGCCATGTGCTTGAGGCCGTCCATCAGGTAGAGCGGCGAGGCGGGCTGGAAGGAGATGCAGCGGATGCGTGGGTTCAGCTCCTTCAGCCGCCGCGTAGCGCCCACGAACGTACCGCTGGTGCCGAGACCGGCGACCCAGTGTGTGATGCGGCCGCCGGTCTGCTCCCAGATCTCCGCGGCCGTGCCGAAGTAGTGCGCGCGCCAGTTATTGGGGTTGCTGTACTGGTCGGTGTAGAAGTAGCGGTCGGGGTCCTCAGTATGGAGGCGGCGGGCCTCACGCTGGGCGCCGTCCGTCATCTCCATCGGGCTGGTGAGGACCAGCTCCGCGCCGTAGCCCTGCAGGATCCGCTTCCGCTCCTGGGAGGCGTTGGCGGGCAGGCACAGCTTCACGGGGTAACCGCGGGCGGCGCCGATCATCGCGAGGGCGATCCCCGTGTTCCCGGAGGTGGCCTCGAGAATGGTCTTGCCGGGAGTGAGAAGACCGTCGCGCTCCGCCTCCAGAACCATCTGGAGGGCGGCGCGGTCCTTGACGGAGCCGCCGGGGTTCTGCCACTCGGCCTTTGCGTACACCTCCACGCCGGACGGAAGCTCTGCGGTGATGCTGCGGAAGCGCAGCAGGGGCGTGTTCCCGATTAGCTCCGCCACGTTCACCGGCGGTATGGGCTGGCCCATTTCGAATCTGGTTCCCTTGGTCCGACTTCGGCCTGGTCGGACCGGTCTGACCTGTCGGACGCGTTTGACCAACTCTACCCCCGACATCCTATCCGCCGTTGGGAGGCGAGTCAATCCAATCCTGCGTAAGTTGACCGGGCGACTCAGGTTTCTCCACCCCGCCCCAACAAAAACTCCCCGTTCGATGGATCAGGATTCCGGCCGGCGCGCCCGACTATCGGAGTGAACCCGCCCACCAGCCGTTGTTTGGCGCCCCGGTGCCGGTTGCGGCGGTAATCCGGATCGCGATCTCAACAATTAAATCGCGCTCCTGGGGAGGCCGCTTTAACTACCGGGGTGAACGTGCGATAGGTCGAAGGGGGGGTGCTCGGCGGTAGAGCCGGCAACCGTCCCGGTGGGCCCTTTGGAAAGGAAGTGATGTTTTGACAGGTCCGAGAAAACGGACCCTCCTCTCAGTGACAGTCGTAGGAATAGCCCTGCTGATAGGTGGGACGGTCAGTTCTGCGGAGGCGAAGCCCCAACGAAGCAGCCGCAAGAACCACTCGACTTCGGTCAAGAAACAAAAGCGGAGCAAGAGCTCCATCCAGGTAGCATCCAGTCGGCGGCGCGCGAAGACGAAGACCCGTCTCGCGAAGTCGGAAGCGAAGCCCTCATCCCGTGGGCGGCGCCAGACAAAGGTCCGGGCTGCGGCGGCGAAGCCGGTGCGGCCAGGTTCGAAAAAGAAGACGTTCCGCGTGGCGCAGATACCCCGAGTGCCGGCGGAGCTTCGTAAAACGGCGCAGAGGTCCTTCTCGGTGAGCCGTGCCCCGGTCTCCTCCGCAGACGCGGAGATCCGGATGGCGCTGGCTCGACGGCGAGCGTGGACCGAGCCGCGGCAGAACCTCCTCGAGCCGGCGAAGGTGAAAGATCCTCCGGCTATCGCGAAGAGGGACCTGGCCGCAGCGCCCTCCTCCGCTGACGGCGACGAATCGCCGGAGCGGAACGAGGTGCGTATGGCTCGGGCAGAGCGCATCAACAATGAGGACCTCATCCGCGAGGCGCTGCGGAGCAGGGGCACGCCCTATGTGTGGGGCGGCGCTTCCCGCGGTGGCTTCGATTGTTCGGGGTTCATGTGTTACCTTTTCAACAAGAAAAGGGGGATAAAGCTGCCGCACAGCGCTTCGGCGCAGGCACGGATGGGCAAGGTGGTCCATAACGGTGAGCTCCAGCCGGGAGATCTGCTTTTCTTCCGGACCTACCGTCCGGGGATCTCTCACGTGGGGCTCTATATCGGGGACAACCGCTTCGTCCACGCGGCAAACAAACGCCGGGATACGCGGATCGACAGCCTGTCGGGCTACTACGCCCGCCGCCTGAAGGCGGCGCGGCGGATCAGCCCCGCACCGATCGAATTCTCGCCGGAAGACCTGAAGGATTACATGAAGGAAGCCAGCGAGACGCCCCCCGGCGACGACAAGGAGTAACGCTTTAGCTACCAGAGCGTCGCTTGAAGGGCCCCCGGAGTTAAGCTCCGGGGGCCTTTTCGTTTCCGGCAGCCTGTCCGACCGGCCGGGCCCGTCCGACTAGTCTGAGGGGGGCCCTAAGCTATAATGAGCCCGCCTCCACGCAGAGCCAGAACCAGATGCCGGACGCACACAAGCCCATCGTTATCGGAATGCTCGGGTGCGGAGTCGTGGGCTCCGGAACCATCCGCACCCTGGAAGAGAACGCCGCCGGCATCGAGCGGCAGTTGGGGCGGAGGCTGGTCGTCAAGAAGGTGTGCGTCCGCAATCCGGACAAGCCCCGCGCCGTGTCCCTGGCGCCGGGGGTCCTCACCACCGACGCCTCCGAGATCCTCGACGACCCGGAAGTGGATGTGGTCGCGGAGCTGATCGGGGGGACCGAGCCTGCGGGCGACTACATCCTGCGCGCGCTTCGCAACGGCAAGCACGTAGTTACCGCCAACAAGGAGCTGATCGCCAAGGGCGGGCATCACCTGCTGGTGGAGGCCGCGGAGCGGAAGCTGGACTTCTACTTCGAGGGCAGCGTGGCCGGCGGCATCCCGATCATCCGGGCGATGAAGGTCTCCCTGGCCGGCAACCGCGTGCAGGAGCTGATGGGGATCGTTAACGGGACAACGAACTACATCCTCACCCAGATGGCGCAGAACGGGATGGACTTCGAGGTCGCGCTCCGCGAGGCCCAGGCGGAGGGATACGCGGAGGCGGACCCGACGGACGACGTGGACGCCTTCGACCCCGCCTACAAGCTCTCCATCCTCGCCAGCATCGCCTTCCAGAGCCGCGTGCCGCTGGAGCAGGTCTACCACGAGGGCATCCGGGGCATCACGGACCGGGACATCGCCTTTGCCCGGGAGATGGGCTACGTGATCAAGCTGGTCGCGATCGGTAAGGAACGCGAGGACGGCCTGGAGCTGCGCGTCCACCCCGCGATGCTGCCGCTCTCCCATCCGCTGGCCGCAGTGAACGACGTGTTCAACGCCGTGTGGGTCCGCGGCAACGCCGTGGGTGAGGTGATGTTCTTCGGCCGGGGCGCGGGCGCCATGCCGACAGGCAGCTCGGTGGCGGCGGACCTGATCGAAGTGGCCCGCGCCATGATCCACGGCGGCGCGGGGCGCGTGAGCTGCACCTGTTTCGCCGAGCGGCCCATCCTGCCCATTGAGGACGTCGAGACCCACTACTACGTGCGGACGGAGACGGACGACCGCCCGGGTGTGCTCGCCTCCATCGCGCGGGTGTTCGGGGACCACAACGTTTCGCTGGAGTCGATGCTCCAGAAGCACGCGCAGGACGAGGTGGCGGAGATCGTCTGGATCACCCACCGCACCCGGGAGGGGAACATGCGGCAGGCCCTCGCGGAAGTGGCCGCGCTGCCGGCGGTCCGGCGAGTGGCGAACTGGATCCGCGTGGAGGAGGCGAACCGGTGATCGCCGCCCCCGCCCGCGCTGGATGGCCCGGACTGATCGAAGCGTACCGCCCCTATCTCAGCGTCCCGGACGGCACCCCGGTCGTGACCCTCCACGAGGGCAACACCCCGCTGATCGAGGCGCCGCGGCTGGCGAGAAGCCTCGGCGAGAACCTCCGGCTCTACCTGAAGTGCGAGGGCATGAATCCGACCGGCTCTTTCAAGGACCGCGGCATGACGATGGCCGTGACCCTCGCCGTGGCGAAGGGCGCGCGAGCCGTGATCTGCGCTTCCACCGGCAACACCTCCGCTTCGGCCGCGGCCTACGCGGCACGAGCGGGGATCAAGTGCGCCGTGGTCCTGCCCCACGGCATGACGGCTCTGGGGAAGCTCAGCCAGGCGCTGGTCCACGGCGCCTGCGTGGTCGCCATCCAGGGCAACTTCGACGACGCGCTGCGGATCGTGCGCGAGGTCTCCGAAACCCGTCCGGTAGCGTTGGTGAACAGCATCAACCCGGACCGCATCGAAGGCCAGAAGACCGCCGCCTTCGAGATCTGCGATACCCTGGGTGACGCGCCGGCCTTCCACTGCATCCCCGTCGGCAACGCGGGAAACATCACCGCCTACTGGAAGGGCTATCGCGAGTACCACGACCGAGGACGAAGCCGGACCTTGCCGCGGATGCTGGGGTTTCAGGCCGCCGGAGCCGCCCCGATCGTCCGCGGCGCCGTCGTCCCCGAACCCGAGACCATCGCCACCGCCATCCGCATCGGGAATCCCGCGAGCTGGCAGCCCGCCCTGGCCGCTCGCGACGAGAGCGGCGGCCTGATCGAGGCCGTGACGGACGAGGAGATCGTCGCGGCCTACCGTTTGCTCGCGGATGCCGAGGGCATCTTCTGCGAGCCCGCTTCCGCCGCTTCCGTGGCCGGCCTGCGAAAGCTGTGCGAGCGCGGGTACTTCCGCGGCGTGCCCGAGGAGGAGCGGACCGTCGTCTGCACCCTCACCGGCCACGGCCTGAAAGACCCCACCACGGCACTTTCCGCGATTCAGGAGCCCGTGCCCGTGCCGGCGTGCCTGGATGCGGTGCTGGAGACGGTAGGACTGTGATCCTCGCGGATGGCTTCGAGCGCGTCAACGGCGCAGGTCCGGATCCATTCATCCGGGTGCTCCAGCAGCCCCGCGAGCGGGAGTAGAACCTCGAAGGCCGCAGGATCGCCGATCTTCCCGAGGATCCAGGCGGCGCGGCAACGGACCCGACCCTCGGGGTGGCCGCACGCCGCGATGAGTTGGGGCACCGCCCGCGAGCCGTAGCGCTTCAGGTATCGCTCCGCCCGGGCGACGACGTCGTCGTCCGCATTCGCGAGGTTCGCGACGTGCGCCGCAATGCGTCGCGGTGCCCTGGCATCTCCCGCCATTCTGGTCTCGCTTGTTCCGGCTGACTGACGACCCGAGCGTGAGATAGAAAGTCCCGTAGCAACCCCTGCGTTCCGCCAACTGCCCCCTGCCGCTGCCCACTGCCACTGCCCACTGCCACTGCCACTGACACTGACACTCGATGAGCATCACCCAGCCCACCGTCAACACCGTTCTCGAGACCACTCTACCGGGCCTCAAGCCCTTCATCAAGGGGAAGGTCCGGGACGTCTATGACCTGGACGCGCATCTCCTGATCGTCGCCACCGACCGGATCTCCGCCTTCGACCGCATCCTTCCGACCGGCATCCCGCATAAGGGAGCGGTGCTGAACCAGATCTCCGCGTTCTGGTTCCGGTTCATGCGCGAGGTCTGCCCCAGCCACATGGTGAGTATCGACGCGGACGCCATCCAGGAGGCGCTCCGGAGCCAGGGAGGCGAGGCGCCGGACGAGGTGGTTCGCGGCCGGTCCATGCTCGTGAACAAGGCGGAGGCGCTGCCGGTGGAGTTCGTGGTCCGCGGCTACCTGGAGGGCAGCGGGTGGAAGGAGTACCAGCGGGACGGCAGGGTCTGCGGCATTACGCTCCCGGCCGGGCTGAAGCAGGGGTCGCAGCTCCCGGAGCCGATCTTCACGCCGGCCACCAAGGCCACCACCGGGCACGATATCAACATCACCGCCGAGGAGATGCGCGGGATCATCGACCCGGAAGTCGCGGACCGGGCGGTGGCCTACAGCCTGGAAGTCTACGGCCGCGCTTCCGACTACGCGCGTGAGCGCGGCATCATCATCGCAGACACGAAGTTCGAGTTCGGCGTCCGCGACGGGCGCGTGGTGATGATCGACGAGTGCCTGACGCCGGACTCCTCCCGCTTCTGGGACGCCGAGCGCTGGCAGCCGGGCGGCCCGCAGCCCAGTTACGACAAGCAGTACGTCCGCGACTACCTGAACGGTATCGGCTGGGACCACGAGCCACCCGCTCCCGCGCTGCCGGCCGAGGTTGCCGAGCGGACGTCGGAGCTGTACCGGGAGATCTTCACCAGGCTCACGGGGAGCGATCTCCAGGCCTAAGCTGCCCGCTACCGCGCGCCATGGTCTTGTCGATGGCTTCGGCGAAGGCGATGTGGTTGCCGTCCGCATCGGAGATGATCAGCGTTTTCACCTTCGCGCGGGAGGACGTTCAGGGTTTGGTTGTAGACCTGACCGGCCTCATCCGGTTCAGTTTGACCGCATTGCGTCTCCTCGCCCCAGCAGCGCGCCGGAGCTCTTGAGGCAAGTTACCCAGAATCCGGCGTCTGCGCACTTGCCGTTACTGGCTGGGCGCCGGGTCGCCGTCGCGGCTGCGAAGCAGCACGCGCGGCAGGAGGGGGAGACCGAGCAGGGCAACGAGTGTCGTCCCGACGTTGACCCAGATCAGCACTTCGAAGTTGCGGGCGAAGTGGTCGTACACCCGCGACCCGGCCCAGTCCCCCAGGGCGTTGGTGAGGTTCCAAACGCTCATCATCAGCGAGTAGCCGAGCGCCTCGCTTCCCTTCGGCGTGGCGCGGGCGGCCAGGTCGTAAACGGGCAGCATCGCAAGGGCGGTGGTGATGCCCACGATTGCGGTGACGATGAGCGCGCTCTGGGGGGTTCGGTAGAAGAAGTAGCTCAGCGTGCCGAGGGCGTTGAGAAGGATGCTGCCGCCGGTCAACAGGCCGAGCGGCAGGCGCCGGCACGCGAAGTAGTAGAGCGCGGCGCCGGCCAGTCCCGTGGCGGCGTTGACCGTCATCAGAAAGCCGATGTACCCCTTGGAGAAGCCCAGCGTGTCCGATTGATAGAACAGCAGGGGAGTCAGGAACCCCGGCTCCATCGCGATGAGGAAGACCATTCCCGCGGCGTAGAGGAGCACCTTGCAGCGCAGCAGCCCGCGCAGCTGCGCGCCGGCGTCGCTCAACGCCTGGCGATTGACCTTGCTGGTCCGCGGCTCTTTGATGGTCTTCGAGAACAGCGGGACCAGCGCCAGGTGGAATGCCGCACAGATCGCGGCCGGGATCGCGAAGATGCGAAGGTCCGCGAGGAAACCCCCCGCCCAGTCCCCAAACATCGCGCCGATCTTGAAGGTCGCGATCCGCTGCGCCGTCATCCGGCCGGCCGCGCCGAACCGGTTCCCCGCCTCCACCATCACCCCGCCGAGGGTGGTGCTGGTGAAGACCACCGTGGTGTAAAGCACCCAGTACGTGCCCAGCATCCAGCCGAAGCTGCGGGGGACGACGGTCAGCAGCAGCCAGAGCAGCCCCGTGCCGGTCAGGCTCAGCAGCAGGTAATGGCGCCGTCGGGTCCCGAAGAGCGGGACGCTGTCCGTCAGGATCCCCGCGATCGGCTTCACGTAGTTGGAGCACTGCCCGATGGCCAGGAACGCGGACACTCCAGCCGTCGAGAGGAGCAGCTCCTCCTTCAGCAAGAACTTCAACGGCAGGTTGGCGACCGCCAGCCCCAGGTTCGTGAGCAGCCAGCCCGTCGCAATAAGCGCGGCGAACCGCCCCCAGTCGTCTCGAAGTGCGAGGCGGGGAGGACCGGCGGAGGCTTCGGCGACAGTATCGGACTTCGGCATCGGGGAGAGGCGTGCGGGGTCCAATTCAGTTCGCTTGCATTAGTCCCCTGGCCTCCGGCTTCGTAAGACCCGCGCCCTTCACCTGGGCTGGAGCACGTGGCCCATCATCTCGAAGTGTTGGTCGAAGCCAAACACCTGATCACAGGCCGTGCGCGCGAGCAGAGCGAACGACGTGCAGTCCGTAAATGACAGCCTGGGTTCGCTGAAGCGCAGGAAGATCTCCTTCGCGGAGACCCACGCTCCCTCGTCGACCCGCAGAACTGAAAGCGCGCCGCTTGCCGCCGAAGCCTCGGCAAGCGCCAGGAACTCCGCGGCGCTGCGATGGCTCACATCGTAACGAAGGCGGGTCACCACTTCGTCGAGGATGTAGTCGGTCAGGAGCGCCGCGCGGTTGCGGATTAGGTGCGAATAATGGCGCCTTCCGGCGGCGTGGTGCACATCGGTGGTAATCAGGACTGAGAGCCAACCACCCGAATCCACGAAGACCCTCATGCGCTACTCGCCGGGACGCGGGTCGTGCCGGACGGAAGAAGTCTGACGGCCCGGCGCCAGCGAGACCCACCATTCGACGAAGGGGCGTGTAGGGGTCTGCGCTTTCGACCGGGGACTCCCGCTCTCTGAGGTAGCTGATCACGGCTCGGCGACAGAGGTCCTCTGCCGCGCACTGCTCGCATTGCGCGCACTCGCCAAGGCGTTCTTCTTCTTCCTTCTCCAACGCAATGGTGATCGACATGGTGCCCCCTACCATGATAGCTGTGTCTCCAGGCGGCATCAAGGCGGGGGACAGTCCGGATGGCCCGTACGCAGCGAGAACATGCGGCCGAAAGGCGGGAGAAGCGCGGGAGCGCCCGCGAGCAAATGCGGCTCGTCTCCGCCTCGATGGACGGGAAGGTGGACATGGTCCGCAAGCTCCTGGCCGCCGGCGTCGACCCGGATGGGCCGGACGAGGCGCGGGGTATGCCGCTGAGCTTTGCCGCCATGAACGGCCATGTGGCCATCGCTCAGGCCCTGTTGGATGCCGGGGCCGACCCGGAGCTCCGCCTCGCGGATGGGCACACGCCGCTCTTCTACGCGAAGAAGCTTAGCCCGGAAGTCTACCGGCTCTTCAAGGAGCACGGCGCGCGAAAGACCGGCGAGGCGGCGGTCCGCCGCGCCGCCGATGCGGAGGAGAAGGCATACCTGCGGCAGTTCGATGCGTTCTGGAAGACGCCCCTCGAGGAGCGGCGCGGCCCGGCCCCTTGGGTCGAGCAGTACCAGTACTTCGAGAACCTGCTCGTGCGTGCGCCCGTTCCGGCCATCAAGCAGGCGCTGCTGTCCTACGAGCACCCCCGTCTCGCCCCGGCTGCCGCTGCCGCCGCGCAGGCCCCGGATAACACGCCCTTCCGCACGCGGCAGTTCCGGCTCACCCCGCTGGACGTTCTCCAGCCGGATGCTCTTCGCCTCACCTTTGCCCGGCTGCGGGGTCACGACTGGTCGCAGATGCGCGGCGGCCACCGCGCAGCAGGGGCGCGGCCGTTCTCCAACGAGTCGCTGGCCCGTTATCTCTCCCGGGAGCTTGAGACCAGGGCGGTCCTCTACGGCTACGAGGACACCAGCGACGTCTCCTATCATCAGCTCTACGACCGCGGGCGTCTCATCGAAGGGTACGGAGCGCCGGAAAAGCCGGTTACGACGGCGAGGCGGACGGGGAGCGACCCGGCAGCCACGGCCGCCGCAGACGTCGCCGAGCTCTTCCTCCGGGAGGGGATCCTCGATCCGGACGTCTACTGGGAGGCCGTGGAGAGCGCGGACGCTGACCTCCTGCTCCTGCCGCGGATGCCGTGGGGAGACGAGCCGGGGTTTCGGCGGGAAGAGTTCGCAGAATTGGACTGGCTTGTCGTCGATAGGAAGACAGGTGAACGCCCCGCCCCAACTCCGTCGTTAAGCTCCTGATCCCGAGCGCTCGCGCGAAGACGCAAGTTACGGCTGCCGCCCACTTCGACGCGGCGGCAGCCG
>JGI10216J12902_101297510_pt1 | contig 15528 bp, 23 predicted proteins | sample KanNatreferecore_FD_12902 | JGI IMG/M metagenome (IMG submission 12902)
GCACTGTCACAGGGCAGCCGAATCGCGCTCAAGGCTAAGGATGTTCACTTTGATATTTGACAAGTTTGCAGCCGTGCTTGTGCTGGCATACCCGTGGATAAGGGCGTTCGCGCCTCTCAGTCGCGGCGAAAGTGCGGGAGAGCATCAGCCGGAAATAGTCCGAGAAGTACCGCGACTCGGAACTCTCGCGACGGCTGCAATTCATTTCTGAGGTTCGAGGAGGCGAAGATCGCGCTACCGAAGGTAGGAACTCAACGCCTCTCAGCCTCGGATATGCGCGGCTCGGAAGCGGACACCGCTTGTCAATCTTCATAAGGCCGATGGAGGCATAGTGAGAATGCCCTTTACCGCGCAAATTCAAGTTTAGAAAGTAGTTCAAAACGGCGGCGTAGCGCCAAAACAGGAATCTCGCCAATTTGATTTTGTCGGTGCGGCGGCGAATTCCTACCTAGAAAATAAAATTTCGTTCTGTAGGAGACTGATTATGGTTTTGAACATCCCCGGACGGGGCGGCTGGCGGGCCGTACAAAGACAGAGAGACTAGCCCTGATTTCAGGGCGCTAGGTTGCTACTTCGTGTCTCTCTGTGCGAAGTGACCGCCACAAGCGCCAGCGTCCTGAAGTGAGGGCTTTTTGTGTAAATGAAGCAATTTGTAACTGATGAGGGAGATCCTCGCCGCTATTTCACGCAGCTACCTAACATTATTTTCGAGATTGGATTGAAGCCTTTGGAACTTGTTCTCTACGCTCACATGAAACGCGCCGCCGGAGCAAACGCCAGCGGTAAGTGCTTCAAATCCACGGCCACTTTGGCCCGCGAAACAGGCATGGGAGCAGGGTCGGTTAGCAGAACTAAAACCGCGCTCGAAGCCAAGCGATCCGCACTGGGAAATCGACCCCTTATCCGCACCCGGCAGATACCAAATCCGAAGGGCGGCAAGCCGTTTCAGGAAATCACAATCACCGATATTTGGAAGGCCAATACGGATCGTTTCACAAGTTCCACCGTGGAAGTTGCAAGTTCCAGTCTGGAAATTGAGGCCCAAAACCAAGTTCCAATGGAAGTCGAATCAAGTTCCAAACCAATTTCCACTGTGGAAATAAAGAAGAACGTAGAAGAAGAACTAAGAGAAGAATTAGGCGAAGCCAAGCCTTCGCAGCCCTCCGGCGTTCAGCTTCTCCGCGAGGTGATGGGCCTCTACCCCGCCAAGGAATCACGCGACCGCTACCTTGAAATCCTCGGGCCAAATCCCGATCGCGTTCTGCTCCGGCAGTGTCGCGCTGAGTGGCTTGACCGTGGCTACAACAAAGTCTCGTGGAAGTGGTTTACGGACTGGTACGCCCAAGGCGGTATCCCTGAACGCAACGGACAGCCCAAGCCGAAGATCAACAACAGCGGCGAGAAGATCGTGGAGGACTTTGGCGACTACTACTTGGTTGAGTCGAGTTGCGGGGATGGTGGTACGTCGAAGCGGTATCGCACCGCTGAGGCTTTCGCTCGTGAGACAGGGCGCGACCTTGAGACTGTGAGGGCGGGATGGAACTAACCCAAGAGCAAATCTATCTACGCCAGGATCGCGGCGTGATGATCTCAGCCCTTGGTGTTCAGGTGAAGGGCAAGGCTTGCAAGTGTCCGTTCCACGACGACCGCCACGCTTCAGCGAGTGTGTTCTCTGACGAGCAGGGAACGATTCGTTTCAAGTGTCATACGTGCGATTGGTCGGGTGACGTGTTCGACGTTCGCGCTCGCATCGAAGGCCGATCGCTTGGTGACGTTTTGAAGGAAGGCCGTCCCGATCCGAAACCAACTCTCTATCCCTCGCTCGACTCGATCATCAAAACGTATTCAAACGTCGAAAAAGTTTACAAATACACAAACCCTGAAACGAAGTTGGTTGAGTTAGCAGTTGTCCGGTATCAGCCAAACGGCCACAAGCAATTCGCGCAATGCAGCCCTCGCGGTAGCGAGTGGGTGAAGTCTCGGCCTGAAGGAAAACTCCCTCTTTACAATCGTTCACGCATAGCAAAAGAAAATTCCGTGATTGTGGTTGAAGGCGAGAAGGCCGTTCACGCTCTGTTTGATATTGGAATTCAAGCGACGACTTCACCGATGGGCGCGGGGAAGGCTTCTCTTGCGGATTGGACGCCGCTCAAAGGCAAATCGGTTTACCTCTGGCCAGACAACGACTCAAAAGGAATTGAGCACATGGAGGCCGTTCGCGGCTTGCTCAATTCGGATTCTGAGTTGTTTTGGATTGAACCCTCGAATCTTGGGATTCCGATCAAAGGCGACGTGGTTGAGTTTTTAGCAGACAACGCAGGGACGCCGGAAGATCAACGCACCGCAATTCAACTGGTTTTAGACGAAGCCCGCCCCCTCGGGGCGGCGCGGGAATTAGGCCGAAGGTTTGACTCAATCATTGCCGGGAATTGGGTGAATATCGAATGGCCGTGGGGGCTTACGAGTGTTGAATCTCAGTCGCTTTTACCTGACACCGTGACCGCGATGTGCGGCGATCCTGGTTCCGGTAAATCGTTTTTACTTTTGGAGGCGTTTTGGAAGTGGCATCTATCGGGACGAAAGGTTGCTTTGTTCGAGTTGGAAGATGATCGCGTTTATCACCTTCAGCGAGTCTTAGCGCAGATCGAATCAAACTCATGGCTTACCGATGCCGAGTGGGTGCGAAACAACGCAGAGAAGTCCAAAGCCTCTTACGAGTCACAAAAAGACATCATCGGGTCGCTTGGGAAGGTGATGTGGGATGCGCCGGATCGTCAGGTCACTTTAACCGAACTGGCTGATTGGTTTGAGGCGCGATGCGAGGAAGGATACGAGATCTGTGTTATCGATCCTGTGACCGCTGCGGTGGCAAACGACAAGCCGTGGATTGAAGATCAGAACTTCATCTTTAGAGTTAAAACTACCGCCAAGAAATATCACTCACGCCTAATCTACGCGATTCATCCCCGCATATCCCAAGGCAAAGTTGGCGCAAGTTTATCGAGGTTGGCCGGCGGCGCAGCGTATCCCCGTTTTTCTCATTCCGTCTTTTGGTTGACTAAACACGACAAGCCCAAGACCGCAACTGTGTGGCAGGAAATGGGCGGTAAGCGTCAGGTGACTTTTGATCGGACGTTACGCATTGCCAAGGCGCGAAACGGGCGCGGAGCGGGGTCGGAAATGGCGTTTCATTTGAACACTGACTCGCTCTGCTTCCTCGAATACGGATCGATTGTTAGCGAAACCGTGGAGGTACTTCAGTGAGAGACATTGACTGGTTTGAATATGAGCGGCGCAAGCGGGTGTTGCGAAATCAATACCCAACGTCGCAGGAATATGACGCGGGCATTAAGCAGATTGTTGCGGCGCTGGAAGCAGACGCGGATCGCGCTGAGATTCACGAAGCTAAGACAACCGATGCGCGTTGCCCAAATTGCGTCGGGAAGCTAGAGCCGATTGCTGGCTACTTCGATCCGAACGAGCAAGGCGTTAGCGATCAATCTCCGCGAGCCTACGAAGAAGCATGGGAGTGCGTGAACTGCGAAGGCCGATTTAACGACGCGGACGTAAAGGTGGCAGCATGAAAAACAGATGCACAAACCAGATCGGAAGATCGTCTTGGTGCGGAAAGTCTATTCCTGAAGATGACATTGAATCGGTAAAGACAGACTCAGGGCCGTGCTGCGGCGAATGCGTTAGTGCTCTGCTGTTCGGCAAGAGTGACGATCCTTTAGATGCCCTTGGCAGACCAAAGCAGGGCAAGGCAACAAGACAATCTGCTTACTGTGGAAGCCTTGCATCGACTAAGACGGCAAGTAGGTAGGGGGTGTGGGCGGCGTGAACACAAAACTTAGTACGACGATGCAAAAAGCAGTTCGCTACGCGAAAGAGCATGGCGGGAAGTTGATTCGCTATCCCGGCGGCTATTGGGCGAAGGAAGGCTGGAAAGGCCCGCATGAGTATTCGTTTGGTGCTTCCACAATCGAGGCATTAGCAGGTCGCGGCATTGTTGAATATACGAAGTGGCAGAAGCGGAAAAACTGGTCGCCCGCGTTCACAGATCATCAAGGCGAGTTTCCGATTGAAGCGACGATCAAAACTAGCAGCGTGAGCGAGGGGTGAGGGTAGGGTGAGTTTGTTGAGAGGTTGAATGAGCGAATTAGCACGACAAATTCTAAGGCTGCAACGGCTGGGCGATAACGCGGAACCGCGCGAAGTTGAGGAAGTTGACGCCGTATTAAAGCCCGTGCGCGGGTGGATTCTCTGGCTTCAGCGCGAGTTTGGCCCCGACCCGTGGGACAGAGGCCCGTGCTACACCGAGGGGTGGGAAAAGATCGCGCCCGTCGTCAAGTCTATGTTGCTTGAGGACTGGCAGGCGGGTTATGGCGATCCCGATGAATGTCCGGCGAAGGAAAAAGGTGACGCCGTAGACAGCATGGAAGACGAAGACGAATGAAGCCGTATTACCAAGACGAATCAGTGGCGATATTCAACGCGAGTTGTCTTGATGCGCTTCCGTGTCTTACTCGGGTCGATCACGTCATCACCGATCCGCCATACGAAGCGGAAGCGCACACGCTTGGAAGGCGCGGAGGTGCCGATCATTCTGGCCACTACGGAGAGTCCCGCCCGTTGAATTTTGTGGCGATTGATAACGCAACCCGTAAGGCGTCAGGCGAAGAAATGGCTCGAGTTGCAAACGGATGGATCTTGGTGTTTTGCCAAGTGGAAGCAGCGATGCTCTGGCGCGATGCTTTGCAGCCAGCAAAGTATCTTCGCACTCAAATCTGGCGCAAGCCTGACGGTGCTCCGCAGTTCACGGGCGATCGGCCGGGAATGGGCTACGAAAGCATAGTGACAGCGTGGGCAGGATCGGGTCGCTCGAGGTGGAACGGCGGAGGCAGACACGGGGTTTACGAGGCCTTGACGGTTAAGGGTGGAAATGGACATTTAACCGAAAAGCCGGAGTCTCTAATGAGAGAACTGATAACCCTTTTTACTGACGAAGGGCAAACGATTCTTGATCCGTTCATGGGATCGGGCACAACGCTTGTTGCGGCAAAGCGATTAGGACGTCGCGCAATCGGAATCGAGATCGAAGAAAAGTATTGCGAGATTGCGGCGCGGAGACTTTCGCAAGGCGCGCTCAATTTCAACGCAACACAGCCAGCAATGGAGGCGACAGCATGATCCAGATTCGCCCTCAATTCTATTTATTCAAAGGCTACCGTCCGCTTACTTATGGGCTGTGGGTAAACGGAGTGTTTGTTGGTTATTCAAGATGCTGGTGTGCGGCAAACAAAGCGGCGGAATGGCTAAGTTTAACTTTAAGGAATGGCGCGAGCGAGCGGGAGGGATGATTCAAGGTTAGGCATGAGCACGCAGTTCCATTTTCTATTTGGCGGGACGCCAGCACAGCCGCCTCTAGCGCGCGAGGACTGCTTACCTCCGCGATCGAGGCGCGACGATCCAGCCTCATCTCATCGCGCAGAGGCAGACGCGAAAAGAAACGGAACCATGCGAGGCCAGCGGCAAATCGCGCTCGCCTTGGTAACGGAGAATCCCGGCCTGACCGCAGCCGAGTTAGCAGAGATTCACTCTCCCTACGATGAAGTGCTGAGATTCAAGACGATGATCTTTTTAAGGAAGCGTTTGCCAGAGTTAGAAGAGATGCACGAGGTACACCCGAAGCAGATCGGTAAGAGCGATCAAACATGGTGGCCGGGAAAGGCAGAATGAAACGCTCCCGCCTAAAAACTTACTCTCCGCTACAACGGACTCGCTGGGAGCGAAAGTCTTACGACTGGCGATCTAGTTCTACGTTGAAACGATCTCGATCTTCTCGATTGAGAGCGAAACGAGATCCAAAGTTGGCCGCTTGGTCTAAGAAAGTTCGTGAGCGAGACGGAAATCAATGTCAGTGGCCGGGAGGATGTCAGACGGGAGACGTGAGGATCGATCCACATCATCTAGCGAAAAAGAGTCAGCGCCGCGATCTTAAATACGTTGTCGAAAATGGCCGTTGCTTATGCCGCACACATCACGACTGGACAGACAACAACCACGACGCAGCAGTAGCAATGGGATTACTCAACACAGAGTCACGAGAGTTAGCGAGAAAGGTAGCGTGAGATGAAAAACTGGTCAACGGTAATGGCTCAAACAGATGTCAGGGGATACAACGGCGAACCTCTCTACTGTGACGCCTTAGTTCGCCCTAACTGGTATTGGAATCTGCGCCGGCTGAAATTGTTTCTCAGTATCGTATGGCGTAAGTGGGATCAAGGGCGTCTTTCGATTGCTACAGCGTGGAGCGTGAGCGAAGTAGCTAAGGGATTAACTGCGGGGCGGTAAACGAGCGGAGCAATGAGCAGTAGACTCAAATTACTTAAATCTGATTCCAGTCTTGACGCTATAGCGGAAGTGGCTGATTCTATCGCCATTGAAAGAGACAAAGTTGAGCGGAAGATCATTGAACTGGCTGAGGCTGGTTTTAGAGATGAAGCGTGGAAGCTAACGGTGAAGCATTTCAAGATTAAAGAACCGCGAACGGTGAAACGATGAATCGACCTTGCGAGACGTGCAATGGCTCGGGCGAAGTTATGAACGGCGTCGATATCTATTGGCGTGAGTATTGGGTTGCTTGCCCTGACTGCGGCGGCACAGGTCAACACATGGTTACGCAAGCCGAGATTGACGCGATTGAGCGAGCGTTGCAAGTCGCCAAACAAAGGGACACGCAATGACCAAGAGAGTGATCGAACTCGTTCGTGTTTCGACTTTGGGCCAAGCGTCTGAAGATCATGCTTCTGTGGAATCGCAGCACGTAATTAACCGTCGCACTGAGGCCCAATACGGATTGACAATCGTTAAAACTATCGAATTGATCGGCGTCTCTGGCACTGCCGTTCTATTAACCCCCGAAATTCAAGACATGCTTAGGCTCATGGCTGATCCTGAAATTCACGGGGTTGTAGCAAGAGAGTTTTCCCGATTGATGCGGCCAGAGAATCTTGCCGACTTTGCGCTACTGCAAGCCTTCGCAGAGTCGAACTGCAAGTTGTACTTACCTGACGGCCCAATAGACTTTTCAAGTAATGACGGGCGGTTAATGGGCACTCTCAAGGCAACCATCGCAGGAAATGTCAGACGCGAAATGTTAAAGGCTGCATGGGAGTCAAGAGAGGTTAAAAGACGCAAGGGCGAACTAGCCCAGCCGAGGGTTTGCTTACCTTTTGGAGTTGATAACAAAGGGACTGACTGGTGGTACACGGCTGATGCCCAAAGAGTCAAAGAAGCGGTTCGCTTAGTCCTGTCTGGTGAAACAAGTTATTTCGAGCTTGGGAAAAAAGTTGGAATTCCGCCTCGTGGATTAGCTTACATGCTCAAGAATCCGATCTATACCGGATGGAGAGTGATCGACAAGAAAAGGGACATGAGCGCAGCCGGTAAGTATGTAAGCCCAGACGGTCGGCAAGCAGGCCGACGAACGATTAACCGCGCACCAGAGGAGATCATTCGAGTTCAGGTTATAGACGAACCTCTAGTTTCAGAATCAGACTTTGCCTTGGTGCAAAAGATTCTTGGAATGAAGAAATCGTTTCACTGGCGCACGTCTCCGAACTACGAACAGCGGTACACCTACACGGGCTACTTGGAATGCACATGCCAGGGGCGCATCTACTCTAAAAAGTGGAGGCAGGACTACTACGTTTGCAAACACAAGTGCGGTGTCAGCGGAATGCGGCGCGACAAACTTGATCCGTTTCTCGACCAGATGTTTGCCTCGCGTTTCACGAATGAACGATTTCTGCGGAAGCTGGCGAAACACAAACCAGTACCACAATCGAACGTGGAGCAGGTTAGAAAACAGATCGAGGCGCTGGCTTCCAAGAGAGAACGAGTGCTCGATACGTACTTTGAAGGCGTCATCACCGGAGCTGAAAGAGACAAGAAGATTGCCGAGATTGAACGGGACACTCAAGTATTCAACGATCTACTTCGCAGTCAAGAACCCGCAAAGCTAGATCCCGATCAACTGTGGAAGCAGTTCAAGGTATTTCGACAGTTTGATTTACTCAATCGAGATCAAAAGCGGCGATTATTGAACGTGATTACACCGCGAATCGTCGTGGCGAATTACGAAGTAAAGGGCATGTCTTTCCGTACTTGCGACGCACTCACGGACAAGGGGTCGCTTGCTACTGCAACTGTTTGGGTGGATTTGAACTTGAAAGCAGCTTAGTTACCTATAGGGACTGGCGGCGTGAAGGAGAAACGTGAAGCAGTTAAAGATTTCTGACGATTTGAGTTTGCCGATTGACGCGGCGACTCAGACATTCGCGTTTATTGCTCGTAAGGGCGCGGGAAAAACCTACGCCGCTGGAAAGCTAGCTGAGTGCCTAATGGACGCGGGAGTTCAAGTTGTCATCCTTGATTCCGTTGGGAACTGGTGGGGGCTTCGATTAGACGCGGATGGCAAATCAGCCGCTTATGACATTCCGGTGATTGGTGGGCTGCGCGGGGATATTCCGCTTGAGGCGACGGGCGGACAGTTGATTGCAGATACGGTAGTTGAAACAGGGCGAAGCCTAATCATAGATGTTTCGCAATTCAGCAAACATGATCGCCAGCGATTCGCTACCGACTTTGGTGAGAGGCTGTGGTTGAAAAAGAAAGCAGAGCGACATCCCAATCCCGTTCACTTAGTCATCGAGGAAAGCCAGTTGATTGTCCCTGAGTCCGTTAGGGGCGACTCGGCGCGAATGGTGGGCATCTACGAAGAAATTATCCGTCTTGGTCGCAACTACGGAATCGGCGTGTCGATGATCTCCCAGCGACCGCAGTCCGTAAACAAAGAAGTCCTAAACCAAACCGAATGTTTGTTCGCCCTGCAAGTAAACGGCGCACACGAACGCAAGGCGTTGAAAGAATGGATTACGCACCAGGGACTCGAAAAGAGCCTTGTTGATGAATTGCCCGGCCTGCCTATCGGAACTGCTTTTGTGTGGTCGCCTCAGTGGTTAGGCATCTTGCAAAAAGTCCGAGTCGGGAAAAAGAAAACATTCGACGCTAGCGCGACTCCTAAAGTTGGCGGCGTTCAGGTTCGGCGCGATTTGAAACCGCTTGAGTTGACCGATTTGCAAGAGCGCATGAAGGCGACGATTGAAAAGGCTAAAGCAGAAGATCCGAAAGAACTGCGAAAAGAAATCGCAACCCTAAAACGGCAACTATCAAACAACGCGCCCGATCCGCAGAGTGTAGAGCGGGCGGTTAATCAGGCCGTCACCGAGGCGCAAAAAGAATGGCAACGGGCGCAACGCGAGAACGAAAAAGCAATCAACGATCTACGCGGACGATTGGATCGGATCGCCCAACTCGCAACCATGAACGGTAATGCGCCCGCGTTGACGGAATACAAACCCGTCAAGCCTCGCGTGGTTGTGGATCGTTCTGCGCCGCCGCCGCTCCCCCGCCGAACGAGTGAAGCAGAAAGCTCACAGCTTCCCGAAGGCGAGAGGAAGGTTCTAGCCGCGCTCATTCAATACCCCAACGGACTTGAGCGCAGCCAGATCGCGATTCTCACAGGCTACTCGAAACGATCCACGCGAGATGCTTACATTCAACGCCTCCGACTTAAAACCTACTGCGACGTTCGCGGCAGTAAAGTGTTTGCGACTGACGAGGGCCGCACCGCGCTGCCCGACTTTGAACCTCTGCCGAGCGGCGATGCTTTGCAGGCGTATTGGCTTAACCGCTTACCAGAGGGCGAACGCAAGGTTTTGGAATATCTCATTTCTCAATATCCGAACGAAGTTTCGCGTGAGGAAGTAAGCGAAAAGACGGGTTACGAAAAACGCAGCACTCGCGATGCCTACATTCAAAGATTAGGACTCAAGGAATTGGTTGTTGCGTCACACGGGGAAGTGAAAGCAAGCGATGAACTATTCGACTGACACTCAAACCTAATACAACAGCTTCCGTGGAATGAAAGAGAGGGTTTGCAGCATTGAAAGATTACGGGGACAACGAGATTGACTATGGCCTCTCTCCACAGAGGAAGCAGAGGAGAGGGTGGAAGAAATGAAGATTCTAGCGATTCTACAAAATCAGTGGTTCAAGAATCCAGCGAAGGCGCGTGAGATTTATGCTCGCAATCCTGAATTACGAAACCAGTTAATTAAGCGATTTCTGTTTGCGGGTTGTCTCACGGGTCGTCGCTTGAGCGAAGCGTTTGGCGATCTTTGCGACTTGATCATTTGGGAAGAGGCAAGCCCCGAAGTCGGTGGTTTTTCTGCAAGCAAGTTCGCGCCTGACCCTGACCACATCAAAGCAGCAATCGAGAAACATCAACCTGACGTGGTTCTGTGTCTGGGCAAGATTGCGAGCGACGCGGTGCGCTCGGTTTGTTGCGACACGGACGTTAGACACCCGGCAGTGATGTTCGCCCCTCATCCTGCGGCGAGAAGCGATCCGATGCCAGCATTGCGCGAGATTGCAAACACGCTTCGCAGCGGCCAAAGTTAATTCAGTCCTAACCATAGATGAAATGAAACTAGACGGACACATTGAGCGAGACGGATCAGGGATGCCCACAGCGTTGTATCTCGCGCCGCGCGCGCCACAGATGGTTTCCATTGGATTCACCGCCCCAATTCGGATCATTAGTGAGGCTAATTCCCGCGAGCATTGGGCGCAGCGATTAAAGCGGAAGACAGCCCAGCAGACAGAGACGATTATTGAGTTGCGGCGAGTGTTAAGAGACGGCCCAAAAGTGCGGTTTCCTTGCGTTGTAACGCTCACGCGAGTTGGATCGCGGCGTCTCGATTCAGATAATCTCGCTAGTGGTTTCAAAGCGACAAGGGATGCAATAGCGCACGAGCTACACATTGATGACGGTGACGAAAGAATCACGTTTGAGTACAAGCAGGAAGTGATCAACAAGCGGGACTATGCGATCCGAGTCGGTATCGCATTCGAGCTTTAGTGGAGTGAGATGAGCGATGGCTGATGAACCTGTTAAAGACTTTCACACAGGGGAACTCGTTCCCCGTTTTCGCGTGAAGCCACTCGCTCGTCCCTGTGCGGGATGTGGCACTCAGACTAACCATTACGATTCAAAGTACGGCTGGCATGTTTGCGTGGAATGCGATCCTGATCAAGTAGCGGCAGATTACGCGCGAGACGTGATGGCGATTTAGTTTCGGTCATGGCGGTAGTGAGTGCCCAGATTAGAACAACGTAAAGTTGAGGAAGGATTAAGTAGAGAGATGGGCGAACGATTCATTTATCATTATTGCCCCAAGAGCCGCGCTGGAAGTCAGGAAACTTGCATTGACGGACTGGTGAATCTTGACCATGAAATCATTACGATGGCCGACTACCGGCGCGTGAAGGAGCTTGTTGTCGCGGATATTGCCCCCGGCGAAATTGCAGACCGAAAGCGAGTGAGCCTGACTAGCCTCTCGCTACTTTCAAAAACAGATCGCGCGTGGCGTGATGATGAAATGTAAAAAACGAAAAGTGCCGGAGTGTGACGACCCCGATGAGGGGGCCGGGATTTGAAAAATGATCCGCAGTTATAAGTATAAACTCAGACCAAACAAGGCGTTTCTTGCGTCCTGCAATCTTACTTTGGATTGCTGTCGCGATCTCTACAACGCCGCTTTGTCACAGCGGATCGGCTACTTCAAGCAAGGTAGAAGTATTGGACTAGCTGAGCAGTCGAGGCAGTTAACCGAAGTGAGAGAGATGCCAGAGGTTCACGCGATCCTACGTTCTTTCCAGTTCAACGCACTCAGGCGACTGGATAGGGCGTATCAAGCATTCTTTCGAAGGGTTAAAAACGGGAGTGGCGAGGCGGGCTTCCCTCGATTCAAAGGCCACGAACGATACAATTCGTTTAACACAGCGGACGCGAGAGCCTTTCGACTTGAAGGTGACAAGTTAACGGTGTGGCGTCTCGGTTCTTGTCGGGTGCGACTGTCGCGCCCCGTGCCGGGCAGGCCCAAGACTTTGACGATCCGGCGAGAGTTCGATGGCTGGTATGCCGTCATCGGATGTGACAGCGTTGAGCAAACGCCGCTGCCAGCAACGGGCGTAAGTGTGGGCCTAGACCTAGGACTGGAGAGTTTTGCAACCCTAAGTAACGGCGCGACTGTTGATAATCCGCGTCACTACAGGCGAAGTGAAGCGGCCTTGGCGAGCGCGCAGCAACGAGTGTCGCGGAAGATTCGCGGCAGTCAATCGCGGAAGAGAGCACGACGATTAGTAGCGAGAGCCTACGCCAAAATCAGCCGCCAGCGCGAGTGGTTTCAGTGGCAACTCGCACGGGAACTTGTTCAAAAATACGATCTAATCGCAGTTGAAAACCTGCACATAAAAGGCTTAGCGCAAAGCAATCTCGCTAAGTCTGTTAACGATGCTGGGTGGACGCTATTCATCAATAAGCTATTCGTCAAAGCGGAAGAAGCTGGGCGAGCAGTGATGAAGGTGTCTGCCCGGTTCACGTCTCAAGATTGCAGCGGCTGTGGGAAGCGTGGAAAGAAAGACCTGGTCAGTCCGCTGGCATCAATGCCCATGTGGCACAAGCCTCTCTCGTGACCACAATGCGGCAATTAACATTTTGGCCCGAGCTGGGCCAGCACTGGCTTTATCAGGTGCGAACTATGTTTTCCAACATGGAAGCTAAGACCCCGACGCCTTTCTACGTTGTGGAGCAGAAAAGGAAAAGCCGCTGAGTCCCGAAACTCGACGGCCTTTCAACGGTGATTTGGTTGTGAATCCTAACCGTGTACTTGCAGATTGAAAACTAACACGGTCAGGAGACTTAAATAATGAGTGCAAATCTAGCTGTTGTTCATTCCGCCCCGCCCCGTCCTCCGTTGTTTATTGAGCGACCTGACGGGCTTTGGGAGTTCCACGGCACCACGCCGGAGGAGCATCTGGCTTGCTGGCAGGAAATCGCAGCGGAAGCCGAGCGAGACTTGTGGCAGATGGGCGCTATTGCCGCGTCCCTGGTCACGAAGTACGACGAAGACACGATAGGAACCTTTGCCCATAAGGTTCGGTTGTCGCCCCGGCGGGTGCGGGAAATCGCGCAGACTTACCGAGCATTTGAAAATGGCGGCGCGTCGCCAATTCTCAGCTTTAAGCATCACAGCGTCGCGGCGAGAGCAAAAAAGAAGGGGCTTGATCCGGTGGAGGTAGTTCACAAGGCCGAAGATTTAGAGTGGAACCCCGAGGAGTTGGGCTACTACGTCAAAACAGGGCTGGAGCCGCAGCCTAAGCCCGCCAAGGCCGGGAAGGGGCGCGTGGCGCGCGAGCTTCAATCGCTATCTCGCAAGGCGCTGGCAGACCATATTGAGTTTGACGCGATACCGACCTTGATAGCGCTCCAAAATAGATGTTCCGATCCGAGCTTCGCAAGTAAGTTCTACGGGAACTACATTGGCGACCTTCAAGAGCATCGGCAAGTGTTACTGGACGAAGAAACCCAACACGCAGTTTTGACGGCGTGGGAGATGGGCTACAAGACGGAAGATCAACTTAGCCAGTTCACTAAAACCGACTTGTCAGAGGTTCGGCGCGTGATGCTTCAGCTTGAGGAAGACGGGTATTTCGTCGAGCAGCCCTTGGAATGGAAACCCGATCAAGCGAAGGGTGGAAGGTCTAAGATTTGGCGGCGAACATCGAAGCCTTTGCCGGCTGAATTGACCGCTTCCGTGAATTGAGTCTGTTTACGACATAGGAGAGCGAGAGTAGAAACCGATGGAATTGACGTTATACGAACGCGCCTTGTTGTTTGCGATTCAAGCGCACGGTGATCAGAAGCGGAAGTACACGGGCGAGCCATATATTGTTCACCCGATCCGTGTTGCTTCAATGGTTCGAGAGTCAGGCGCGTCAACTGCGGCCATTGTGGCTGCGTTGCTGCACGATGTGTTGGAAGATACAGCAGTGACGCACGGGCAGTTAGTTGATGAGTTCGGGGAGTACATAGCGCGGCTGGTCTATCAGATTTCAGATATGAGTACCGCCGAAGACGGTACGCGAGCCATGAGGAAAGCGGCGCACTTGGAGTTTCTTGCGATTGCAGAGCCAGAAGCGCAGACGATCAAGGTTTGCGACATTATTGATAACGCGAGCAGCGTCCGGCTTCACGATCAGCGATTCGCCTCCGTTTACATTCCGGAGAAACGAGCGCAGTTGGAAGTCTTAACGAGAGCCGATCCCTCGTTATGGCAAATCGCCCAAGCAGTCGCGTGACACCGAGGCAAGGGGGAACTCTCTAACGTGTGGAAGGGTGAGAAATGGAAGATCGAGAATTAGATGCGTTGGTTGCTGAGAAGGTGATGGGGTGGCACGAGTCGATTGATTACGACTACAAGCCGCCTCAGATTAACTGGGCGAACAAAGACGGCGTATTTGCGGCCGTGAAAAACGACCCGCGCAACCCTGAAGGCGTGAACCATCTTTCTGCATTTTGTCCAGCGGGGGACGTTGCAACCGCGATAGAAGTGCTTGAAACATTCGGTGACGGGCCGTGGAGGGTAGAGCGATTTGATTCTAAGCAGCCCTACGAAGTGTTGATTGTGCGCGATGAAGGGGCGGCAACGTTCAGAGCAAAAGCCGAGACGCTTCCCCGCGCAATCTGTCTTGCCGCTTTGAAAGCTTTTCGCCCCAGCGACAGCGAGGCAGGCAGAGATTAGGATTTAGTTCTAAGGGAGAGAGACATGATGTGCGATAAAACAATTCTAGTTCCGATACCCGATTTCCTGAAAGCGGATTATCAGGATATTTTCGAGCGGCGCGATTATGGCGCACACAAAGAGTTCGACGTTGACGCAGACGGTCGCCAGTGTTTTGCCCTTGATGAGTGCATTGTTCCGGCGGTAGAGGCGTTATGGAGCCTTGGTGTGCGCACCCTTGGCTGTTGCTGCGGACACGGTTCAGGGCATGGCGTAGTGAGTTTTGAAGTTCCGAATGGTGGTGACATTGCCCGCCGTCGTCGGCAAACTAATAGTTTCTATGAGCGCCAAGCCGTCACTACAGGACGAGTGCATAGGTTTGCATGAGGAGCGAGAAGGTGTACACACAACTTTCAGAAGCAACAAGAGCGCGTCGAGATGCCGATCTTGCGCGGATGCGTCAGAAGCACCAGCGGGACAGACCGCGCGTTCGGCGTGTTGTTGGCTTGAGAACGGTTAAGCGGATTGCGGAAGTTGAAAGACCCGTGCGGAAAACAATGGTGATTGAACTAGCGCACCTTGCCCACGCTTGCCGCGTCGCCAAATCGCTGTCTAGCAACCCCGTGCTAATTGAACACTTGGAAATTGCCGCAACGTATTTTGAAGACGCGGAGTGCGGCCCGCAGGCTAAGGGTTGACCACTAAAAGGCGGTGCTCCTGTGCCCTGCTCACTGAGAGACACGCTGGCCTTTCCCTTCTTGATCTGTATAGAGGGATGGTAGTTGTCTTAGGCGAGGCTGAGATTAGTGCTTTTCAGACTTTGAGACCGTGAGCGTAT
>JGI10216J12902_101886046_pt1 | contig 15491 bp, 4 predicted proteins | sample KanNatreferecore_FD_12902 | JGI IMG/M metagenome (IMG submission 12902)
GCCACCGTAGAAAATTAAGGGTTTTTACGTTTCAGGTGAACACCAGCAGCATCCAAATGATGCTGATCAACCACGTCACATGATCGCTTAGCCTATTGCTTCTCCATCAGACTACCCAGCTTGAAGGATAGGATTTTGCATTCACGTCAACCAAGACAAACCTCACCTCGGCCGCGAGCGAGTTAACCTTAAAGACAATTTAGGATCGGAAGACCAGCTCTACCGGATATTCACCAACGAACTATAAAATGCGCGTAGCAACAGGTCCGCCACCGGGAACGCAAAAAAGATCGCCGCAACACCAAGGGCGCCCGCCTTACTAGGTGGCGGTACGACAACACCGCCTTCGCCCTTGCCACGCAGTAGATTGTTATAGAAAGCGTATCGATCTCTAACAAACAGAACCAGTACAGTAAAGATGCTGGCAATGATGGCTAGAAACAACGTTCCTATGAGAAATCGACCCCAAGGGACAAAGCCGGCTTCGCCTGCTCCCGCTAGCCGCTCATAGCTGTGGCGTCTGATAAATACCAAAACGATCTCGACTGCCACGCAAATAGCGATTCCGGTTTGGCATAAGTTAAATCCGACAGAGCGAAGCGACTGCATTTCACTCCTGATAATCTGCTCAGATCCGTTCATCACTAACCTCCTTATTAGTTTCAGTTACTGCCCGCAGTTACGACAGCGTTGGAGTGCGACACCGATTGTTCGATTACATGTCCGAGAATAAGAGCCAAAGTATCTACATAAGGAGTCCCCAAGAGTGCTAAGTGATGCCCGGGAACCGGGTACACTTCGATCGGTGCAGAGGAAAGCGAGCTCCACGCTTCTTCTAGATCATGTTTCGACAACTTGCTCGCTGCAAGATCGACAATTCCAGCAGACTGCACTGCATCGCATCGGAAATAAGCCACTCTGCCCCGGTAAGCAGGGATCGTTTTGTGTGCGTGAAGCTCCTCGAAATGTTTGACCCAGATCTTGAAGATCTGTTCAAGCATTTCAGTATCCGCGTTCGGGTATAACTTCTGTAGCTTGACCACAAGTGACGTTAGACTTTCGTCTGATGCCGTTTCGACGTTGAGATAAGAGGCGACTGTTTGCGGAAAGATCGCGCGCAGCCGCTCCGGTGCCGGCAATTCGGAGTACGCTACTGATGGGTAGCTGTCCATTAAAGCAACAAGCGCAACCAGCTCGCCGCTTTGCACCAACTGTGATGCCATCTCGAATGCGACATTGCCGCCATAAGAGTGACCTCCGATAAGGTATGGTCCAGACGGTTGAATCTGTCGCACCAACTCCACATAGTATCGCGATCTTTCCTCGAAAGACGCCGGTTCAACTTCCCCGCACAGGCTGGGCGCTTGAATCGCATAGACGGTTTGTTCTGGTCCCAACCGTCGCGCCAGCGGCATATAGCAGAGCACGCTCCCGCCGACTGGGTGTATACAGAAGAAAGGGGGACCAGATTTGCTAACGTGCAGTGGCACGATTGGGGAAGACCCAAAGATCGCTTTCAAACCGGCAGCCCGATCCGTCACCGGCTTGTTTGCTGCATCAAGCAGTTTTGCGAGTTGCTCGATCGTTGTGGCGTGAGTCAGCTCTTGAATGGGGATCTCTGCGGAACAGATCGAGCGTAGGCGTGATCCAATTTGGATGGCTACCAACGAGTCGCCGCCCAGATCAAAGAAGTCGTCTGAGATTCCAATTGGCACGCAACCTAACAGCTCTTCCCAGATCTTCACTAGTTGTATTTCGGTGTTGGTCCGTGGCGGCACATATTCTGGAAGACCGTCGGGCCGGGCCGCGCCGGGAGTCGTTAGAGCGCGATTGTCTCTCTCTTGCAAATCACGCGTGGGTGCTGAAATCCAGTATCGTTTACACTCGAATGGGTATGTCGGCAAAGGCACTCGACCACGCCGCTCTCCGGAATAGAGAGCTTCCCAATTGATTGCCACTCCGTTTAACCACAACTGTCCGAGTGCTTGCCATAAAAAATCCAGGTCAGTACCAGCTTGATCGGCATCCTTTAACATGGGAACGGGTGCGGGAGCTTCCGGATCGCATGTGTGCACGAACCGCGAGAAGTCTGCATTCGACACCAGTTGGACCAGTTGACTGTTGGTGTCTTCCAGCAAGGTCTTGATAGAGCGGTGCATTACCTGTTTGCGAAGAGGTGTGGACCAATACTGTAAATCAGTGGCCTGTTCGTTCGTGATCCACGTTTCCGTGAGGTTGCAGATCAGTGGTATGACCGGGGCGCGAAGTTTTGGATCCAAATCAGCAATTAAATTTGATTGTAAACCGTCGTGCCGACCACTTGCGACGACGAGCTCGATCGCGATCTCCAAAGGCAACACACCTGACACGCAAGCGGCGACATACTCGCCGATGCCGTGCCCAATGACTGCGTCCGGCTTCAAACCCCATTCAATGAGACTTTGGGCCAGAGCATATTGCGTGCTGAACAGTGCCACGTGGGCACAGTCGTGCCGAGAGAGAGCCTTTGCTGAACCTTCGCGTGCGGACGCAAGAGGATACAGCAACTGGGTTAGTTCAATGCTGAAGCGAGATCCCAATACTTCTGAACAATGGTCCATGGCATGTCGGAAGGCGTCTACGGATGCATATAATCCTGCCCCCATTCCGACGTATTCGCCTCCTCCACCGGAAAAAAGAAAGCTCACTGAACGACTCTTGCCATTGAAGACGCCAGTTGCCACACGTGCGGAATTGGTGTCATTGAAGAGATCGAGCGCATCAGCGCGATCGTGAGCCAAGAGGAACGTTCGGTGTGGAAATGAACGGCGGCCCACCTGCAATGTATACGCCATATCAGCCAACTCGATATCAGCATGCTCAGCATAGTAGCGTCGCGTGTTTCGGGTGAGGTGCTCTAGTCCGCTCTTCGTGCGGGCCGACAACAACAAGAGGTTTTGTGATTGTGGCTGCGTTTGTTCAGCGGGTGAAGCTTCCTCGACTATGACATGCGCATTCGTTCCACCGATACCGAACGAGCTGACACCGGCGCGCAATGGACCATGATCCCGTTGCCAGGGTTCCAGATCGTTGTTGACACGAAACGGTGTCCTGGCGAACTCAACCCTTGGATTCGGCTGCTCGAAATGTAATGTGGCTGGCAGCATTCGGTGGTTGAGGCACAAAATGGCTTTGATCAAACCAATAATTCCGGCAGCAGTGTCCAGGTGGCCGATGTTGCCTTTTACTGAGCCAAGTGCGCAGGTGCCGGTTCGTTTCGAACGGTTGTTGAATACCTTGCTGAGTGCTCGAACTTCGATCGGATCGCCTAGTTCTGTGGCCGTTCCATGTGCTTCGATATAACCGATACTATGCGGCTGAACTCCGGCAATGGCCTGGGTTTCAGCAATTACAGAGGCTTGCCCTTCAACGCTTGGCGCCATGAACCCTGCTTTTCTTGAACCGTCATTATTAATTGCGCTGCCCAGAATGACGGCGCGGATGTTGTCGCCATCGAGTAAAGCATCGTTCAATCGCTTAAGGACCACTACACCCAAACCGTTGGCCGGTACCGTTCCGCAAGCGCGTGCGTCGAATGGACGACAATGTCCATCAGGCGAGAAAATGCCTCCCTTGTGATAGAGGTATCCGGATCGGTGAGGCACTCTTACGGATACTCCTCCCGCAAGCGCGATATCACACTCACCACTCAACACGCTTTGACATGCGTAATGGACTGCTACCAGCGATGTAGAGCAAGCCGTCTGCACCGCGACTGCCGGTCCTTTGAGGTTGAGCTTGTAAGCAACTCGAGAACACAAGTAATCCTTGTCGTTGGCAATAATTATTGACTGAAGCAAAGCAAAGTCAGCCAGGTCCGCAGCAGGCAGGACGTTGAGACATAAATATGTGTTAATGCCAGACCCGGCATAAAGACCAATGGAGCCCGGATAAGTTTCCGAATTGTACCCGGCGTTTTCCAAAGCTTCCCAACAGGCCTGAAGGAAAAGACGCTGCTGAGGATCTATCAGTTGTGCTTCCCTTGCTGAATAGCCAAACAGTTCGGCATCGAATAGATCGATGTTTTCAAGGATACCGCCTCGCTTGATGTAGTCTGGATTCTTCAGGAGGTGATACTGGCTCGCATCAAGCTCGAGTTCGTCGTCGGAGAATGATGTGATCGACTCAGTGCCACTTGTCAGGTTGCGCCAGAATTCGATTTCGTTCTCGGCGCCGGGTACGCGCAATGCGAGTCCGATGACCGCCACCTTCGCTGACAAATTGGATTTTTCTTTTGCCACTGCTCGGGCCTTGCGTGTTTAATTTCAGACTTCGAGCTCGACGAAGTGTTCGCGCACCTTTTGATCAGCCAGTCTTAACTGGCGCAACGCGTCGTAGTTCTCCGCCAGCACCAGGAAGACGTCGGCGATACGATTGCCGGGTTGGATATTTCCAAACAAAACATCACGAGCCCAGGAGCGGATGACGGACGGAGGGTGCATGATTACCTTCGCGCCGTGCCAGAGAAAACGGATCAGGAAAGCTGGTGTGGCCCATTTCGTTCGAGTGAGCAGGTACCACGCGCTTCCCACTTTTTCAAAATCAATTCCGGCCTCGTAAAATCGGTAAACTAATGTGGAATTGAGACGGTACAGCCGGTCAACCGTCGCCGAGTATTCAGCCCATTCCGCTGACGCGTTTACTTGACTGTCCAGGACTTTATCCAGAATCTCCACCACTCGAAAGGCAGTGTTGAAGGCGATTTGCAGGCCCGTTGAAAAGATCGGATCTAAAAAACCTGCGCTATCGCCAGTCAGCACCCAGCCGTTGCCGTAATACCGCTTGGATCGATAAGAAAAATCTTTCACTGAACGGAATTTCTCAGTGCGTATCAGATTTCGTTTGGTGACGAAGTCTCGGATAAACGGCGTATCGGCGGCGTACCGAAAGAAAAGCTGTTCGAGATCACCTTCGCGATTTTTGACCGAGTGGCGGTCGATAACGACACCCATGCTGACGAGATTTCGGTCGATGGGAAACCACCAGAACCAGTCTTTCCTGTTCTCGTGTACACAGAGTTTGAAGTTGAGCTCATCTTCACTGTTGACAATATCGAAGTCGCCGGTCCAATGGGAGAATATCGAGATCTTATCGTCCAGCAGCAGATCATTGACGCAATTATTCTTGAGTTGCCGGTTGATCACACCACTTTGACCACTACAGTCGATTATCCAGCGCGCATAGACACTGCGCGGCTCTACTGATGGACCTTCGCCTAACGGGCGGTATGTCACGCCCACTGCCCGATCACCGTCAAATAAAACTTCATGTACGGCGTGTTGCTCGCACACTATCGCGCCGTGGCGCTCAGCGTTGCGAAGCAGTATTTGGTCGAGCTTTGAACGAGCCATTTGAAACGTCCAGGTGGGTAGATGCGGCTCATGTTTCCATCTTTCCGCGAAGTAGATCTTTTTAGATTTATCCGGCAGTATGAACTCGAGACCACGTTTCCGAACGTAGTTTGCCGCGGCGAGTTCTTCATAAACGCCCAATTTGCGAAATGCCCGGGGCGCGAAAAGCGTCAACGACTCGCCAATGTGAAACCGAGGAAACTTCTCTCGCTCGATGATGACTACTTTTCGACCGCGCTGAGCCAAAAGCGTGGCGCAGGTTGATCCACTTGGCCCACCTCCGATAATGATGACGTCGTATTCAGGTGTCACACCGGTTCTCCATTCGTAACTGATTCTCGGTGTTGTTTCCGAACACTGAGCTGTTGTTCAACAGCTTGGCGGCCTCGGCTGCGCTTCTGCGCGCGCCCGCGCCCTCGCTCAACCGGTTCAATTTGCGAATCGTTTTGATGAAGTCGTTCGGCGAGGCTCGAGATCGTGGGATATTCAAACAGCTCCAGGATGGAAAACTCCGAACCAAGCTTGTCAATCAATCTGTTATGTACCTGGATCAGCAACAGCGAATGTCCGCCCAGATCGAAAAAGTTATCGTGAACCGAGAGAACTTTTATTCCCAACACGTGCTGCCAAACCTGCGCTATAAGCTGTTCAGTCGCGGAGCGGGGCGTCACCATTGGCGATGAAAGATCACGAGAAAAATGCGGTGCTGGTAGTGCGTCGTGGTCCACTTTGCTGTTGTGCTTCAGCGGAAGAGCATCAAGAAAGACAAAGGTGGACGGGTGCATATAATTTGGCAAGAGAGTCGCAAGAAATGCTCGCAACTCGCGCGCTGTGAGCGTGTGCGATCGATCATTCACGACGTAGCCGATCAACTGAAGATCGCCGTTCCGCTGGTTGTTGGAGACGACCACACTCCCATGAACCGCGGGATGCTTAGCAAGTGCGACCTCGATTTCGCGCGGGTCAACGCGAAACCCACGAATCTTGAGTTGATTATCGCAGCGTCCCAAAAATTCAACTGAGCCGTTGGGCAGAAACCGACCGCGGTCGCCGCTCTTAAAAAGTCGTGCGCCTGGTTTGGAGGAAAAGGGATCCGGGATGAACCTGGTGGCCGTGAGTTCGGGAGCGTTTAGATAATGCCGTGCGACACCGGCACCCCCAATGTGAATTTCGCCGGGGACACCAGATGGGCAATGCTGGAGTGACTGATCCAAAACATAGATCTGAACGTTCGGAAGAGCATGACCGAGAGGCACGGAAGTACTGCGCGCAAGATTGTTATCGGAATCGTAACGGTACATCGTGGCTGCAACGGTCGTTTCCGTAGGTCCGTAATGATTGAAAATTAGGCAGTTTGGACTTCGGGCCTCGAGCTCGCTTACCAGGTCGGAACGAAGGCTTTCGCCACCGAAGATCAGAGAACGGCGGGGTATGGCGGCTAATTCGGACGCAGCATCGAGCGCGCAGAAGTGAGAGGGCGTGAATTTTGCGTAATCAATTGCGTGTTCCGCAAAGTAGGCGCTCAGCGCGGCGCTATCCAACGCTCGCTCGAGTGGAATGATATGTAAGTTGCCGCCCGAACATAACGATCCGTAAAGCATCGTTAGGCAGCCGTCCCATGCGAGTGGTTGAAAGAAAGCGAAACTCGATCCCGCCTGCAAATGTAAAGTGTTTGATAGCCCCTGAACATAGTTGGTGATTTGACGGTGCTCAACTGCGACACCGCGCGCCACCCCAGCCGTACCCGACGTATAAATGACATAAGCCAGGTTATTCGGTGCGACCTCGCTGGTGGGGTTCGATTGTGGCTGCGTCGCGATCTGCTCCCAATTGCTGTCAACAAACATAAGGTTTGCCGAAGAATTGAGCTGACGAAGACGAAACTCACTGGTAGCTAGAATGAGTTGAGGCTTCGCGTCTGAAATGACGGCTAACAACCGCTCATCCGGATCGCCGATCGCCAGCGGCAAATAGCAAGCGCCGGCTTTAAGGACGGCTAGTACAGCTACGATCAGATTGATCGAAGGAGAAACGCAAATGCCGACGATGGTTTCACGCGTGACACCCAGCGACGATAAGTAATGGGCCAATTGGTTCGCACGAATATTCAGTTGTTCGTAACTAATCTGCTGATCGTTGCAAACCACCGCAACTGCGTTTGGGTTTCTTGCGACGCACGCTTCGAAGCGCCGATGAATTAACTTCGTTGCGGCTGTAGTGTCCTCGAGTTGATAACTCGATAACCGCCGAGATGCATATTCACCAGAAGTGAGACGCAAGCGCGATACGCGTGTTCCGGGATTCTCCGCGATGGCCTGAAGCAGTGCTCGGAAACTATCGGCCATTGACACTATGGTGGAGAGTTCAAATAGGTCTGTATTGTACTTAAGGTTGAAGCGCAGTCTTTCCGAAATGACAGCCGTGTCCGGATGCGAATGTGACCGGGTGTTTCTGACTTCACCGCTTACGGCAGGGCCACTCTGCACGCTCTCGAGAACAAGATCGAATTGTCCCTGGCGCTGAGGAATATCAACTGGTTCGAGCACTGATAATAGACCGGGACGACTGGCCAGAGCTGGTGCCTTCTGGGAAACAAACATCGCCTGGAATATCGGAGAACGGCTCGGATCGCGGCGAGGTCTGACCCGTTGCACGAGCAACGGGAAGGGAAAGTCCTGGTGTGCGAGACCGTCCAGGACAGTTTGTCGAGTGCGGATAAGATGATCCGAAAAGAGTGGATCGTCACGAAAGTCGGCACGAAACACGATTGGATTTACAAAATAACCGATGATGCCCTGGAACTCAGATCGCGTTCTCCCTGCTGCCGGCGATCCGATCAACAGCTCTTTCTGTCCCGAGTAGCGGTGCAGTAACACCTGAAAGGCGGCGAGCAGCAACATGAAGAGGGTTACGCCGTTATCCTGAGCAACAGCGTAAAGCGTTTGCGTTAACTCGCTCTCCAATTCAAATGTATGGATAGCTCCCTTAAATGATTCGGCAGGTGGACGCGGACGGTCATAGGGCAGATCCAAAATAGGTAATTCGCCGGCTAGCTGATTCTGCCAGTAGTTCCAAAGTTTTTCTCCAGGCGGTCCGGATAGCATCTTGTTCTGCCATAGCACGTAATCGGCGTAGGTAAACTTCGGCGCAGACAGTGGCGGAGATACGCCTGCCACTTCAGCCGCATACAAGATGCGCAACTCATCGAGTAGTAGCCAGAGGGACCATGCGTCAAAAACAATATGGTGAACGACGAGGAGCAGCAGGTGATCCTCGTAAGCTTGACTCAAAACCTTGAACCGCACCACTGGTCCAAGATTTAGATTGAAGGGTTTCTGTGAAATTTCAATTCCACGTCGAATTACCTGATCCCAGGGCTCTCCTTCCGCCGACTGATGCTCGAAGTCGATCTCCTGCTCAGGCAGGACTTCCTGAATAGATTCTCCGCCTCGCACTCCAAACCTGCTGTGCAGCACTGGATGACGATTAACGAGAGCCTGACAAGCAGAGCGCAGGACGGAAAGATTTCCAGCAGTGTGAATTCGAAGTCCAAAGACCATGTGGTAAGCCGCACTGGTGGGGGCCCTGAGATTGAGCAAATAGAGAGCCTGCTGGCCGTACGACATTGGGTATACGGCGCTGCTAACTCCGGCTCGATGCCTGAGGATTTGTGATAATAACGCTCGCTTGGCGTTGGCATCGAGGTCGTCGACCAATAATGACTTACCACCGATTTGGTCAACCATCACATTAACCCTGTGCTTTCAGAACTGATCGTAAAAGTACGTCGACTTGCTCATCTGACATCTGCTCGACATCCGGCAATGCCTGCTCGACCGCGCTGATCGCATCCATCTGTTTGTCTTTTTGCCCGTTCTGGTCAGGCTGTTCGACTTTGAGCTGCACGGGGGATTTGACAGTCTTCGTACCGGAGACTTCCTGTGCTGATGCGGGTAACATCCTGTTCGTGTGCTCGGCGAGCATCTGGATCATTCCATTTAGTGTGAGACCGCCAAGGAACTGAGTGGCATTGAGCTGTATGTTGAAATCGAGCTCTACTCGGTTCTTAAGCTCAACGGCCATAAGTGAGTCAATACCAAAGTTGATGAGCGGCAGATCCGGGTCGAGGTTCTCTGGAGAAGTGCCCATGATCAATGCCAATTCCTGGCGTACGTGCGTCGCAAGCAGTTGTGAACGTTCTTCCGGAGCGGCGGCAATAATCGCAGGCAGAATGACACCTCTGGCGCGGCCGTCAGCTCGAGTATCTGTAATGACGTTTGCGAATCGCGGTGCGACGCGTACAGTCTGCATAACATTTGCGACGTGTTGCCAATCAATTTCTAAAACGCTTGGTTGTACGGCGCCGATTTGAAGCAAGCGGCCCAACAGGTCGAGTAATTTATTTGCAGGAGTCCCCTGAACGCCAAGTTGCGTCTGCAACATACGAGCAACCTCGGCATGCCGGGCAACGTGGCCCGCATCCGCTACCACACCCCAGTTCACAGTGCAGACCGGCAGTCGTAGCGCACGACGATACCAGGCAAGCGCATCGAGAAACGCATTAGACGCTGCGTAATTGCCTTGCGAAGGTGTGCCGAAGAGCGACGACATTGAAGAGAAGAGGACGAAATAGTCCAGCGACGCGCCGGATGTGAGCGTATGTAAATTCCATGCTCCAATCATTTTTGGCGCCATCACAGTCGCCATGCGCTGATCGTCCATGGCAACGAGAAGCGCATCGTCCAGCACCATGGCCGCGTGGAACACTCCACGCAGCGGTGGCATGGATCGACCGATATCCGCGAGCAAAACTTTAACATCATCAGCGTTCGACACATCTGCCGCGACCACCTGGACGTTAACACCCGACGCGCGCATCGCTGCGATCGCTTCTTCCGCCTCCGGCGATGACGCACCGCTTCTTCCTATAAGGACGAGATGACGTGCGTTCCGCTCAACGAGCCAACGAGCAGTCGCGAGTCCAAACCCTCCGAGACCGCCTGTAACCAGGTATGTCGCTTCTTCAGAGAACGAAAGCGAAGAAGCATTTTCGATAGGTGGCTTTTGACTAACGTCGTGAATGTCTCTCATCGATACAACAATCTTGCCCATGTGTTTTGACTGGGCCATGTATCGTAAAGCTGCTCCAACGCGAGTGGCTGGAAATACACGATGAGGTAACGGGGTAAGCTGGCCGGAAGCGAAGTACTGCATGACCTGACGAGCGATACCCGACGCACGCGCAGGTCTTTCTCGCATCAGACGATCGACATCTACAGCAATAAAGGAGAGATTATTGCGAAACGGGCGCAGGGCGAGCTTGTTGTTTGTATAAATATCGTATTTCCCGATTTCAACAAAACGGCCATACGGCGCAAGAACGGAGATGCTCTTGGCCATGGCTTCTCCAGCTAAAGAATTAAGAACGACGTCGACGCCTTTTCCATTGGTCCATTGCATGATCTCATCGCCAAATTCGAGAGACCGGGAATCGGAGACATAGCTAACGCCAATCGCTCTTAGGAAATCGCGTTTATCTGAGCTGCCGGCGGTGGCAAACACTTCAGCCCCTATGCATTGCGCGAATAAAACGGCAGCAAGTCCAACTCCTCCTGTCGCCGCATGGATCAGGATCCGCTCACCCTTTTTTAAGCGAGCGATATCTTGCAACGCATAATGAGCAGTTGAGAAAGCAACCGGGATACCGGCTGCTTCTTCAAAAGTCAGCTCTTCCGGTTTAGGTACAACAAAGCATGCAGCGACTCTTGTGTGCGTGGCGAGTGTTGCCGGAGCGCAGGCAAGTACTTCCTGTCCAATGGTGAGATTAGTGACGTTCTCGCCGACGGCACTGATTATGCCGGAGCACTCGATGCCGAGCCGAGGTCCAGTGTAACCGGCTTCAAACGCCTCCGCTGGTAAAGTGCCCATCGCGATCATCAAATCCTTGAAGTTTAGTCCCGAAGCACGGATCTCGATCTCGACTTCATCTGCCGCTGGTTTTGATCGTTCGATTACTCGAGTTCTGGCACTCTCGAATATTCCGGGAGTTGCCATTTCGATCTGCAATGCCGGTGAAGCAAAGTTGTCGCGTTTGATTTCGCGGGTCAAATCTGAGAGAGAAGCGCGGTTAAAGCGATGGACAAAGCGTGTTCCGTCCCGCAACGCTATTTCATTCTCGTCTTCTATTGTGAAAAGCTCATGAATCAGCGAATAAACATCTGCTCCTTTCTTCGGACACAGATCAAGCAGTCTGCAATGAAGACTCGGATGTTCGTTCATGATGACGCGACCGAGGCCCCACAACGGTGCCTGTGCGATTGCGAGGGGCTGCTGGTCCATATCCATGCCGACCGCTTGGGCCCCTCGTGTGACCAGCCACACATGAGGTGGCTGGGAGTTCCTGACTCTTAAAAGCGCCTGGACAAGCATTGAAACACTCAAGCATCCCAAGTGACGGCTACGGTCGAACGATGCTGGTGTCGCTTCATGAGATAATGCAGGAATGTCGAGACTCCAGAGGTGCACTACACAACGCAGCGGTTCCTGCCCGACTTGAATAGCTTGTTCCCAATCCTCGACATCCCCCGGACGAACAACGAACTCCGTTTCGCTCCGTTGCTCGAAACGATCGCCGGCATACACCAAAATTGGCTGTTCGCCGTTTTGCTCCAGCCAGTTCGCCAGTTCTCGGCCGACCTCGCCACCGTCCGCAGCGATCAACCATTGTCCTTTCGTCTCAAACTGAAGCTGAGGCGTGACAGGCGTAGACTCCGTCATGCATTTGGGGCCTTGCGCAAGGATGACTGTGTGTGCCGCTTCTGAACCTTCTGCAAGACCGGATACGCTGTGGACGTTTTGAAAATCGCAGTCGAGCAACAGCTTGCGCCAGGCATCAGCGGAGATGCGAGGATCCATTTGCGCGACACGTTCGTCCGTGAATGACCACCAGCTCTTAAGCAGCCCGAAAACCATAATCGGCAGAAACGATCTGTTTGTGCCTTCGAGCAGGATCATTAAGCCTTCGGATGCGAGCAAAGTCCTGACGTGTTCCAGGCTTTGCCGTAAGTCGCGAGTTGCATGCAGAACGTCAGAGGCGACGACAATGTCGAACGAGTGTGCGTCGAAACCTTGAGCGAGAGGATCAGTTTCGATATCGATAGTCTTGTATTGTAAAAATGGGTAATCAGCAAAAGTCTGCTTCGCCTGAGCAACGAAGACTGAGGACAGGTCAGAAAAGACGTATTGCGCGTTCCTGGAGCGTAATAACGGTAGGATGTAGGAGGTCATTCCTCCCGTTCCACCACCGATTTCCAGTATGCGCACTGACTCTGTAGACGGCAGTTTTTCAAGTGCAGCAGCAACCGCACATCCAACCAGGGAATTGTAAGGCCGGTAGGTGGGCGAGTCCTGATAAAGATGTTGCGCGTAAGTAAACGACCCTTGCGGAAAGACAATCTCCAGGGGATTTATCTTCCCGCTGAGGACGTCGGCCATACGTTCACCGCAGCGCCGCAGAAGAATACATTCGACGAGATAGGCGGAAATTTGCAGCCATGAACTTCGTTCGACCTCATGAATATTGTGGAAGTCAGGCAAATCCTGAACCTCCCATTCCTCATCGCCCGTCTTAAGGAGGATTCCCTCTCTGCCAAGCATTTCGAGTGTGCAGCGGAGGAATCGGTGATAATCCGGCAGAATTGGAAGCTCTGAACACAAAGAACTAAAGGATAGCCGTCTGGACGAGCTGAAGTCCCACCCTAAATCCTCTAGTGCTTTTAAACTGTACGTGATGGCCCAGCGCCGTAATCGTGGCTCCAGAGTATTTGTGTACCGCTTGCGCGCCACATCAACGCTCAGACGTTCCACTTCTGGCTGGAGACGATCAATGATCGTAACGGGTGATTGGAGATACTTTCCGGATTCGCGAGGTTTTTTGATGGCGTGCGGTTTCAGTTGCCATTGGGAAGCATATAATTGATCTTCTATACCGCTTCGCGCTTCAGCCAAACTCTTTGAGAGTGCTTGGCAAGTCAACCCCTTTACTTCAATGTACGTGCGAGCGTTTTCGTCTAAAACCGTCAGATCTGCTTTCAATATCGAGTCAGTAAAAGCAATGACCCGCGCATGTACCCAACTGATGGCCGGTGGTGTCGCATAAAATCGGAATTGTTCGATCCGTGCGGGCAGCCCGAGAAAGCCGAAGTCGTAACGTCCTTGCACAGCGACTGCGCCTAGAACTGTTTGAAAGCACGCATCCAAAACAGCGGGATGAACGAGATAGCCATCATCGCTGGTATCCTCGTTGTCCCGCGTCGCCTGGACCTCGGCTAAAGCTTCGTTTTGGCCGCGCCAAAGCTGATTGATGCGTTGGAAAGCGACACCATATTTGAGACCAACATTCCCGCAACGGCGATAGTAGTCTTCCTTGCTGAGTTTTTCGTTGCACCGAGCGAGTAGGGTTCCCAGGTCCTCACTGTGGTTTGAATCGGTTCCCTCAACTCGCCGCAACTTGCCCGTTGCATGTTTGGTCCATAAGGATTTTTCGCGATCAGTAAGGCTGAAAATGTCGAAACCGGACTGCGTCGCATCCATCAACAGTTGGAACTTCAGCGGAGCGTTGGGTAGTAGACACAATCGAACAAAATCAATCTCCTCTAAAACGTAAGCTCCTGTACCGAATGTCTCACGCGCAACGGCTAATGCCATTTCGACGTAAGCTGCTCCGGGATAAACCACCGCGCCCTGAATGCAGTGATCATCCAAGTAACTGTGCGCGGATCGTCTATCAACTGCGGAACTCCAGATGTTGGCAGCGGATTTGAGACGCCTTCCAAGGAGTGGATGGACACGCTGTTCAGAACGGTGGTGCAATTGTTCTTCAGACTCGAACCAGAAGCGTTTGCGCTGCCACGGATAATGTGGCAGTTTCACAAATTCACCATCTGGGTACAAACCTTTCCAATTGACAGAGCAGCCAGCTGTGTAAAGCCGGCTGAGAGAGTCCAACATCACCCGGGATTCCGTTTCGCGCCGCCGCAATGAAGGTACGATTAGTGCGGTCTTATCACTCTCTTTAAGGCATTCTGCGATCGAATTTGCCAGCACCGGGTGTGGACCAATTTCGAGAAATGGGCCACAGCCATCCTTAGCAATCACACTCATCGCCGCCGAGAACCTTACTGTTCTTCTGATATTCTCGGCCCAATAATTTGCATCGAGCTCAGTACCCGAGATGAGGTCACCGGTTACCGTTGAAAACAGCGGTATCGTTGTCGCGGAAGGTTGAATCCTGCGCACTGACTCGCGCAGCTCCTGCATGAGTGGCTCCATACATGCGCTGTGATATGGAATGTTGGTGCGAAGCGGGCGACAGAACGCTCCCTCTCCTTCAAGCGAATGTGCGATCTCATCGAGCGCCGCAGAAGTGCCTGATAATGTCACCGACAAGGGACTATTGATCGCTGCGATGCATACTTGCCCGTTGAACGAACTGGTTATCCGCTCCACTGCTTCCAATGGGAGCATCACAGCCAGCAACTTACCCTGACCCTCGCTGCGGTGCTGAAGCCGGCTGCGATGGACCACTACCGCAACGGAGTCTTCGAGGCTTAAAGCTCCTGCAACGTGAGCGGCTGCAACTTCACCGACACTGTGTCCCACAATGGCGGCACACTCCAGACCCCACGAGCGCCATAACGCCGCCAATGCTATTTGGATTGCGAAGATTGCTGGTTGCGCGATACGCGTATCGTCAATACGCGACGATTCTTCAGGTCGAGTTAGTTCTTCGAGAAGTGTCCAGTCAACATACTTGCTAAGTAAACCATCGCATGCTTCGAGGATTCGTCGTGATTCCGGCTGTTGCAGCAATCCGAGACCCATGCCGGGCCATTGAGAGCCGATGCCTCCGAATACGAACGTGATTTTGGGTGTCCCTCCCGGTAACTTGCGCCCCGAGCTCACCTGAGCGCGCCGCTCTCCATTGAGGAAAGCTTCGAGCTGTCGGCTAAGTTCCACATTCGAGCTAGCCACTACCGCTAGACGATAATCGTGATGTGTGCGATGCACGGCCGCGCTATAACAGAGACTTGAAAGCTCGCA
>JGI10216J12902_100928946_pt1 | contig 15487 bp, 15 predicted proteins | sample KanNatreferecore_FD_12902 | JGI IMG/M metagenome (IMG submission 12902)
ATGCCGGACGAGAAGCTGGTCGAGCTCTACGCTTCCTGCCACGTTTACGTTTCGCTGGAGCGGGGCAAGGGATGGGACCTGCCTTCGCTGGAAGCCGTGCTGGTGGGGCTGCCTGCGATTGGAGTCGCCTGGGGCGGAAACACGCAGTTCCAGAACAGGCACAACACCCGGCTGATCGAGCCGCTCGGTGCGACAACGTTTGCCGGCGAGGACCTCGTGGTGAACCGCGGACTCTATACCGGGCACACGTGGTCCTCGTACGACATCGCGGACGTCTCGAAACAGATGCGGCGTATGTACGAGAATTACGCGTTCGAACGGGCGCGCGTTTCCAACGCGCGTCAGGAGCTGGAGCGCGTGTGCGCGCCCGCCTGTGTCGTAGACGCGCTCCGCGCCCGCATCCGCGAACTTGAAAGCTTCAACTTCCGCTCCAATGAGCCTGCGGCAATTACGCTCTCAAGTCAGGCCGACGAGCAAGCGAGCCCAACAGCGCGGCGGGTGGCCTACGAGGCTCTCGACATCGAGAGCCGCTCTATACTCGACCGGACGTTCAAGCCGGGGGGCTATGTGGAGGAGTGGACGCGTCGGCGGCGTCAAATCTGGGGCCGCCGAGGGCCGGTGCTTCCACCACAACCGGAACTCGACCGTATAAGGCAACTCCACAACCGGTATCTCGACGAATCGATCTTCATCGTCGGTAACGGCCCGAGCCTCAACAAGGTGAAGATGGAGAGACTTGGGAACTACTACACCTTCGCCGCCAATCGCATCTATCTGATGTTCGATCGGACGTCGTGGCGCCCGGACTTCTTCACGGCCCTCGACTGGCGCGTCACCCCCGACAACTACGCCGAGATCAACAGTCTCCGCGACATGCTGTTTTTCTTCCCGCATCGGTTTCGCGGTTTGCTGCGCGAGGGGCCCGACGTCTTCTGGTACGAGTCGCTTTCTCCGGGGAGGAACATTTTCGAACGCTTCGAGCAGGACATCACCAACGGCGTGCGGGGCGGCGGCACCGTACTCGTCGCCGCGCTTCAGATCGCCTGGTACCTAGGCTTCCGCCGCTTCTTCCTGATCGGCGTCGACGCTTCCTACTCCATTCCCCCAAGCGTCATTCAATCGGGCGGCGACCAGTTCGGAACCGGCACTCAGATCAACCTTGAGAGCCGCGCGAACGACGATTGCAATCACTTCGACCCTCGCTACTTCGGCGCCGGCGCCAAGTGGCACGACCCAAATGTTGATGGGATGAAGCGCGGCTTCGAGGCCGCACGGCGCGCAATCGAGTTCCTGGGAGGCGAAATCTACAATGCGACCGAGGGCAGCAACCTACGCTGTATCGATCCGGTGACCTTCGACGATGCATTGCGAAGCGCAAGGCCAAAGGCGGAGCAGCGGCTGCAGGATACCGCGTGAACGACACTTCAATTCATACCGGCCTCGACCTGCTGAAGCCCGGCTCGGCTGAGATCATGCAGCTGCGGGGACCCGATCAGGCCGAGTTGAATCGGCCACTCGGCGGGGTGACCGTTGCCGGCGGCCTCTGGCATAGGGGGGAGACTCTCTTGAGGAGGTCGAGTCAGGGGTACGGCCAACGGTTCCACGCGAGTCGATGGTCGGTGGTTCTGTCTGACCGCTCGACGCGAAAGACCATGGCAACCCTCTCTGCCGTTCTTCTCGCCCTCACGGCGGCATTTTTCGGCGCGGCGATCGTCGAGGGCGGCCTCACAGGGGTGGCTCTGATACTCCTGTGGTCCGCAAATATCGCCGGCCTTGTGCTGGCCTGCTTCATCACGCATCGGCTCTTGATGGCTTCGATACTCTATCGCGCCGGGAAGACCTATGACCGCGCGGTGGAGGCCTTCGAGTCGCGGTTGCGGTCGCTCGAGTAACGCCTGCCGGCCTGCCGTTTTCACCTGCCGCCCTGCCGGCGGTAGCAGCTCTTTCTCCCCCTTGCCCTGTAAACGCTGCTCGGAACAAAGTTTCCCGTCAGTATTTAGCTGCGCGTGCTTTGGTTCTATGGCTCTTGATAGAGAAGTGGGGGCGAAGGATTTCCGGATTTGGATCAGCGGCTTGACAATTCCCTGGCCCTGACGCGGCCGAGCGCTCCCTATGGCCTGGCGCGGCGGTGGCTGCGCGGCTTCATTCATTTTTTTTCCTACCACCTGATCCTGGCGCGGCGGAGCACGCGCAAGGCGCGCGCTGCCGGCTTCGATCTCATCGTCCGCCCCACCGTCTTCCACCCGCGCTATTTTCTGACCAGCGAGTATTTTGCCGGTGTCATCGATACGCTTGATCTGAAAGGAAAATCCGTCGTCGAAGTCGGAACCGGGTCGGGCGTGCTCTCGCTCGCCGCAGCGCGCGCGGGCGCGAGCCGCGTCATCGCCATCGACATCAACCCGAACGCCGCGCTCTCCGCCGCCGACAACGCCAGGCTGAACGGCCTTGCCGACCGCGTGTTTCCGCTTTGCTCGAACCTTCTCTCCGGTGTCGCGGCGCTGCCTCTCTTTGACGTGATCCTTTCCAGCCCACCGTCGTTTGCCGGCGAGCCGCGCGACGTCGCGGACCGCGCCTGGGTTGCCGGCCCCGGCTATCGCGACATCGCACAACTCTTCGCCGAAGCGCGCGAGCGGCTGAAGCCGGGTGGGCGCTTCTATCTGCTGCTTTCGTCGGACTCCGATCTTGGCCTGCTCGGACGGCTTATTTCGGAAGCGGGTTTTCAGGCACGCCTCGTCGGCGAGCGCTCGATCGTGTTCGAGTCGTTCATTCTTTATGAGCTGACGGCGAACTGAACTTTCTCAGGCCGTGATGCCGGCCTGCTTCAGTCCATCCATCACTCGATCGATCGTTGCCGGATCGCGGTAGGGCAACAGCTGCCGGATGTGCTCGGCGGAGAAGCGCGGGTTTACCTCCAGCATCTCCCGCCACGTTTTTCGCGCCTCCTCGTGGCGTCCGGTCAGGCCGTAAAGGCTGGCGAGATAAAAGCGCGACATGTCGCTGCGCGGCAGGAGCGCGAGGCGGCGCTTCAGCGCGATCTCCGCCTCGTCGAAGCGGCCGAGCGCGAGCAGCGCGCGCCCCATGAAATGCAGCGTCATGTCAAACTGCGGGTCGAGCCGGTAGGCGCGCGTATAGAGCGCGATTGCGTCCTCTGCACGCCCCAGCATCTCTCGGACGTTTCCCAGTCCCGTATAGGCCTCTGCGAGATTCGGCGCGAGCGCAACCGCGCGCTCCATCGCGGCCTCCGACTCGTCGTAGCGGCGCAGCCACAGGAGCGCGAGCGAGAGCGAGATGTGGCCCTGCGGCTCGTTCTCATCGGTCGCGACGGCCTTCCTGGCGAGCTCCAGCGCCTTCTCCAGATAGTCCGGCGTGGCGCCGTTCCATTGGTTCACGTACTCGGCGAAAGTAACCATCGCGAGCCGGGCGTAGGGGAGGGCGATCTCCGGATCGAGTGCGACAACTCGGTCGAGCATCGCGCGCGTCTCCACCGCCGCTTCGGGACGTAGCTGCAGCATCGTCTGGCGCGAGCGCACAAGGAGATCGTACGCCTCGGGTTTGATCTTCGCGCGCGCGTCGCGCTTCGATTCCTCGCCCCACGTGAGCCTGACCTTGAGCGCGCCGACGATCGTGCGCGTCACCTCGTCCTGCACTTCAAAGATGTCGGCGAGCTCGCGGTCGTAGCGCTCCGCCCAGAGATGCCCGCCGGACGGTCCGTCGATCATCTGCGCGGTGATGCGCACGCGGTCGCCGGCGCGCCGTACGCTTCCCTCAAGCACGTATCGTACGCCGAGCTCGCGGCTGACTTTGCGGATGTCCGGGGACTGGCCCTTGTAGGCGAACGAGGAATTGCGCGCGATGACGAACAGCCCCGACACTTTAGAGAGGTCGGTGATAATATCCTCGGTGATGCCGTCGGCGAAGTAGCCCTGCTCCGGGTCGCCGGACATGTTCTGGAACGGCAGCACCGCTATCGACGGCTTTTCGGGAATTGTCGGTGACTCACCTGCGACTTCACCTGGTGCAAGTGTCGTCCCCGGCGACCAGGCCCAGACCCTGACTGGCCGTTCGAGGTTCTTCACCTCGCGATTCCCCTGGTCGACGAAGCTCACGCCGATCCGGCCGCGCAGATGCTCGTGCACGCTGTCGGCGATCGCAACGCCGCCGGGTTCGGCGAGCGCTTCGAGGCGAGCCGCCATGTTCACGCCGTCGCCATAGAGGTCGCTGCCCTCGACCATCACGTCGCCGAGGTTGACGCCAATGCGCATGACGACGCGCTCGCCGTCGGCGAGATTGCTGTTCGCCGCGCTCATCGCTTTCTGGATCTCGACCGCGCACTGAACGGCATTGACCGAGCTTGCGAACTCGGCGAGCACTCCGTCCCCGATGAGCTTGAAGATGCGGCCCTCGTGGCGCGCAATGAGCGGCTCCAGCACTTCGCGCCGGCGGGCCTTCAGAGCCGAAAGCGTATTGGCCTCGTCGCGCTCCATCTGCCGGCTGTAACCGACCATGTCAGCAGCAAGGATCGCGGCAAGCCTGCGTTGGATGCGTTCTTCGGCCATTTTCGGCATGTGGATTGGCGGAGCGGACATTACCAACTTCATGATGACGTTACGAGAAGGCTGAACCGGCGACTCCGGGGACAGTCTCGAACTGAAGACGAAGTACCGGCCCCCTCGAACGACAGGCTCACCACATATTTACCGCGAACGCTTTTGCTGGCGGCGACCAGCCGGTTCTTTGCTGAAGGACTGCAAAGCACTGGATTTGCTTCCGAAACTGGCCTACGCAACATCAAAAGCACCAAAAAGCCTTCACCGTGATCTCTCAGAAAGCAAAATACGCGTTCAAGGCCCTCGTCGTTCTTGCCCGGCGGGGGAAGGGCGAGTCCGTGCAGACGGACGCGATCGCGGCTGAGGGTTCGATCCCTCGAAAGTTTCTCGAGCAGATCCTCTTGCAGCTTAAGGCGGGCGGCCTTGTCGCCAGCCGCCGCGGCCGCTCTGGCGGATATCAGCTTGCCGCTGATCCTGCAGCGATCAGCGTGAGCCAGGTTCTCCGAATCGTCGATGGGCCGATCGCCCCGCTCACCTGCATCTCGCGCACCGCATACGCGCGCTGCAGGGACTGCAAGGACGAGACGCTTTGCGCCGTCCGTCGGCTGTTTGCCGAGACCTATGCCGCGACGCTCGCGCGGCTGGAGAAAACCACGCTCGCCGCCGCCCTCTCCGAGCTCCCAATGCCAGGTGCGCCCGGCCAGCCTTCCGGGCTCGGTGGCGCAATCGAAGTTCTGTCGGAACGCCCGCTTCAGGAAAGCGTTTCTACGGTTCGGCCTTCCTGATCGAAGGATTCAGGCTTCAAAAGCCTATAGAGTCGGTAGACATTACTCGGGTCTCAACAGCGGGGAGATACCGAAATGAAACGACATCTCATCCGAACCATCGCTGTCGCCGGCCTCGTCGCATTCGCCATGACCGGGCCGTCGGCGGCCGACACGACGGTCCTCAACGTTTCCTACGATCCGACGCGCGAGCTCTACAAAGCCTATGACGAGGCCTTCGTCGCGTACTGGCAGGAAAAATCCGGCGAGACCGTCACCATCGAGCAGTCGCATGGCGGCTCCGGCGCACAGGCGCGCGCCGTTATCGATGGCCTTGAAGCCGATGTCGTGACGCTGGCGCTCGAGGGCGACATCAACAAGATCGCCGATGCCGGTCTGCTCGCAAAGGACTGGCGCGCGAAACTCCCGAACAACTCGACACCTTACACCTCGACCATCGTCTTCCTGGTCCACAAGGGCAATCCGAAGGGCATCCTCGACTGGGGTGACCTCGTGAAGGAAGGCGTGGAAGTCATCACGCCGAACCCGAAGACCTCCGGTGGCGCGCGCTGGAACTATCTCGCGGCCTGGGCCTATGCGAACGAGGCTTTCGGTGGTGACGAGGCAAAGATCAAGGAATTCGTCGGCACGCTCTACAGGCATGTGCCGGTGCTCGATTCCGCGGCCCGCGGCGCGACCACGACATTCGTCGAGCGCGGCATCGGTGACGTGTTGCTCGCCTGGGAGAACGAGGCTTTCCTCGCCATCAATGAGCTTGGGCCGGACGAGTTCGAAATCGTCGTACCGCCGAGCTCGATCAAGGCCGAGCCGCCGGTCGCCGTCGTGGATGCGAATGTCGACAAGAAGGGCACGCGCGAGGTCGCTCAAGCCTATCTCGAATATCTCTACAGCGATGAGGCGCAGAACATCATCGCAAAGAACTTCTATCGGCCGGCCAAGCCTGAAGTGGTGGACCCCGACGAACTGGAGCGCTTCCCGGACCTGAAGCTCGCATCGATCGACGATCCGCTGTTTGGCGGCTGGGCTGAGGTTCAACCGAAGCACTTCGACGACGGCGGAATCTTCGACCAGATCTATCAGCCAGCGCAGTAGGCGCACATGGCCGTCGCCTGGGGCTACGTTCCGAACGCCCCCAGCCACGTCTTCAAAAAGCCGAGCGTCATTCCGGGCTTCGGTTTGGCGCTCGGCTTCTCGTTGACGTACCTCTCGATCATCGTGCTCATCCCACTCGCCGCCTTGGTGCTGAAGACATCGGCGCTCGGCTGGGAAGAGTTCTGGCGGATCGCCACCGACCCGCGCACGGTCGCCGCACTCCGCGTGTCTTTCGGGATTTCGCTGGCTGCTGCGGCAGTGAATGCGGCTTTCGGCTTCATCGTTGCTTGGGTGCTCGTGCGGTACGAATTTCCTGGGCGTCGCGTGCTCGACGCGATCGTCGATCTGCCATTCGCTCTTCCGACTGCCGTCGCCGGCATCGCGCTCACCGCGCTGTACGCCAAGAACGGCTGGATCGGACAGCTCGCCGAGCCCCTCGGCTTGAAGATCGCCTACACGCCAAAGGGCATCTTCATCGCGCTCGTCTTCATCGGGCTCCCGTTCGTCGTCCGCACGGTGCAGCCAGTGCTGGAGGATATGAGCGTCGAAGCGGAGGAGGCAGCGGCGACGCTCGGCGCCTCGCGTCGGCAGACGTTCTTCCGGGTGGTGCTTCCAGTCCTGTTGCCGGCGACCTTGACCGGTTTCGCGTTGGCGCTTGCTCGTGCCGTTGGAGAATACGGCTCGGTCATCTTCATCGCCGGCAACATCCCGTTCGTATCGGAGATTGCCCCGCTCCTGATCATCATCCGGTTGACCGAGTTCAACTATGCGGCGGCGACGGCGATCGCGACGATCATGCTCGCAATCTCCTTCGTGCTGCTGCTTTTCATCAATCTCCTGCAGGCGTGGAGCCGGAAGAGGCTCGCCCATGGCTGACATCGCACACGTGCCGGCGCCGGCGGTCCGTCACTTCCGCTCCGCATCGACTGAATCGCCGGCCGTGCGCGGAATGCTGATCACGATTGCCGTTGCCTTTCTCCTCTCCTTCCTCGTTCTCCCGCTCGCCATCGTCTTCTTCGAGGCGTTTCGGGAGGGTTTTGGGGCGTTCATCGAGGGAATTACGGAGAAGGATGCGCTCGCCGCAATCAAGCTCACCATCATCGTCGCGGCGATCTCCGTTCCGGCAAATTTGATCTTCGGCCTCGCAGCGTCGTGGGCGATCGCCAAATTCGAGTTCAGGGGAAAGAGCCTGCTGATCACCCTGATCGACCTGCCGTTTTCCGTTTCGCCCGTGACTTCAGGCTTGATCTACGTCCTCCTCTTCGGCGCGCAGGGATTCTTTGGGCCCTTCCTGCAGGCGCATGACATCCAGATCATCTTCGCGGTGCCTGGCATCGTGCTTGCAACGATCTTCGTGACATTCCCTTTCATCGCGCGCGAGCTGATCCCGATCATGCAGGAGCAGGGGACGCAGGATGAGGAAGCGGCGCTTTCGCTCGGCGCGACGGGCTGGCAGACCTTTCGCCGCATCACTCTGCCGAACGTGAAGTGGGCACTGCTCTATGGCGTACTTCTGTGCAACGCACGCGCGATGGGCGAGTTCGGAGCGGTCTCGGTGGTCTCCGGAAAAATCCGCGGCAAGACCAACACCATGCCGTTGCAGGTGGAAATTCTCTACAATGAATACATGCAGACCGCCGCATTCGCGCTTGCGGCGCTGCTTGCCCTCCTTGCCCTCGTGACTCTTCTCATCAAGTCGGTCTTAGAATGGCGCTATGCCGACGAAATCGCCGCCGCCCGACGCTGAGGCCGACACGATGAACGTGATCAACGAGATCGTGGCTGAATCCCTTGTCACCGACGGCGGCCAGGTGGGCGTCACCATCGAGAACGTGGTGAAAACGTTCCAGGACACGCCGGCGCTGCATGGCGTGTCGTTGGAAGTGGGTGCGGGCGAGCTTCTGGCGCTGCTTGGCCCGTCGGGCTCCGGCAAGACGACGCTGCTTCGCATCCTCGCCGGGCTCGACGCGCCGACCGAGGGTCGCGTCCTCTTCGGTAGCGGCGATGCTCTCAATCTCGATATGCGGCAGCGGAACGTGGGCTTCGTCTTCCAGAACTACGCGCTCTTCCGCCATATGACCGTGTTCAATAACATCGCCTTCGGCCTGAAAGTCCGGCCGGGCTCGCGGCGACCCTCGCGTGCGGACATTCGAAAGCGGGTGATGAACCTGCTCGATCTGGTGCAGCTCTCGGGCCTTGAGAAGCGCTTTCCCGGCCAGCTCTCCGGCGGCCAGCGGCAGCGCGTGGCGCTCGCGCGGGCGCTTGCCATCGAGCCACGTGTGCTGCTGCTCGATGAGCCGTTCGGCGCGCTTGACGCCAAAGTGCGCCGCGAACTTCGCCGGTGGCTCCGCGAGATCCACGACCGCACCGGCCACACCACCATCTTCGTCACCCACGACCAGGAAGAAGCGATGGAGCTCGCGGACCGCGTTGTGGTGATGAGCCAGGGCAGGATCGAGCAAGTCGGCACCGCTGACGAAGTGTATGACGCGCCCGCATCGCCGTTCGTCTTCAGCTTCATCGGAGAATCGAGCGCCCTGCCGGTTACGGTTCGCGAGGGGCGCGTGCTTCTGGGAGACCGCGCGCTGGAGCTTGGTGTGGCGAGCGCCGCCGATGGCCCGGCCATGCTGCATTTTCGCCCGCACGATGCAACAATCGGAAAACCCGGCGAAGACGCCATCGATGGCGTCGTCACCTCGGTTCGTCGGCATGGCTCGATGCGGCGGCTGGAGCTCTCGATCGGTGGGAACGGAACGCATGTGGAGATCGACGCAAAGCCGGATTTCCCGGTGCGCCCGGGCGGCGTTGTCGCCTTCATGCCGACGCGGTGGCACCTCTTTCCGGCCAACGGGCACTCCTAGAACTCGCCTCGCCAACGATTCTCGAGACTGATAGAATTCGCTCACCGTGACCTATCAAGACATTGTCACCATCGAGCCAGGAAAACGCGGCGGCCGTGCATGCATCCGCGGCATGCGGATCGCTGTAGCGGACATCCTTGGCTGGCTTGCCGCTGGTATGTCGCACAAGCAGATCCTGAGTGACTACCCCGAACTGACTGAAGAGGACATTCGCGCGGCACTCGCCTATGCAGCGGATCGCAAGCGTCGAATATTGACCGCCGCGGAATGAAGCTGCTCTTTGATCAGAACCTCAGCTTCAAACTTTGCAAACTGCTCGAAGGCTTTTTTCCTGGTTGCGCGCAGGTTCGCCTTATTGGCCTGTCGGAGGCAGACGATTCCACAATCTCTGAATATGCGAAGGCGAACGAATGTGTGATCGCGAGTCTTCTGCGTAGCCGTGTTGCGATGATCAATGCGTTCGACCAGGATGCGAACGCTGCGTGCCTGGAGATTTACTAGGTTGGCCGGTGTCACAGAACGCCGATGGGTATCTTCAGATAGACCTTTCCGTTCGCCTCCGGCTCGGGCAGTCGTCCGCCATTCATGTTCACCTGCAGCGCGTGCAGGATCTGCTTCGGCATGGCGAGCGTCGCATCGCGCGTTCGGCGAAACGCGGCAAATTCCGCCTCGCTCGGATTGCCCTTGAGATGGATGTTCTCCCGCTTCTGCTCGCCGACCGTGCTCTCCCAGCGCGCCGGGCGACCCGCCGGCATATAGTCGTGGCCGGTGAAGAGCCGTGTCTCGTCTGGCAGTGACAGGATCGCCTGGATGCTCTGGTAGAGGTCTTCGGCGCTGCCGCCCGGAAAGTCCGAGCGAGCCGTGCCGAAATCCGGCTGGAACAGCGTGTCGTGCACGAAGGCGGCGTCGCCCACGACATAGGTGATCGAGGCGAGCGTGTGCCCCGGCGAGTGCATGACTCGTGCATCGAGCGAGCCGATGCGAAACGTCTCACCGTCGGCGAAGAGCTTGTCCCACTGCGAGCCGTCGGCAGGAAACTCCGGAAGATTGTAGATGTCTTTCCACAGTGCCTGCACTTTTCGAACATGCTCGCCGATCGCGATCGGCGCGCCGATTTTTCCCTTCAAGTAGCTTGCGGCGGTCAAGTGATCCGCGTGTGGATGCGTGTCCAGAATCCACTCGACCTCCAGTCCGCTCACGTCGATCGCATCGAGCATCGCGTCGGCGAACGTCGTGGAGATACGCCCGGCGCGCTCATCGTAGTCGAGCACTGGATCGATGATCGCCGCGCGTTTCGTTGCCGGGTCGGCGACGATGTAGGCAATCGAAAACGTGTCGGCGTGAAAGAAACCGGTGACATCCGGGCGTCCGCTCATGACAGGGGCTCGGCCCTTGGGAAACCAAACGGCGCATTACTGAGTCGTCGCATCAAGGCTTGCACCTTATGCCTACCCGTCGGGGCGGAAAAGGCGAGTCTTCGGGCCTTTGGGTAGGGTCGGCAAAGAAATGACCGCATCGTGACGTTGTTGCAAGCTCTCGGAAATACAAGTTAAGATAGTCACAGCGTCGCTGAGGGAGTGGGCCGATGGCCGGTGATGGGGGCTCTTCGGCAAGTTCGCAGGATCGGCGAATTGAAGCCCTGAGACAGCTCGACAAGATTGAACGGCTCGCGAGTGTTCTGCTCGTGGGACTGATCGCCTGCGCAGTGCTCTATTCAATCGGCATTGCCCTGGCCAAAGGCTCGGGTTTTGAGTTCCTGCGGCTCGGCTTTCTCCTCATCGCGCTGATAGTCACCGGCGCGGCGATCGGGGGTTTGCTGGGCTTCTTGTTCGGAGTTCCGAAGCTGGGCGCCGCAACTCCAACAGAGAGTGCTGCGGCAAACGGCGGGGCTGATTCCCAGAGCCGCGGGTTCTTCAGGGGCAATACTAACCTCGAGGAGATTTCCGACTGGCTCACCAAAATCATTGTGGGCGTCGGGCTTGTCGAAGCAAAGGACATTTACAACGGCTTGGGCAGCCTCGCTGAGAGCTTTGAGGCGAGCGCTTTGCCCACGATGCAGGGTGGTCTGCCCCTCGGCGGCCAGGTCGCATTCCTGGTTTTCGGGCTGGGCTCAGCCGTCGTCGGTTTCCTGGTTGTCAATCTGGAGACGCGGACCCGAATTACCCTGCTGCTTGAGGATACGGAATCGCTTCGGCAGGGTCCTTCACAGGCTGATCTCGACGAAGCCAATAGCGCGCCAATAACCCAGGTGGATTTGGACAAAGTTCCAGAGCAAGCCGCGACGACCATGGAAAACGTCACTGGTGACGACGCTCTCCTCAAGATGGATTTCAAGGATGTGCAGACAGGGGAGCAGTTCGCGGCATGGGGGAGCGCGCAAGCGCGAGCCGGCAACTTGCAAGTGGCGGCGCGGGCATTGAATGAAGCAATTACCCGCGAGCCGAGCAATGTCGACTATCTGCTGAAGCTTGCCGAGATCAGGCAGGCGCAGGGAGACGGTCCGGGAGCGCTTCATCTCCTCGAGGAAGTGCTTGCCAAATCACAGCCTCCGGAGCCCAAGCTTCTAAAGCGCGTGCTGCTCAATGCGCTCTACCTGAATCCCCCCGATGGCTTCCAGAAAGCCATCGAGATTCTGCAGCAGTTGGAACAGGTGCCGGGGGCTGCGGATGATCCGTCGGTGCAGGTTTGGGCCGCCGCGGCGTATGGTCAACAGTATCGCTGGCTGAAACAGAACCAGGGCACCGATCCGGAATTGAAGATTGCGCGTGAGAAGGCGCTTGCCGCCGCTAAGCGCGCGGTCGAGCTCTCGCCTGCTTACGACAGCGCGCCCCGCGTCTTCCTTCGCCGGATCTTCGATCCCGCCACTGAGAACACCCCAGCTAACGAGAACGACCTCGAGGCGTTCAAGGACGACGAGGAGTTCGAGGCGATAGTCTACTTCGGCAAGCCACCAGGCTGATGCCGCGCATTGTGGTTCACGCTAAGTCGCGCGCCGCTGCTTACTCCACTCGCCTGAAATACGCGCCGCGGAATCCTGCCTGGCACTTCTTGCCCGCGACGCCGGGGTCGGCCCCCATGTTGTAGATGTAGCCGGCAAGGTCGAGATGCGTCGTCGTGGCCGTGATCGCAGCCGGGTTCATCAGGGTCAGATAGATGCTGGCCGGGAAGGAATAGTGCAAATTGTCGATGCCGTTGGCCTCGACGGCGATCCACTTGTTCAGTGTGAGCGAACCGGCGGTGAGCTCGTAGACGTCACCGGAATACTGATTGAGCTGGCTGAGCGAAGTGATGTTCGGGTTGGTGCCGATCCCGGCGGGGCGGAACGCCGAGTTGAACGTCTCGCCGACATAGCGAGCCATGCAGTTCTGAACGCTTGTGATTGTGAAGGCGCCGCGGAACCTGACCTCGACCGCCTCGGCGCCTGAGCTCAGAAGCAGTGCCCCTGTAAGGGCTCCAGTTGCGATGACTTGCTTCATTGTGTCCCCCTCTGTCGTTGGGCCGGCGGTAGCATGCGGGTCGCGAGATGGAGAGACACAGTTGTTAGATGGTGAATTTGGAGAGTTAATACCCACAGCAGGAGGCTTGCCGGCTCGATTCGCCGCTTGGAGGTGCTCAACAAAGCGGCAGCCAATATCGCGAAAGACCGTGCGAACCGGTTTTGTTTTGTGAAGACGCGGCGCTATGATGTCCTTGCGTGTGGGCGCACGCGGGGGCCGGTTCGGCTCGCTTGATCGCGGCGCTCCTTCACTGCCTGGGGGATACCATGCGGATGCGGGCTTATTTGCTGGGCCTTTTCGCCAGCGCCGCGATATCAGGGCAAAGCGTTGCTCTCGACCCGAGCGGCGAGACGGTCGGCGTTGATCCCGATGCGGAGGCGAACGGCGTCACCGGTCTTCGTATCGTGGAGATCAAAGGTCCGATTTTCACCGGCGATACGATCACCACCGACATCCACGGTCGGGTGCAGATCCTGTTCATCGACGATACGAAGTTCGTCGTCGGACCGAATTCCAAGGTCGTCATCGACGCTTTCGTGTTCGATGCCAACAAGACCGCGCAGCAGGTCAGCATCAGCGCCGTGAAGGGCGCGTTCCGCTTCATCACGGGCAACAGCCCAAAACAGAACTATCTGATCAAGACCCCGACGATGACGATAGGCGTCCGCGGCACCTCGCTCGATCTCGCGGTCAGGGCGGGGAACGGAGAGTCGATGGTCTTCACGCACGAGGGATTGACCGACGTCTGCGACCCCGTCCGCCGATGCATGGAGGGCAATGCCGGCAGCATGATCGTAGGGACGCAGGAAAGCGTCAGATCTGTCCCTCCCGGACTGGATCAGGCCCAGCGTATCACCGCTTTCTTCCCGCTGCTCGCGTCGCAGGATGGCCTTGTGCAGGGTTTTGTAGTGCCGGTGCCGGTGACTGTTCAGCCAGGCGGAACGAACCCGCCAATTCACAAGACCACCGAAAATCCGCTGCCCCCGTCTTCACCACCACCGCCCACCCCGACGGGAAACGGTCGGCCGCCACCCTAGCGCTCAGCGTGAGGAGCGGCGGCTCTACGGTTTCGTCAGCGGACGCTCAGGACGTTCGCAACCGTGACCAGACAGTCGTCCGGGGCGGATACCGCGAACGGCAATACGGTCGGCGTTGAACCCGCGAGAGCCTGGCTCGTCACCACATGTGTCGAGGTGTCCCAAAGCTGCGGCAGGGGCTCCGCTGCGCTTCCGTTCCAATCGCTCCTTTGGGCAGGCGATGCCGGTCCGGCAATGCGCCGGTTGTTCAGCCAGGAGATCTCGCTTGCGACCGAAGCGATCGCAGTGACTCCTTCGCCGATCTGCCCGTCGGCGCCGATGTTGCTGAAAACCACCTCGGTCGCGCCTGCCACGCTTACGGTGTTCAGCCGGTACGAAAGCGTATCGTAGAACATTCTGCCGGCGAGACCGACATCGTAGACGGAAACGTTCGCGTTGCCGGTTCCGATGATGACCAGCGAGGCGCCTTCAAAGAGAGGCGGAATGGCGCTGACCCATGGGCTCTGGCCCGCGGTGCTGCCGCTCGCTCCAGCCCTCAGCACGACAATGTAGAGGCCGTTGCCGTTGGCGAGGGTGGTCGGAACGTTGGCGCGGTAAACCGTTATCCGGTCTCCAGTGTACCAGCATGGGGTTTGTCCGGTGGCGATCGGCGTCCCGACGATATTGGTGAAGACACCGTTCGCGCCACCCTTCTTCAGGTAGACGTTCGCGACGGTCGCGGTTGGCGGACCTTGCGTAATCACCGCCCAGTAGAGCAGCGCGCGCTTGATTGGAGCGGTCACGCCGCTCACCTCGATGCCGCCATCGATTCGATTGCGCAGGCCTACAGCCCCGGCGGCAAACGACGCGTTCGCGTAGCGGACGGAAGCGTTGACCGGGGAGGCGATCGTGACGCTCTTGGGCGCGAAGGCCGCCTTGTCCGCCCCCGGCCTGCCCTGTGTGGACGCCGCGCCTGTGCTCTGCGCGCCTGCGGAAGCCGCCAGACAAATCGACAGGGCGGCCGCCAATGCTGGCCTCAAGAATGCGGCACGCATGCACATTGTCCTTTGAGAGTTTGGTGGGGCGACGATAAGCAACCGCCGCACGGCAGTAAACAGCCCACCGCACTGTATTATGAGCGGCAAGTCTCGCGGGCGGACTGAATCATGATGAATTCTCGTCCCGGCCGAGCCTTTTCAGCGCATAGAGCCTCTCCAACGCCTCCTTCGGCGACAGTTCGTCGGGATTGATCTTTTCAAGCGCTTCGAGTGCGGGGTGCTTGGCCGCCTCGTCTACAGTCTGCGTTGCCGAAAAAAGAGGCAGGTCATCGATGATCGGGACGGGGCGGGCGCGCTCTCCCTTTTCGAGCATGGTCAGCACCTGCTTCGCGCGCGCGATGACGGATGCGGGGACGCCGGCGAGTTTCGCCACCTGGATACCGTAGGAGCGGTCGGCGGCGCCCGGCGCGACCTCATGCAGGAAGACGACGTCACCTTTCCACTCCTTCACCTTCATGGTCGCGTTGGTGAGACGCGGAAGCTTCGACGAAAGCGCCGTCAGCTCGTGATAGTGCGTGGCGAAAAGCGCGCGCGAAAGGTTCTCCTCGTGCAGGTGCTCCACCGCAGCCCAGGCGATCGAGAGCCCGTCGAAGGTGGCCGTGCCGCGGCCGATCTCGTCGAGGATGACGAG
>JGI10216J12902_104542847_pt1 | contig 15487 bp, 7 predicted proteins | sample KanNatreferecore_FD_12902 | JGI IMG/M metagenome (IMG submission 12902)
GCCGCCGGCTGTGCCGGCCCGGGCGGCGGGGACGCGTTCAGCGCCGCGGGCGGCGTGGGAAGGTTCATGTTCGCGGGCGGCGCCTGGATGGTCACCTGGCCGCTGCCTCCGTCCGGCGGGGACGTCGCCCGTCCCGGTGATGTGAAGAAGATCGCGGCGGCGATGGCGATCCCGGCCGTTGCAACCGAGCCGGCGATCACCCACGGGACGGTCGAGTTAGCGGGCGCGGGTGGATAGTAACCGGCGGGGGCGGGCTGGAGCTCGGGCGCGATCGCAGGTGCCGCCTCGGTCCTGAACGCGCTGCCCGGCGGGAACGCGAAGCACAGGCCCAGGTTCCAGACTTCCCGGTAGATCGGCGCGAACTGCTCGTCGCCCTCGCGCATGAGCTGGTGGGTGCGCTCGCTAAGGAGCATCTGGTTCGGCTCGGCGGCCTTCTGCAGGTGGCCGGCCGTATCGAAGGTGCGGCTGGCGATGCGCCCCACCTCTTTCTGGCGCACCAGCAGTACCGGACCGGTGTGGACCCCGATGCGGATCTGGATGGCGTGGCGGAGCTGGTTGAAGCCGCGGTTGAGCCTCGGCAGCCCTTCGAGGAGGGTGCGCCCGAACCAGACCGCCGCCTCCGGCTGCTCGAAGACCGCCATCAGGCCGTCTCCCGCCCAGGTCGCGTCGATGTGCGCGTAATCGCGGAGCTGCGTGTCGACCCACCGCTGGAAGGCGTCGAACGTGAGCTGGGCGTCCAGGTCGCTGCCGCTTCCCTTTGCCGCGTGGGACTGGACGATGTCCACGGAGACCGCCGTCATCTCGCGCTCGTACTGGCGCTTGATGGCGTCGCCCAGACGCTTGTAACGGCGCGTGGCCTCGTCGTAGCTGAGTTTGCCGGACTCCAGGTCCGCCATGAACTCACGCACGTTCTGGTCGTCGCCGCTCATCGCGCCTCCGCGGAAGTCCCGGGCCCTGCGTCCCGAGTCCCGAGTCCTGAGTCCCGAGTCCCGAGTCTCGCCGCCCCTACACTGAGATTATGTCGGCCGCGGACGCTTCCAGCAACCGGGGTGGGCTTTAGGCGTTGGGCCTTGGGCGTTAGGAGGACCAGGGCGTTGGGCCTTGGGCGTTAGGAAGGAGAGCAGACCCGGCGCCCAACCCCCCAACGCCTAACGCCCAACGCCTAACGCCCAACGCCTAACGCCCAACGCCCAACGCCCGGAACCGCCCGTAGGCGTCCTCCCAGGCGGCGGTCTCCCGCGGGCGGTACGCGACGAGCTGCGTCGAGCGGGCGACCACCGCGCGGGCTTCGTCGTAGTCCAGGGCGCCGAGGCCGACGGCCTGGACCAGTGCGTTTCCGATGGCGGTCGCTTCAGTCGGCCCGGCGAGCACCGGGCGCCCCAGAGCGTCGGCGATGAGCTGGCAGAGGAGCGTGTTCTGGGTGCCCCCGCCGACGACGTGCAGCACGCGCAGCTCGCGGCCGAGCATCCGCTGGAGCTGCTCCCAGCGCAGCCGGACCGTCAGCGCGATCCCCTCCAGGGAGACGCGGACGAACTCCCCGGGCGACTGCGGGGCCGCCTGGCCGGTGCGCGCACAGTAGTCCGCGATGGCCTGCCGCATCCGGGTGGGCTGGGCGAAGGAGGGGTCGTCCGGATCGATCAGCGCCGTAAAGGGCCGTGCCTCGCCCGCCTGCCGCGCGAGGTCTGCGTACGTGTAGTCGTGCCCCTGGCTCTGCCAGTAGCGCCGGCACTCCTGCACCAGCCACAGGCCGGTGATGTTGCGGAGGAGCCGCGTCGTTCCCCGCACGCCGCCCTCGTTGCCAAAGCCCGCCTCCAGGACGGATGGCTCCAGGTACGGCCGCGAGACTTCTGCCCCGAAGAGGCACCAGGTCCCGGCGCTGAGGAACGCCCAGTCCTCTCCCGTGCCGGGCGTGGCCACCACCGCGGAGGCGGTGTCGTGGCTCGCCGGGCAGATCACCGGAACGCCCGCCGGCAGGGCCGCCTCGTCCGCCACGCTGGGCCGGAGGGTCCCGAGGGTGGTGCCCGGCTCCACGATCTCGGGGAGGAAGCGGTCCGGAACGCCGAGCCGCCCGAGCAGCTCGCGATCCCACCGGCGCGTTTCCGCGGAGACCATCTGGGACGTGCTCGCGATGGTGTACTCCGCGGTCTTGCTGCCGCAAAGCCAGTAGTGGAAGAGGTCCGGCATAAAGAGGAGCCGGTCGACGTGAGGCAGCAGCGCCCAATCGCGGCCCGCGATCGCCATCAGCTGATAGAGCGAGTTCAGGGCCATGAACTGCAGCCCGGTGCGCCGGAAGATCTCCTCGCGCGCCACGGCCGCGAACGCCCGCTCGACCATTCCCTCGGTGCGGGCGTCCCGGTACGCCACCGGGTTCTCCAGCAGCGCGCCGCCGCGGTCGATCAGGGCGAAGTCCACGCCCCAGGCGTCCACCCCGACGCTGTCCGGCCGCCCGTGCGCCTGCCCCGCGCGGCGGAGCCCGGCCTGGATCTCGGACCAGAGGAGGACGGCGTCCCAGTGCAGCGTCCGCCCGGCGTCATGCGGCACGTAACTCGGCCCGTGCGCAAACCGGTGTGCCTCCTCGATCTCCAGCGTCCGGCCGGCGCGCCCCTCCGAAAGCGTCGCCACCAGCGCTCGCCCCCCGCTGGCGCCCAGGTCAATAGCAAGCAGCTTCATTCAGGCACTCCAGTAGGCAGTAGGCATAGGCAGTAGGCAGTAGGCAGTAGGCGGTAGGCAGCCCATGCACTCCCTCTCCCATTCTCCCACTCTCCCATTCTCCCATTCTCCCGCTCACGGACGGACGGACGTAACCCACCTCAAGCTCCCCGCGTCATGCGGATAATCGCGGGAAGACCGGAGGTCACCATGAAGCCATCGACGCTCTGCTTCGGCGTGCTGGGACTGGCCGCTGCCGTCTCCGCGGTGGCGTTGGGCGGCGCCACCTGGAAGGTACGGCTGCCGGTGCACTCGGAACCGGTGACCTTCTTCTCGGAGGAGAAGCAGGGGATCACGCTGGCCGGGCTGCCGTCCGGCATCCGCAGCCTGAGTGCGGAGGCCTGCGCTTCCTGTCATAAGCAGGAGCACGCGGATTGGAAGCAGTCCGCCCACGCCCGCTCCGTCACCGAGCCGGTCTTCGCAGCCGCCTTCAAGGCGGAGCCGCGCTTCGTTTGCCGCGCGTGCCACTCGCCGCTCATCGAGCAGCAACCCAAACTGGTCTTCCGGCGAACGAAGTCGCCAAAGGTCCTCGTGCACGGCCAGATGGACCCGCGGCTGCACGAGCTCGGCGGCAGGCCGGGGCCTCTAACGCTGGGAGCGGCGGCGATTACGGAGTCGAACCCACACTTCGACCGGAGCTGCAGAACGAGGGCGTCACCTGTGTGACCTGTCACGTCCGCGAAGGCACCATCCTCACCTCCAAACCGACCGCTTCCATCGGCGTGCCGCACCCGCTCAGCTACAGCCCGCGGCTGAACACTTCCGAGTACTGCGGGGGGTGCCACCAGTTTGACATCCATACCCCGCAGACCCACCCGTTCGAGGGAGTCGGCGGGCGGTTTTCCCTGGCTTCTCCGAAAGGCGCTGGACGGACCCGGCTCATAGTCACCCGTGCCTCGCAGACAATTACTCAGGACAGGTCGGCAACCGACCCCGACGAGCCGCCGATCCCGACCCAGCCGGGCATCGAGCAGGAGTACCAGGAGGAGCCGCGGGCCCAGCACACGCTCGACGAGTTCCGGTTGAGCGCCGCCGCCGCCCGCGGAGAGAGCTGCCAGAGCTGCCACATGCCCGCCGGCCAGGGCGGAGCCGGTCACAACTGGCCCGGGCGGAACAGCACCCGGATGCTGCAGAAGGCGGTGACTCTCACCGCGCGCCTCGACAAAGCCGCCTACCGCACCGGCGAGACTCTCCAGGCAGTCATCAAGCTCAAGAACGACGCCGGCCACCGCTTCCCGACCGGAGACAGCGTCCACGCCGGCATCCTGGACGTGTGGCTCAAAGACGGCGACCGCACCCTCGGGCGGGAAGTCTTTGTCATGGCCCAGGGCACCGAGGGCCGCCGGATCTTCGAGGCACTGCGGCCGCACGGGCGGGTGCGCGGCCGGAGAGCGGGCGCTCCGACGCTGGAGGCGCCGGAGCGAGATGACACCCGTCTCCTTCCCGGGGAAGAGGCCACGCTCGTCTTCCGGCAGGAGGTAGACGGCCGCCTCGCCGACGCTGCCGAACCGGTGCTGCGGGTCCGCGTCTTCCACAGCGCCATCCACCCGGGGTTCCGCAACACCCGCATCGATCCCAAGCTCAGCCCGATGCGCCTCATCCGCGAAGAAGTGCTTCGGGTCAAGGTAACCGCGAGCGGGGTGGCTCGCCGGTAACACCATGACCCGACGAGCGGTGCTTACCGAAGAAGAGGCGGAGGCGCGTGGATCCCGGCGGGCCGGGCCACTCGTGCTGGCGGGTGCCCTCCTGCTCGCGCTCCTGGCGCTATTCTGCTTTGCGGGGTTCGTCTGGCAATCACGAAGGCCGGTGCGTCTGGGTGCCTGGCTGGTCTGGGGCCCGCGCTGCGGCGTGGTGCTCATCCTGGACCGGACGGCGTGGAGCCCTTCCGCGGGCGCGCGAGGCGTGCTTCAAATGAGTGACCTGGTCGTCGTTACACATGACCCGATTCGAATGGTGGGCGGTGACTACAGCGTCCCGCTGGCCGCTCCGGAGAGTTGGCAACTCGGCCCCTTCCGCATCGGCCGCGTACCCATGCGCCGAACGACTGACTAGGGCGCCGAGCTGGGATACCGCAGCCAGCCGCGGTTCACCGTTCCGAGCGAGTAAATCGACTGCCCGGCGGTGACGTAGAGCGTCTTCAGGTCCTTGCCGCCGAAGGTGCAGTTCGTGGCCGTCTCCGGGGTGCGGGCGAAGGCGAGAAGCTTGCCCTCGGGTGAGATGACATAGACCCCGGTCTTCTCCCCCTCGCCGGCAGTGGCGTAGATGTTCCCCTTCACATCCAGCTTCATCCCGTCGACGCCGCGGCCGGCGCCGAAGTCGTGGAGGACCGCGCGGCGGCGGACCTTGCCGTCCGGCTGCACGTCGTAGGCCACCAGCATGCGGTTACCGCCCTGGGCGGGGTTGTTATCCGCGACGCAAATCGTCCGGTCGTCCGGCGTGATGAGGATGCCATTGGGGACCTGCACGTCGTCGATGACGCGGGTGAGCCTGCCGCCTGCTTCGATGCGGTAAACGGCCATGCGGTCCTGCTCCAGGTCGTCCGTTTTGCCGTAGCGCGGGTCGGTGAAATAGATGCGGCCCCGGCTGTCGATGGCGAGATCGTTCGGGCTGTTCAGCTTCTTGCCGTCGTAGCGGTCCGCGAGGAGGGTCACCTTGCCGTCCTTCTCGAAGCGGGTGACCGTCCGCCCGTCCGGCGCCAGCTGGCTGTTGCAGGTGACCAGCCGTCCCTGGCCGTCGAAGAGCATCCCGTTGGCGCCGCGCGTACCGGTCTTCCACACCTTCACCTCACCGCCCGGCGGGAGGACCATGATCCGGTTGTTGGGGCAGTCCGAAAAGTAGACGCTTCCGTCCGCGTCCGCCGCCGGCCCTTCGGTGAAGGCGCACCCACCGCCCAGCTTCGTCACCCGCCCGCCGTCCTCGAAGAGGGGCGGATCCGCACCCATCACGGGAAGTACCGCCAGGGCGACAGCAAAGCCGATCAACGGCGCCAGCTTGGTTCCAGGAGAAGTCATCATCGAAAGTCTCGTCGAGCAGCATAGGCACTTTCTCGCTCCGGCGGGCCTGCACCTGTAGCCGGACGGCAAGGATTCCCGTAGACGTCCGGCGAAGCCATCGAGGGCAGCCGCATCGCCCAACCACGGCGCCGGGCTCCGGCTGCCTGGCAATCCGGACCAACTCGCCCATGCGACAACGCAGTCTTTCACCCGCACTCCTCGCAGCAGCGCTCCTAACGCTGCTTGGCGCCGCCGGCGCGGCGGACTTGAACGGAGCCCCCGTCCCTTCGTTCGAGACGGCCTCGCTGCCCGCGGATCGGTGGTCCAAACTGCATGCGGGGGTGTTCCCACCCGCGGAGAAGTGGACGGAGATCCCGTGGGAGACGGATCTCATCGCCGCGCGCAAGCGTGCGGCGCGCGAAGGCAAGCCGCTTTTCCTGTGGATCATGGACGGGCACCCGCTCGGCTGCACGTGAAACAATGGCGTGACGGGCCGGGCGCTCGTCTTCTCACAGCCCGAGATCATCCGGCTCCTCTCGACCGAGTTCGTGCCGTACGCGGGCGACATGTGGTACCTGCGCCGCCAGAAGGACGCTGTCGGCGAGTACATGTGGAAGGTCTGGCGGCAGGGCTACCGCAAGGACCAGCCGGAGACCAGCTCCCGGCAGGGCTACTACACCGCCACCGCGGACGGGCGTCACCTCGGCTCGATCCATAACGGTCGGGGCGCCGCGGCCGCGCTGGAGATGATCCGGGGTGCGCTGGCGCTCTGGAAGCAAAACAACGCGCAGGAGGCGCCAGCGGATGCCGCCAGCGCGGATAGGGAGTACCTGCGCGAGCCGCCGGCGGGCGGATTGGTTCTCAACACCTATTCGCGGATCCCCCTGCCCCGGGAAGCGCTCGGCGGCGACCCTGCCCGGTACAACCCGAATGAGGCTGTCGGCCGCGACCACATGTGGCTCACCCGGGAGGAGTGGCGCTCTCTCCTGCCGCCCGCATGGGATCGCGGCGCCCGCCTGTCGCTGCCCCCGGCGGTCGCATACCGGCTGCTCCGGTACCACCTCACCGACAACGTTCGCGGGGAGCCGGATATGTGGGCCCGGTCGGAAATCCGCGAGGCGAAGCTCGAGCTTGTCGTCGAGGATCTCGGTCTGCTGCAGCTCGAGGGGACGGCGCGGATGGCCACGGAGGACAACGCGCGGGGCTACGACGCCCGCCTCCAGGGATACCTGACGTATGACCTTGCCGCGAGCCGGTTCACGCGGGCCGACGTCCTCTCCTGGGGCGAAGCGTGGGGCGCGGGACGGTTCACCCGCCGCCAGCCGCCCGGACGCTTTCCGCTCCTCATCGCCTTCACGCTCTCCGGGAGCGCGGCCGGCGACCGGATCCCCCCGCAGGGGATCCGCCAGGCCGGCGCATATATGAACGCCGCCCAATAGCCGCCTCCAGCATGGTCCGGCGATCCGGCGTCCACCGCGTGCCGGTCGAGCTGCGTCGACACGGACCGCCCGGCCCCTGGAACGCGTGGGTGGCCTCAGACGCGACACGAACGTCAGGATCGTGCCGGCAGGGAGGCGACCAGCTTCTTCGGGGCCAGCAGCCGGTAGCTCTCATCGATCCATTTTTCGACCAGCTCAACCGGCGGGTGCTCGTCGCCCCGGATATAGATCGTCACCCAGCCAAGCGAGCCTCCGGCCTTGCAGAGATCCGGCCGCCTGGCCGCAAGCTCGGCCGCCTCCGGCATCAACTCGCCGAGCTTGAGCATCACGTCCGCGGTGCCGATAAAGAGAAACGCCTTGCTCTGGGCCTTGATGGTTCGTTTCTCGATCGGCGTTGCCGCGCAGGCGATTCCCTCCGCAGCGCCGGGGTACTGCAGCGCGAAACTCCGCAGCGTATCCTTGAATTCGTCCGGACTCATGGTTCCCCTGATTCTAGCCCACCTCAGCCGCGACGTCCCACTTGCGCCGGGTCCTCCCCGAACGCCTGAATGCCCGAACGCCGAACTCCTGAACCCCTACCCCATCACCACCCGCACCTCGTGCTCCCGCCGGTCGTCGACGAGCGGGACGTGTTTGTCGGGGAGCGGGATGCCGTCCAGGAGGACCTCGACGACTCCGGTCTCCACGCTGTTGGCGTTGTCCACGTGGATCCGATAGGCGCTGGAGCCGAAGGTGTAGACCATCCGGAAGGCTGGCCAGGCGTGCGGGATGCACGGCTCGACGCTGAACGACGCGCCGTGGAGGCGGAAGCCGAGGATCGCTTCCAAGCCGATGCGGTACATCCAGCTGGCGGAGCCGGTGTACCATGTCCAGCCGCCGCGGCCCGTGTGGGGCGGGGCGCCGTAGACGTCCGCCGCGATCACGTACGGCTCCACGCGGTAAGTTTCCAGCTCCTCGGGCTCGTCGCCGTGGCGTGTGGGGCTTAGCAGCGTGAACAGCTCGAAGGCGCGGTCGCCGCGGCCCTGGAGGGCGGTGGCGAGGACGGTCCACAGCGCGGCGTGGGTGTACTGTCCGCCGTTCTCGCGGACCCCCGGGACGTACCCCTTGATGTAGCCGGGGTTCAGGTCGCTCTTGTCGAAGGGGGGCGTGAACAGCAGGATGAGGCTGTCTTCCTTCCGGACCAGGTGGCGCTCCACCGCCTCCATCGCGCGCTTGGCCCGCTCGGGTTCGCCGGCTCCGGAGATCACCGCCCAGGTTTGCGCCAGGGAGTCGATGCGGCACTCGTCATTCATCGCGCTGCCCAGCGGCGTGCCGTTGTCGAAGTAGGCGCGGCGATACCACTCGCCGTCCCAGGCGTGCTCCTCTACGGCCACCCGGTACTCCTCGGCGGCGGTACGAAGCTGCTCGGCCAGGTCGGGCTCGCCGCGGGATTCGCAGACGGGCGCGAACTCCTGGAGGATCTCGATCAGGAACCACGCGACCCAGACGCTTTCCCCGCGGCCTTCGTTGCCGACCAGGTTCATGCCGTCGTTCCAGTCGCCGGTCCCCATCAGCGGGAGGCCGTGCTCTCCCTTCGTCATCCCTCTCTTCAGGGCGCGCAGGCAGTGCTCGTACACGCTCGCCGACTCGCCGGCCGCGGTCGGCATGTCGTAGTACTCGTCCTCCCCCTCCGCCAGCGGCCGGCCGTGGATGAACTCGACGCTCTCGTCCAGGACCGAAATGTCGCCGGTCGCGTTCACGTAGTAGGCCGTCACGTAAGGCAGCCACAGCAGGTCGTCGGAGAAGCGGGTGCGGATGCCCCGGCCGGTGGGCGGGTGCCACCAGTGCTGGACATCCCCCTCGACGAACTGCCGGCCGGCGTGGAGCAGGATCTGCTGCCGTGCCGACCGGAACCCCGCGGCGGAGCCGGAGGCGACCAGCGCCATCACGTCCTGCAGCTGGTCCCGGTAGCCGTAGGCGCCGCCGGACTGGTAGAACGCGGAGCGCGCCCACACGCGGCACGCCAGCACCTGGTAGAGGAGCCACCGGTTGAGGAGCAGGTCGAAACCGGCGTCCGGCGTCTCCACCTGCACCGCGCCGAGCAGGCTCCGCCATCGCCCGACGGCCACCGTCAGCGCTGCCTCTACCGCCATCGAGGACGAGTACTTGCGGATGAGCGTGCGGGCTTCGTCGACGTCGGCGCCCTCACCGAGGAGGAAGACTACCTCGTGCTCGCCGCCGGGCGGGATCGTGAACTTTACCTGCAGCGCCGCGCAGGGGTCCAGGGCGGCGCCCTCCGATTCAGCGAGGTCCGAGCGCCGCAGCGCGCGCGGCTTCGCGGGCGAGCTGTTGCGGCCGAGGAACTCGGTGCGGTCCGTAGTCCAGGTGCGCGGCTGCTTCCGGTCCGTGTGCGCGAAGGCGACGCGCGCCGCGAACTCGGCGTTGTAACTGTTGCGCGCGAGGATGGCTCCGGTCTCGGGGTCCATCTGCGTCACCACGTGCCCGTGGGTCTGCTCCCGGAAGACGCCGAGGACCCACTCGGCGTAGAACGTGGCCGAGAGCTGCTGCGGCCGGTCGGTCGTGTTGCGCAGGTGCAGCCGGAAGATCTTCACCGGCTCCTCGGCCGGCACGAAGACGAGAAGCTCCTGCCGCACGCCGTGGCTCTCGTGCTCGTAGCGCGTGTAGCCCGGCCCGTGCCGGACCACGTACGGGAACGGCTCCGGCACGGGAAGCGGCGTGACGGACCAGACGCGGCCGGTCTCTTCGTTCCGCAGGTAGATGACCTCGCCCGGCGGATCGCTCACCGGGTCGTTGGACCACGGCGTCAGCCGGTTCTCGCGGCTGTTCTCGGACCAGGTGAACCCGGGCCCCGCCTCCGTGGCGACGAAGCCGAAGCGCTCGTTCGCGACCACGTTCGACCATGGAGCCGGCGTGAACGCACCGTCGTTCAGGGTGATCACATACTCCTGACCGTCCGTGCTGAACCCGCCGAGGCCGTTGAAGAGGTTCAGCTTCGGCGCGGTCATCGTCAGCGGCGGCTCTCCCGTCATGGGCGCGCGCTCGCTCCGGAAGTCGTCCGGCGCTATCTTCTTGTCGGGCGTCCAGTCCAACTGGTCCTCGAGTGACCCGTGAGCCCCGCGGAAAACGCCCCGAGCCACGAACAGAAGCAGGGTCCTGCTTGCGTCCGGCATCCCCTCCGCGCGCCGGATGAAGACGCCTCCCGGCTGGTCGATGGGCGCGCCCTCCTGGCGGGCGGCGTCCATGAGCGCCTCCTCGAACGGCTGGATGTAGCCGTGGGGGTGCTCGTTCAGGATCACCAGGTCGAAGGCGAGGCCCTTCAGACGCAGGTATTCGTGCGCCCGCAGCATCTCCCTCACCAGGGACAGGTGATCGAACGATCCGACCTGGAGCAGGGCGATGGGGTAGTCGCCGGAGATGCCGTAGGCCCAGAGGCCCGACTGCCCAAGGCTGTTCCGGGTAAGCACTTCGGGCGCCGGCCGGACGAAGGGATCCACGTAGAGCAGGCGCGAGGCCAGGCGCTGGCAGAGGCTCGCCTCGTCCGGTGTGAGGTTCATCTGCCGCAGCTCGATCTGGCTGTGAGTCCACGCGAGCTCGAAGGCGCGGCCGGCGTGGCGGAGGTCGTGGTAGCGCTCGGCGATGCGGGCGGCATCCTCCCGGCTGGCGGCGGCCCCCGTGGTGAAGGCGAGCTGCACGGTTTGACGCGGCGCGATCCGAACCCGCTGCCGGATGCTGAAGATCGGGTCGAGCACGGGGCCGGTGGTGCCGGAGAGCGGCAGGCCGTCCTTCAGCACCACGGGCTCCGCCGGGGTCCGGCCGCGGCCGAGGAACTGGAGGCGGTCCGTCTCGAACTCCGCGGGGTCCCAGATGTCGCCGGGCACACCCTGGTGCGCGAGCACGTGGACCGCCCACACCCGCTCCTGTTTTTCGGAACGGGGACGCCGCGTGGCGAGCAGCGCGTTCCGCGCCGGCACGAACTCCGTCTCCACGAACAGGTTGCTGAAGGTGGTGTGCGCCAGGTCCGCCGCGCCGCGCGCCAGGACCACCTCCGCGTAGCTGGTCACTTCGATCTCGACGGGTGTGTCGGTCGTGTTGGTAAGGGTGACGCGGCGCACCTCCACCGCGTCCTCCGCGGAGACGGAGACCTCGACGCGGCTGACCAGCCCGCGGTTGCGGCGCTGGAACTCCGCCTTGTCCTCGGAGAAGTAGACGTCGTACTCGCCGGGCGCCCCGCCGATGGGGTGATAGGCGGCGCTCCACAGCTCGCGGGTGCGCGTGTCGCGGAGGTAGATGAAGGTGCCCCAGTGGTCCCGGGTGACATCCTCGCGCCAGCGCGTCACCTGCATCCCGCGCCACATGCTGGCGCCGCCGCCGGAGTTGGTCACCATCACGGAATAGGCGCCGTTGGAGAGGAGCTGGACCCGCGGCGTGGAGGTGTTCGCGGAGCTGAAATGCCGCACGGAGGCTTCGGGGAGATCCCGCTGAAGCGCCCCGATGAGCGCCATGTTCTGGGTCTCGGGGTGCGCCACGGCGGCCGCGCGCGGGTTCCGCTCCTGAAGCAGCAGCTCCTCGGCTTTCACCACAGGGTCGGAGTGGAAGCGGGTCTGCATGCAGTGGTCCAGCAGCGTGTTCGCGATGCTCACCAGCGCCATGCCCTGGTGGTGGGCCATGAGCGTCTTGACAACCTCGGGGTGATGCGGCCGCTGCATCCGGCTGGGAGTAAAGTCCACCGCCTCGTAGAATCCGTACTTGGTCACGAGCCCTACCGCCGCCAGTGCCCGAAGGTTGCGGACCGCCGCCTTCGGCGCTACCGGTAGGGCGAGCAGCGTGGAGTAGGGCGAGACGACCAGGTCCTCGAACAGGTCCGGCTTCAGCCCCAGCCCGGGGACGCCGAAGGTGCGGTACTGGTAGTTCAGGGAGCGGTCGCGCGCATTGAACGCGCTCTCCGAGATGCCCCACGGCACCTTCTCGCGCCGGGCGAAGCGCTGGTGCTGGCGGACCACCGCCGGGAGGGTCTGCGCCAGCAGTGTGCCCTCGTAGTGGCGCATGATCAACAGCGGCATCATGTACTCGAACATGGTGCCGCCCCATGAGACGAGCGCCCGCTCCCGGCTGCCCGCCGTCAGCGCGCGGCCCATCCGGAACCAGTGCTTCTCCGGGACTTCCCCCTTGGCGATGGCGATGAAGCTCGCCAGCCGGCACTCGGAGGCCAGGAGGTCGTAGTGGTACTGGTCGAGGCGCGCCTCGGAGACGCTGTAGCCGACGGCAAAGAGGTCCCGCTCCCGGTCGTACAGGAAGCTGAAGTCCATGTCCGCGAACAGGCGGTCGCAGAGCTGCTGGAGGGCCTCGACCCGCTGCAAAATGGAGATGCGCTGCTGGAGGCAGCCTTGGAGGGCCGCGCGCGTGCTCTCCAGCCACGCCTCCGCGTGCCGGCGCGTCTCGTCCGGAAGCGACATCAGCTTCAAGCGGTCCTGAAGCCGGTCCGCCTCCGCCAGCGCGCGGCTCATCACGCTCGCCAGCTCGGCGAGGCCACGGGCACGTCCTCCCGGCGGGGACACCAGCTCCGCGAAGGCGTACGGCCGGCCCGCCAAATCGCCGGTCAGCGGCTTGCCGTCCCCAAACGGCGCCGGCTGCACCCGGACCAGCGGCGCCCACGGGATGAGGGTGGTGACGTCGCGCTGAAGCTCCGCCACGTGCGCCTTTAGCAGCCCACACCAGGCGCGTACTTGAGGGACGGTGTCCACGTCGACCTCGTCGTCGTCCCCGGCCTGTTCGGGAGGGGCCGTCTCGAGTGCCTTACTCTCCAACCCCGCCACCGCGTCCGCGATGGCGTCCAGCTGGGCGTACCACTCCTGACCGCTGATCGGCGGATCTCTGAGCAGCCGCTCCACGGCTTCGCACTCGGGAGAGAGCCATGCCCCCGCGCCGGCCTCCGCCCGCACCGCCTCCAGGGTGTCCCTGAGACCGTAAAGCGTGTGGGGTCCGAAGACCGGCGCCTCCGAGAGCTCGCGGCAGCCCTGTTTGAGCGCCAGGAGGTGGCCGGCCAGGTTCCCGCTGTCCACTGTGGAGATGTAGAACGGTGGGAGCACCGACGCGGTCTGGGTGTCGTACCAATTGTAGAGGTGTCCGTGGTAGCGCTCCAGTGAGGCGACGGTCCACAGGGTGTGCTCCAGCCGGTCCACCAGCTCGATGAGGCCGACGTATCCCAGGTCCCGCGAGGCCAGCGTCGAGAGGAGGAGGAGCCCGACGTTCGTGGGCGACGTCCGGTGGGCGATGGTATCCGCGCGGTCTTCCTGGTAGTTGTCCGGCGGCAGCCAGTGCTCTCCCTCGTTCACCGTCTCCTGGAAGAACCGCCAGGTGCGCCGGGCCACCAGCCGCAGCAGCGCCTTCTCTTCGAGGTCAAGGGGGAGACCGTCCTCCCGGTACGGCACGCTCACCCAGTGCGCCAGCATCGGGGAGACCAGCCCCAGAGCCAGGAACGGCGCGGCCACCATCACGTTCTCCGGCTTGAACACCACTAACGCGATCAGGACGGCCGCTGCCAGCAGCGGCGCGGGCCACATGCGCCGCCAGAAGCTCTTCAGGTCGGCCCCCATCCGGCGCTCGGTGTCCGCCGCCGTCTGCCATTCCAGCAGCTTGCGGTGCGTGACGAACTTCCGCCAGAGGGTGCGGAAGACGGCGTCCAGCGAGTTGAACCCCTGGTGCGCCAGGAAGACCAGCGACAGCGCCACCTGCGCACAATTGCTGAGCGCGTCGTCCCAGACGCTCCAGAAGTGGCTGCTCCACGGGACGGCCCGCGGGTCCACCAGCAGCGAGCTGGCCAGGTGCGCGAAGATCGGGAAGGCGACGATGCCCATGGCAAGGGCCGTCCACACCAGCGGGTTGCCGGGCAGCAGCAGCCAGCCCGCGATCATGAACAGGACCAGCCCCGGCGGGACCAGGCTGCGCCGCAGGTTGTCGAAGATCTTCCACCGGGAGACGAGGGAGAGCGGGTTGCGGACCCGTTTCCCGTCCGCCTGGCGGACCTGGGAGCCGAGCCAGCCGAGGAGCTGCCAATCGCCGCGGATCCACCGGTGCTGGCGCGCCGAATAGGTGTTGTAGCGGGCGGGGTAATCGTCGAACAGCTCGATGTCGCTCACCAGACCGCACCGCGCGAAGCTCCCCTCGAAGAGGTCGTGGCTGAGCAGGGTGTTCTCCGGCACGCGTCCTTCCAGCACCTGCTCGAAGGTGTCGATCTCGTAGATGCCTTTGCCGCAGAAGATCCCCTCGCCGAAGAGGTCCTGATAGGCGTTCGAGACAGCGGTGGTGTACGGGTCCAGGCCGGGATTGCCGGAGAAGACGCGGGTGAACACCGTCTTTACCGCGCTCTCCAGGGTAATGCTCACCCGCGGCTGCAGGATACCGTAGCCCTCCGTCACGACGTTCCGCCGTGGGTCGATGGCGGCGCGGTTCAGCGGGTGGGCGAGGGTGCCGACCAGCTTCAGCCCCGTGTCCGGCGGCAGCTGCGTGTCCTGGTCCAGGCAGATGACGTAGCGCACTCCCTCCAGCCGGGTGCGGTCGCCGATGGTCACGGAGTAGGTCGTGTCGCCGGCGCCGCGGAGGAGGCGGTTCAGCTCCATGAGCTTGCCGCGCTTGCGCTCCCATCCCATCCAGCAGCCTTCGGAGTCGTTCCAATGCGGCGTGCGGTGGAAGAGGAAGAAGCGGTGGTAGGCGCCCTCGCCCTCGTAGCGGGCGTTAAGGTCCAGGATCCCCTGGACCGTGCGGTGCAGGAGGGGCAGGTCCCCGGGCCGCTCCGGCGTCGGCGAATCGGGGAAGTCCGTCAGCAGCGCGAAATGGAGGTTGGCGTCGGGGTTCGCCAGGTAGTGGATCTCGATCCGCTGGAGCAGGTCGTCCACCTGTTCCTCGCTCGTCAGCATGGAAGGAATGGCGACCAGCGCCTTGCAGTCCGCCGGAATCCCCATGCTGAAATCGCGCTTCGGCAGCACGTGCGGCGGGAGGAGCTTCGCGACCATCAGGTTGACGAAGCTCACCGCCAGCTCGCTCGTCGGGAGCAGCGAGAGCAGGACCGTGACCGCCACCATCCACGGCGGGGCGCTCCATCGCAGCGCGTACCACACGGCCAGCGCGATCGCCACGCTCGCTGTCACCGCGATGGCCCCGAGATAGAACCCCGTCGGGTGGGCCAGCAGGAACCGCCGGAAGCGCTCCGAGACCGGCGAGCGGTAGCCGAGCTGCCGCTCGAGCGCGAAGACTCCCTTCGAGATGAGGTAAGAGGCGACGTTGGCGACGCGCGGGTCTCCGCCCGCGTCCGCCTCGGCAGCGGCGAGGCGGAGCGCGGCTTCCGCGACG
>JGI10216J12902_101440682_pt1 | contig 15484 bp, 13 predicted proteins | sample KanNatreferecore_FD_12902 | JGI IMG/M metagenome (IMG submission 12902)
GAGGGGTGTTGAGGTGTTGGGGTGTTGGGGGTCTTGGGGTGGGGCGGGTGGGGGTGCCCCTTCATCCTTCATCCTTCATCCTTCATCCTTCGGGAGGGCTATACTTTCACCAGGCGAGGCGACGAGGAGCAGCTATGAGCGTACTGGCGGAGCCGCAAACCGGGCAAGAGCCGGTTTACCCTGAGAGTGATGGTCGTCCGATGGCGGAGAACACCCTGCAGTTCGAGTGGATCGTCACCATCGAGGGCGGGCTGGACGCACTCTTTCGGGAAGTCCCCGATGTGTTCGTGGCCGGTGACCTGCTCTGGTATCCGGTGGAAGGCAGCCCCACAATCCGGGCGGCGCCGGACGCCCTGGTGGTATTCGGGCGGCCCAAAGGCCACCGCGGATCCTACCTGCAGTGGCGCGAAGACGGTATTGCGCCGCAGGTCGTCTTCGAGGTCCTGTCTCCAGGGAACCGGCTGCCTGAATTCGTCAATAAGTTCCACTTCTACGAGCAGTACGGCGTGGAAGAATTCTACGTCTACGATCCGCAGAGGGGTGAGCTGGCGGGGTGGCTGCGCCGGGGGCACAGCGGGCTGGAAACGATCGAAGAAATGCAGGGGTGGGTGAGCCCGCGCCTCCAGGTGAGATTCGAGTTGCAAGGGAAGGACCTCCGGCTGAGCGGTCCCGATGGACGAGCGTTCCTGAATTACGTGGAGTTGGCCCGGGAGCGGGACGAGGCCTCCCGGCAGCGGGACGAGGCCTCCCGGCAGCGGGACGAGGCCTCCCGGCAGTACGAGGCGGAACGCCGGAAGAGCGAAATCCTGGAGGCGCGGCTGCGAGAACTCGGGGTAGACCCGGAGAGCGGCGGCGACCGGTGAGGCGGCTGGCGATCCTCGGCACCCTTGCGCTGGCCGCCGTCTGCCAGGCGCAGCCCGGAGGCGGCAGTCTCACCCTGACCGTCACGGAGACGCTGGGCCAGCGGCGGTTCGGGTATCCGGTGACGGCGCTGGTTCCGCTGCCGCAGGGGGCCGCCCGGGATACGTCGCAGGTGGCTCTGGAAGGTCAAGGCGGTGCGATGCGGGCGGTCCAGTACGACGCGCGCACCCGGTGGCCGGACGGCTCCGTCCAATGGCTGGCGGTGAGCTTCAACCTCTCCCCGGGGCCGCTGGAGGCGCAGAAGCTGCAGCTCAAGTGGGGGCCGGAGGTGCGGCATCCGGATTCCGGAGCGGCGGTAGTGCAGGAAACACCGGCCGCCTTCGTGCTGCGCGGCGTTTACCGGGTGCCTCGGACGGGGGGAGACTTCCTGGAGTCGATCCGCTACGGCCAGCGGGAGTTCCTCAAGGAGCCCGCCCGCTGGACCGTGGAGCGCGAGTCCGCCGGTAAACACACCGCTCTTCCCGTGGTCGGAACGGAAGCCAGCCGCGTGCTGGGCCGGGGCCCGTTGAACGCGGTAGTGGAGCGGACGGGGGCGTACCAGGGTGCGCGGGCCAAGCTGCCCTACCGGCTCACCGTCGCCGCGCCCAATTCGAAGTCCTGGTTTGATTCCGTGCTGGAGTTGGAGAACCCCGAGCGGGATCTGCTCCGTGTCTCCCTGACGCTCCCGTATGTCGTGGAGAAAGACCCGGCGCTGTTCGACTTCGGGGTCGGCGCCTGGCTTTACGGGACGGTCCGAGCGGACGCGGTGGCGACGCTGTTCTCGCCGCGTAAGGTCTCCTGGTTTGTGACGATCGAGCGCCCGGAAGCCCCCGCGGCCGATACGGCACGCCTGCAGCAGTACGCCCAGGCCTCGCGGGAGCAGCCGCGGTTCGAGGGCTGGGGCCACCTCATCGATGGGGCGCAGGGTGGGCGGGCGGTCGCGTTCGGCTCCCCGGACTTCGCCCGGCGCTCCGACCCCGCGGACGGCTCCATCTCCGTGTCCGGCAAGGGGCTCGTCACCATGCGCTGGACCGTGAACCACGACCGCAAGACCCGCTTCCAGGCGCTGGCGCACCATGTCGGCGACCCGGTACATGTAACCGCGGTGACCAGCCCGGCCGCGATGCTGAATCCACTGGTAGTGAGCCTGCCGGACGGCTGGCACCGCAATGCCGGGGTATCTCCGGACACCGCTCCCGTTCGATAGCGCCCAGGTTCCTGGGAGAAGCGCCATCCCGGTTGCCGGCAGGGGGTTGTGGGTAGAGGTCAGCGGAACCTCACCATCCCGGCCGCTGCGACGCGCCTGCGGGCACCCCGATAAGGTACTGGTGGGCGCGTCCACGCCGTAGGATCCTCCATCCTTCGGGCGCTGAACCGCGGTTAGCGGGGCCGCACTATAACAAAGGCAAGTAAGAACGGCAGGTGTTGATGCCAGAGGAGATCCCGGGCTGCGCGGCGACGCCGGCGGTAGGCGCAGCGGAGCCGCAGCCCGTGCAGTTGACGGACGCGGTGATCCAGGAGATCGCTCCCTTCCTGGAAAGCGGTGAAGAGGTCCGGCTGGGGCTGGAAGCGGATATGGTGCTTCCGGCCTCGTTCGGCACGTCCTGGCTGATCGCCACGGACCGCCGGATCTGCGTGTTCGTCCAGAACTGCAAGGCGCCGGTGGTCCAGGCGGAGGTGCCGCTGCGGAACACGATCTCCATCCGCCGCCGGGACGGGCTGGGCAGCAGCGTCCTGGAGGCGCACACGCCGGAGGGGGCGGTTCCGCTGGTGCGTTACACGGAGGCGCGTGCCGGCGCCTTCGACGCGGCGCGCGAGCAGCTCCTCCGGATGCTGCCCGAAGCGGGCGCCGAAGAGGACGACGATTCCGGCGGCGACCACGCCGAGCGGCAGATGCGCAAGAAGACGCTGCCGTGCCCGAAGTGCGCCGGACCGATGCCGCGGTGGATGAACGTTTGCCCGGAGTGCGTGGACCGGCGCCAGCTCCTGGTGCGGCTGGTGCAGCGCGCGCGGCGGTACTCAAAGCCCATCGTCTTGACCTTTGTGCTGACGGCGTTCCTGCGGTTCTGCGCAATCTATCCGGCCGTGCTGCAGCAAGAGCTGGTGGACCGGGCCCTCAAGCTGAACGTCCGCGGGCCGGAGATCCTGCAGGTCCACTACCGGATGCTCTGGCAGATCGTGTTCGTGCTGGCCCTCATCCGCGTCGCATCCTCCGTGGTCGGCGCGATCCAGCAGTTCCTGATGACCTCGCTGGGGGAGCGGGTGACCAACGACTTCCGGATGGACATCTACACCCACCTCCAGAAGCTGGGGGTCAACTACTACGACCAGAAGGAGACGGGCTGGATAATGGACCGGGTGACCGGGGACACGTCCACGCTGCAGACGTTCATGACGGACACCCTGCAGAAGACGGTCCTGAACGGCGTGACGCTGCTGGTCATCGCGGTGGTGATGTTCAGCGCCAACCCGCTGCTGGCGACCATCGCGCTGCTCCCCGCGCCGTTCGTCTGCCTCATAAGCGCCAGCTTCATGAAGAAGACGCACAAGATCTGGCACTGGGCGTGGCGCCGGCGCTCCCGGATGTTCGCTCTGCTTTCGAACGTGCTGCCCGGGGTTCGCGTGGTCAAGGCCTTCGTCCAGGAGGACCGGGAGCACGAGCGGTTCCGGCGGCAGAGCGAGGAGTACATGAATGCCCGCGTCTCCGCCGCGCGGGCGTTTGCCGGGTTCAGCCGCTCGACCAACTTCGTGATGTCGCTCTCCACGTTGGGGATTTGGGGTTACGGCGGCTACCTGGTGCTGCGGAACCCCACCGGCAGACCCGAGGACGGAGTGACCATCGGCATCCTGGTGATGTTCATCGCCCTGGTGGCGCAGTTCTACTCGCCGCTCCAGGAGCTGACGAACATGAGCCAGCAGGTGCAGCAGGCGGCGACCTCCGGCCAGCGCGTGTTCGAGGTGCTGGACACCGAGCCGGACATGAAGGACGCCCCCGGGGCGCTGGAGCTGGAGCAGATCGAGGGCAAGGTCGAGCTGCGCGGCGTGAGCTTCGGTTACGACGAGCGCCGGCCGGTGCTGCGGAACGTGAGTTTCGTGGTCCAGCCCGGAGAGATGATCGGGCTGGTAGGACCGTCGGGCGCGGGGAAGAGCACCACGGTGAACCTGATCTGCCGGTTCTACGACGCCACGAGCGGTCAGGTGTTGATCGACGGGCGCGACGTGCGGGACGTGAGCCTGAAGTCGCTGCGCAACCAGATCGGCATCGTCCTGCAGGAGCCGTTCCTGTTCCACGGGACCATCGCGGACAACATCGCCTACGGGTGTCCGGACGCGCCAATGGAGCGGATCGTCCGCGCGGCCAAGGCGGCCAACGCTCACGACTTCGTCCTGCGCTTCCCGGACGGCTACGATACGATGGTCGGCGAGCGCGGTACCCGCCTCTCGGGCGGCGAGCGCCAGCGGATCTCCATCGCGCGGGCGATCTTGAAGGACCCGCGCATCCTGATCCTGGACGAGGCGACCTCCAGCGTCGATACCGAGACCGAGGCGCTGATCCGTGAGGCCATCGACCGCCTGGTCCACGGCCGCACCACCTTCGCCATCGCCCACCGGTTCTCCACGCTGCAGCACGCGAACCGGCTGATCGTCCTGGAGAAGGGAAAGCTCGTGGAGGAGGGGACGCACGAAGAGCTGCTGTCTAAACCGGATGGCGTCTTCCGACGGTTGTGCGACGTGCAGAAGCAGCTTTCGGACGTGGTGGCTGTGGGCGGCTAACCGGACGAGGCGGACGAGATGGACTGAGTGGACGCAGTGGACACTGGTAACCGATCGAAGGGCGATCTGCGGTTGCTGGAGCCGAGGAATCTCAGGCTGCGCACCGATGCGTACGGGCGGATGCACCTGGAGATCGGCATCGAGGAGCGTTACGGGCCGGTACGGGCGGTGCGCTGCCTGCCCTTGACGAAGCCGGACCGGTTCATCTCCCTTCAGGACGAGGAGGGGGAGGAGATCGGCATCATCCCGGAGGTGAGCCAGCTTGACGGCGAGAGCCGGCGGGTGCTGGAGGACGACCTGGCGCTCTACTACCTCAAGGCACGCGTGACCGCGATCCGGAAAGTGGAGACAAAGAACGGCATCATCACCTGGGAGCTGGAAACGGATCTGGGCCCGAAGACCGCGCATGTGCGGGACCGGCAGAACATCCGGCCGATGCCGGACGGGCGGATCATCCTCACCGATATTCACGACGCACGGTACGAGATTCCGGTGGGAGACGCCCTGGACGAGCGCAGCCGGGACTGGCTGATGATCGAAATCTGAAGGAGCGAAGCCGGTTCACCGGCGTCTGGCTCGACGATCCGGACATCACCCCACGCGAAGTCATGCCCGGCGCGTGCGGATGTAGGCGTTGCCGGGGAGCCGCCGGGCGACGCCTTTCATTTCCAGCATCAGGAGCGTGGCGTTCACCTGCGAGGCCGGCAGGCTGGATTCGATGATCAGGTCGTCCACCGGCTGAGGATCGGAGCCCAGCAGGCGCAGGAGCGAGTCCTCCTCCGGGCTGAGCTCCGGCGGCGCCGGCTCAACGTCCAGACCGAGCGACGGCTGCACCTCGTTCAGCCGCAGCTCTTCCAGGATATCCTCCACGCTCTCGACCAGCTTGGCGCCGTCCTTGATGAGCGCGTGCGGCCCGGCGCTGCGGGGGTTGTCCACGTTTCCGGGAACTGCGAACACCTCACGGTTCTGGTCCGCCGCACATACCGCCGTGATCAGGGCGCCGCTGCGTGCCGGAGCCTCGAGCACGATGACGCCCAGCGAAAGGCCGCTGACCACGCGGTTCCGGCTGGGGAAGTGCCATGCGTCCGGCGGCGTGTTCATGGCGTACTCAGAGATCAGGGCGCCGTTCTTAACGATCGCCTCCGCCAGCGCGCGGTTTTCGTACGGGTACGCTACGTCGATGCCGCAGCCCAGGCACGCGAGAGTCCGGCCGCCCGCCCGCAGCGCCGCGTGATGCGCGACCGTGTCGATGCCCTTTGCCAACCCGGATACGACCGTGATGCCGGCCCCCGCCAGCTCTCCAGCAAGGCGCTCCGCCATGCGGCGCCCATAGTCGCTGGTGCGGCGTGTCCCGACCAGGGCGACGGCCTTCCGGTCCTCAGGCAGCAGGGTGCCGCGAACGTAGAGCGCGGGCGGCGGGTCTGGGATCTCCCGCAGCAGCTCCGGGTAGTCGCCGTCACCGCGCCGGATCAGGCGGACCTGGAGGCGCTCCATCAGCTCCAGGTCCCGCCGGTTGGCCTCGTAGATCGGGTCGAGGAAGCGCTCCGCCGCGGCCGCGGGGCACCCGGCGGCGCGGAGGTCGGACGGGGAGCTCGCGAAGAGCGCTTCGGGGCTGCCGAAATGGTCCAGGAGCCGGTTGACTCTAAGTGCGGACGCGCCGATCTTCGTCAGGCGGATCCAGGGCAGCAGCTCATCCATCGCCGCGCTTTTCAACGCGGGGAAAGCGACTCCCTCCGGGTCGGGCCTCACCTGGTTCGAAGATAGGCACCGTCCCTCGACGCGAGGGACTGGTGGAAGTCACCTCGCTGAACGTGTCGTCCTCGCGGACGGGGTGCGTTGAATTGTGGACAGCCCCCAGTGGAGCCGTATCCGGGTTAGGCTGCGACGTTGACGTACACTTTTAGCGCCGACTTCTCTTCCAGCAGCCGCATCATCTCCTCGTAGCGGTCGAGCCCCGCAACGGGGTGGGTGAGGATCCGCTGCGTGACGCCCGGGAAGGTCAGCTCCCCGTGGGCGAGGGCCTGGATGCCCAGCTCGAAGTGCCGGCGGTTCCCGTTGACGCTGGACACGAGCAGCTTGTTGCCGAGCACCCACTCCAGGTTGATCTTCGCGGCATCTACGAAGACCTCCCGGGAGCCGCCGGTGATGCTGGTCCACACGAGGGCGCCGTTGATCCCGAGGACCTCCATCGCGCGGAAGCAGGTCTCGGCGCTGCCGGTGGCTTCGAAAATGAGGTCCGGCCGGCCGGTGTTCTTCGCCAGGTCCGCCATGGAGACCTGCCGCGTGCTGACGTACTTCGCGCCGTACGCCTCCGCGATCTGCGACTTCAGGTGCGGCCCCGGCGTGGTGGCGAGGGTGTAGACCTCGAGGCCCCGCAGCCGGAGCATCATCGTCGCCAGCAGCCCGATCTGCCCGGCGCCCAGGACGAACGCAACCCTGGGGTCCCAGACCTGCAGCCGCTGCTGGGCGAGGTACGCCTGCTCGATGGCCTTGGCACAAACGCTGGCCGGTTCCGCGAGGACCCCCAGGTGGCGCAGCTCGCGGGGCACCTTCACGATGTACTCCACGTCGTCGACGAAGTACTCGGTCAGAAAGCCGTGGCAAAGGTTGATGCCCCGCTCGTAGTAGGTCTCCTCGGAGGTTACGTCGTTCCGGCCGATGACGTCGTAGATCGACTTGCCCGGGCGGCGGACCGTGCAGGACACCAGGTCCCCCTTTCGAACCTCGGTGACCTTGTCCCCGACCTCGACCACCTCTCCGAAGCTTTCATGACCGATCACGAGGTGCTCGCCGGGGGGAGGGGCGTTGCCGTAGAGCGCCTCGTTGATCTCCCGGTCCGTGGCGTCCACGCCCACCTGAAGGACCTTCACCCGCACGGCATGGCCCGGCCGGATCTCGACGACGTGCGGATGCGGCTGGTCCGTGATCTCCGGAACGGGGATGTCCCGAAGATGGACGCTGTGCGGCTTCCCGGGCAGGACGGCGACGGCTTTCATCGGGCTGTCTTTCGGCCGGGGTTACTCCCGGATGATGTTGTAGCGGCCCAGCTCCGTCGCGCGCTCCGTGGATTGAAGCACGCGGCCCTGGGAGTCGATGAGCACTTCCAGCTCGCTCGTCGGGCGCGTGTAGATCCACAAAGCGCCGGACTGGTCCGCCACGCCGGGGTCCTGCGCCTTTAACTGGACCTTTTCGATGCGAGAGGGTCTGCCATAGCGACGGACCATCTCGAGAAAGGGCTTGCCGACACGTACCGGCGGCGTGGGAATGGTAGGCCGTGCCTTCTCCTCCTTCGGTGGGGTTTCGGAGAAGGCGGGGCAGGCCGGCGCCGCTGCGAAGCAGACACCGGCAATGACGGCCAGAAACAGCACAGAGCGGCACACGGCGGGTCCTCCTCTGGATCACTCGTTTAGCGCGTTCTCGCCTGGATACCCGGCTGCCGGGCGGTGTTGCCCGGCCGGGTTCGCTATTTGCTGGCTTAGCCCTCGGAGAAGGCCGCGTCGAAGGCGCGTCCGCTGGGCTTGAAATCCTTGGCCTTAAGGTAGGCTGCGGCCTCGGCGGCGCCGGCTTCGCGGTCCATCCCCATGTCTTCCCATTCCACGGACAGCGGCCCCTCATAGTTCACGCGGTTCAGCGCGCGGATGATCTCTTCGAAGTCCACGCGTCCGCGGCCGATGCTGCGGAAGTCCCAACTGCGGCGCGGGTCGCCGAAGTTGGTATGGCCGCCGAAGACGCCGGCCTCGGTGAGGACGGGCGACCACCACACGTCCTTCATGTGCGCGTGGTAGATACGGTCTCCGAACTTGTCGATGAACTTGACGTAGTCCACGTTCTGGTAGCCGAGGTGGCTGGGATCGTAGTTGAAGCCGAATGCAGGCCGGCGGCCGACCGCTTCCAGCGCGCGCTCCGCGGAGGCGATGTCGAAGGCGATCTCCGTCGGGTGTACTTCCAGCGCGAAGCGGACGCCCACGCGGTCGAACTCATCCAGAATCGGGTTCCAGCGCGTGGCGAAGTCCTGGTAGCCGGCGTCGAGCTGGTCCGGCGAGACGGGTGGGAAGGAGTAGAGGAGGTGCCAGATGGAGGAGCCGGTGAAGCCGTTGACCACCTTCAGCCCCATGTTCGCGGCGGCGCGGGCGGTGGCTTTCATCTCCTCGGCGGCGCGCCGGCGGACCCCTTCCGGATCGCCGTCTCCCCAGATGGCGGGGGAGAGGATCGACTTGTGGCGCGGGTCGATGTTGTCGCACACGGCCTGGCCGACCAGGTGGTTGCTGACGGCGAAGCACTGGAGCCCGTAGCGGTTCAGGAGCTCCCAGCGGCCGTCGCAATAGGCCTTGTCTTGCGCCTTGTCGACTTCGAAGTGGTCGCCCCAGCAGGCCAGCTCGATGCCGTCGTAGCCGAACTGGCGCGCCTTCTGGCACATCGTCTCAAAGGAGAGGTCGGCCCACTGGCCGGTAAAGAGGGTTACAGGTCTTGCCACGTTGGTTTCTCCGGAGCGGGGTTGGAAAGAGCGCGCGGGCCAGACCTGCGGACCCGGCGCACGTCCGCCGGCGAGGTCCGCAGGGTTGTTAGGTCGCGTCTCTGGGGAATCCTGCCGTCAGAGCTCGATCCGGCGGCCCTCTTCGGCGGCCCGGTAGGCGCCGAGGATGATGCGCAGCGTGAGCATCGGGAGGTCCAGCCCGACCACCGGCTCCGCGTCTACCGCCAGGCACTCCACGTAATGCCTGACGCACGCCTTCGCCATCTCCGCGAAGTTCCGGGGCCCCGGGGGGACCGGCACGTCCTCGTCGGGGACACCGGGCCGCCGCAGTGCCAGCGGCCGGGCGGGCTCGCCCGTGAACAGCAGCGTCCCCGCGGTCCCGGCGATGCCGCTCGGGATGCGGCCCAGGTTGGCGCGCGAGGTCCATTGGTTCATCAGGTGGATGCGCGCCCCGCTCTCGTAGGCGAGGGTGAGGGCCGCGAAGTCCTCGCCCTTGGTGGGTGCGTCCACCCCGATCTGCGCGCAGTCCGCCGTGAGAGAGCGCGGCGCGCCGATCCGGTCGAGAAAGTAGAGCTGCCGGTAGACCGCGTGGAACCCGCCGTCGATCAGCAGTCCGCCGCCGCACCGCTCGCGGTCCGCCCGCCAATGGCCGGGGTCCTGATAGTAGTGGAGACCGCTCGGCAGCCCCACTTCCAGCGAGAGGAACGGCTCTCCGATGGCGCCGTCGTCTACCACCCGCCGGACCGTCCTGTGGATGGGGCAGAACAGAAGGTTCATGACCACGAACAGGCGCCGGTCCGCGGCCCGGGCGGCGTCGATCATCTGCTCGAACTCGGCCGGAGTGCGCGCGGGGGGCTTCTCCACCAACACGTGCTTGCCGCTCTCGAAGGCCGCCACCGCCACCGGTAGGTGCAGGTGGTGCGGCAGCACCACGTCCACGAGATCGACCTGCGGATCGTCCAGCAGCTCCTCCTGTGAGCTGCAGACGCGCCGGATCTTGGCGAACCTCTCGCGCAGCGGCTCCAGGGCCGCCGGGTCACGTCCGGCAAGCGCGATCGTCTCGACATGCGGCGAGGCTTCCAGCGCCTCCAGGTGGTTGAGCCCGAATCCTCGGGCGCCGATCAGTCCAACGTGCAGCATTCGCTCCAGTCGATATCCCGACCCCAGTTCTTGACGGGCGGGTCGCGCTCCTCGCCGCAGGTGATTCTCGTTTCACCGCCGTTTCCTCGCTGCTGCGTCCCGGGGACAACCCGGCGATGGCACAAGTCAAGGAGCAGCACCGGGTGATCCGCGGCATCCGGACGTTCTCCCGATCTGTCGGCGAGGGGGCGGACGTGGTGCTGGTGCACGGTGCCGGCGCGTCGGAGGCCTACTGGCGGCCGGCGCAGGCGGCCCTTCCTGCGGCCGGGCCGTATCGGGTCCACGCGCTGGACCTCCCGGGCTTCGGCCGAAGCGCCGACCCTCCGTGGCCCGCGCGGCTCGGCTCATCTCTCCTGTTGGCTGGACGGTGCGCTTCCCGGCGGGTGCCACCTCATCGGACAGTCGCTGGGCTGCCACGTCGCGGTGCTGGCTGCCGCCGCCGCGCCTGAGAGGGTGCGCTCGATCGTCCTGGCCGCACCCAGCGGTCTGCCCCGCTTCCGCGGTCTCGGCGCGCAGATCCTCCGGGCGTTGCTGGACGCTCCACAGGAATCGCTCGACCTGTGTCGAGCGATCCTGCCCGCGTACTTCCGATGCGGGCCGGTGCGACTGCTGGCCGCATTAAACGAGCAGCGGCGCCCGATGGAAGAATCGCTCCGCCGGACTCGTAAGCCGCTGCTGATCGTCCGGGGAGCGCGCGATCCCATCGTGCCCCGGACGTGCGTGGACGCGATTGCGAGTTTCCTGCCGGGCGCCCGGTTGGCGGAGATTCCGGGCGCGCCCGGGGCGCACTTCACGCACCCGGAGGCGTTCGCGGAGGTGGTGACCAACTTCCTCGGGGAGCCGCCGGAGGCCCGAGATGCCCGACGAGACACGCACCGTCGTCACCTTCAAGAGCGACGCCTTCAACACGTCTGAGCCCAGGCCGCACTTCATCAACCCGTGCTGCTTCGGGGACGACCTGGCGGGCTGGATCCTCGTGGCGCTGAGAGAGCGCGGGGTTACCACGCTGGAGGGGCCGGACCAGGAAGACTTCGGCTGGTACCTCAACTTCACCGAGGACGGAGTCGAGCACACCCTCGTGCTCGGCTATCGCGCGGGAGACGGCGAAGCTCCCGGCGACTGGGTCGGCTGGCTGGAGCGCAACTGCGGCTTCGTCGCCTCGATCCTGGGGGGACGGAAGCGAGGAGTGCTCGCCGCCGCGGCCACAGCGGTCAACGGAGTGCTCGGTGATCCCCGCTTCCGGGACGTGAAGTGGCATTACCGCGCGGACTTCGACGCCGGCAGCGAGGAGCGCGGCAGCCCGTTTCCATGATCCGCCTTGCTGGCTCCGCATTACTCGAAGCGTAGCCCCATCTCCTCCATCCGGTACTCGGGGCGGTACCCGAGGAGCCGCTCCGCCTTCGAGAGGTCCCACCGCCGCACGCTGGACTCGCCGACCAGGTGGATGACCTCGCAGCCTAGGTCCGGCGCTTCCAGCGCCCGGCGGTAGGCCTGGCAGAGGTCCGGGAAGGCGATCCACTGCGGGCGGATCGGCGTCTCGCGCCAGGCCGGGTCATCGGGGTCGATCGGCTTGGCGATGCGTAGACAGACGGACGAGAGCCCGAACCGCTGGTGATAGTCCCGGGAGATGATCTCGCCGAGGTGTTTGGTGATCGCGTAGCTGCCGACCGGCCGCGCCTCCGCGTCCGGCGCGACGGGCTCCGCGCCGTAACCCCATACCACCATCAGGCTGCTGGTGTAGACCACGCGCTTCACGCCGCACCGGACCGCCGCCTCGAAGACGTGGTACGTGCCCTTTACGTTCACGTCGAAGCGGAGGTCGTTGAAGGCGTCGTCTTCGTGCTCGCCCTCGTAACCCGAGGCGATGGCGAGATGGACGACGGCGTCCACGCCCCGGCACGCGGCCTCGACCTGTTCCATCCGCGTCACGTCGAGTGGGACCCACCCCGCGCGATCCTGGGGGTGCAGGTCCCCCAGCACGAGATCGTGGTGCGGGGCGAGGTACGGCGCCAGGCGCCGGCCGATGTACCCGGCGGCGCCCGTGATGAGCACCCTCACGCCTACTGGTCCTTGTCGAGGTCGAAGTCGTCCGTGGACTTCACGCCGCTGAGCAGCGAGAGGGAGACGCGCGCCTGACGGTTGGCGGGCGCTAGCTGGAGTGTCCGCGTGAGCAGCGGGATGCCCTTCTCCTTGTTCCCGTTGCGGGCGTAGTACTCGCCCATGGCGTAGTACGGCGCCCACCAGGGCGGCTGGGCCTGTGAGGCGCGGCCCAGCAGCCGGAGCCCTTCGTCCGTGAAGCCGGCGGCCGCGTAGATCCGCCCGAGGGCGTAGTCCGCCGGCCAGCACGTGGGGTTGAGCTTCTGGACCTGCTGCAGGATCGCCCGCCAGCCAGTCGCCGCGGGCGAGAAGCGGCCCCGGACCTCCAGTTCGCCTTCCTCGGGCTCCCGCCGCCAGGTGAACCGGGCCCACCGCTCGTCGCTGCGCTGGTAGGCCAGGCGCTGGGCGGAGTCCGGCTTGGGCTCCAGCCATGCCAGGAACGCGGCGACCTCCATCTCGGGGCTGGTGCGGGCTTCACTCTTGACCTGGAGCGCGGCGAGCAGGCCGGTCTTCGCGAGGTCCCGCTGCCCCGCCGCCAGGCGGCAGACGGCGGCGTGGTACCGGGCGGCGAGTTGCTCGTCGCGCACGGAGGCCGACGTGGACGGCCGCTCCTTCTCGTCCCGCGCGGCGGCGGTTTCCAGCGCTTTCGCCGCTTCGGGCCATTTGGCGGTCAGCGCCAGGAGCGCCGCCCAGGTGTTCCAGGTGGTGACGGTGGCGTCCGTCCCCGCCGCCGCCGCCCGGTAGTGCGCCTCGGCCTCGACGTAGTTCCGCTGCCGCGCGTGGAAGTTCGCGAGCTGCATCCGCGCCTGCACCGCCGTCCCCTCCAGTTTGCGCTCCACGGCCAGGGCGATCAGCTTGCGGTACACGCCCTCCGCGTTTTTGGCCCCGCCCGCACGCTCGTGGACCCGCGCGAGCTGGTAGTACAGCTCCGCCTCCAGCGGGTGCTTGGCGACGCCGGCCTCGTACTCGGCGATGGCGTCGCGGTAGTTCATCAGCTCCGCGAACCGCGAGGCGCGCAGCCGGTAGGCGTCGGGCGTTTCCGGCGCCAGCTCCAGGTATTTGACGGCCGCGGCGTCCTCCTGCGGTCCCCGGTTCAGCGCCTGGTTCGCTTCTACGAGGATCAGCCACGCTTCGGCGTTCTTCGGCTCGACGGCAACCACCGCTTCCATCGGGTCCAGCGCGCGGGAGCTGTTGCCGATCACCCGTGCGTAGAGGTAGCCCAACGCGAAGTTCCAATCCGCCGAGCGGGGCTTCGCCGCCAGCCCTTTCGCCACCACGGCTTTCGCCCGCTCCACCACCGCGCCGGGCGCGGTTCTCCGGATCAGATCGCCGAGCGCCGTTTGGTCGCCCAGAGCAAACTGCGTGATGATGAACCCGCCCTCCAGCGGGGTGCCGGGAGGCGCTGCCTTCTTCGCGCTTTCAAAGGCCTTGAGCGCGGGCGCCGCCTGGCCGGCGTCCAGGTGCGCCCAGCCAGTGCGGTTCCAGAGCAGCCAATCGTCCGTGACCAGCTCCGCGGCCTGCTGCATGAGCGCCGCCGCCTCCGCGAACTTGCCCTTGCTTTGCAGCTCTTCCGCGCGGAATGACAGCTGCTCTGCCTGCGCGGGCTTAGGCAGACGGGGGTTCACCGCCGGCGCCGTGGGCGGCTTAGGTTTCTCCTGCGCCGCCACGCTCACTGCGGCAAAGAGCGCTGCGACAAGAACAACCGCGGCTGTTCGTTTCATCGGGCACCTCCGGGGAGAAACGCGAAGACGCGAAGGGAACGTGAAGAAAGGCCCAGATTCGGGTCTGGCCCTTTCTCCGTCTTCGCGTCTTCACGTTGAGAGCACATCATCTTTGACGTGACGGGCGGCACGAGAGTTGAGGGTTAGCGCCCTCCGAGCCACTTGGGTAACCGGAAGCCGCCCTCTCTTCTGGCTTCCTCGGGCTCCGCCGCTTCGTCCGTGGCCGCCGGCTCTTCGTCGAACCATACGGGCTCTTCGAGCACGGGGTCGGACGCCGGAACCACGGGAGAGGTGCGCTCATTGATGGTCTCCCCAAACAACGCGGCGGCAAACTCATCGGGGCGGAAGATATCGAAGTCGGTCGCCTTCTCTCCGGTGCCGACGAATTTGATCGGGATACCCAGCTCGTCTTTGACGGTGAGGATCACGCCGCCGCGCGCCGTGCCGTCGAGTTTGGTCAGGATTATCCCCGAGACGGGGAGCGCTTCGGTAAAACTCTTGGCCTGCTGGACGGCGTTCTGCCCGATGGTGGCGTCAAGAACCAGGAGCACCTCGTCCGCGGGCCGCCCCAGGGCCCGCTCCGCCACGCGGTTCAGCTTCTTCAGCTCTTCCATCAGGTTCGACTTGGTGTGCAGCCGACCGGCGGTGTCCGCAACCACCACCTGCACGGCCCTGGCCTTGCCGGCCTGCACGGCGTCGAAGACGACCGCCGCGGGGTCCGCGTTCTCCTTGTGGCGCACCATGTCCACGCCGACCCGGTCCGCCCAGAGCTGGAGCTGGTCGATGGCCGCCGCCCGGAAGGTGTCCGCCGCGGCCAGCAGCACCGACCGCCCCTGCCGCCGGAAGTAATGCGCCAGCTTGGCCGTGGAGGTGGTCTTGCCCGTGCCGTTCACACCGACCACCAGCACCAGCGTCGGCGCCTCGGCGCCCCACCGGATCTCCCCGCTCCCCTCGCGCAGGACCCGGCCGATCTCCCCCTTCAGGTGCGCCGCGACCTCGTCCGCCGTCGAGAGCCGGTTCTTCCGTACCGCCTGCCGCAGCTCATCCACCAGCCGCGTCGCCGTCTCCACGCCGACATCCGATTCGATCATCGTCTCCTCCAGCTCATCGTAGAGCGCGGGATCGATCGGCCCCCGCCCCGTGACGAACTGGGAGATGGTCTGGTTGATCCGCTGGAAGAGCCCTTTGATCATCCGTCCTCCTGTCCTGAGCATTATTTCACCAGGCGGCTTTATTCACACCGGAGGAGGCGGAACCCGATGGTGATCCTGCAGAGTCGCGGTATCATTCCATGGAGCCGTGTTCTCGCGAAGCAGCGCCGCGCCGGCGATGATGGAGCCCACCCCGCGGACGCGTGGGCGCTGGGGCGGCCGGCGGG
>JGI10216J12902_107788361_pt1 | contig 15472 bp, 12 predicted proteins | sample KanNatreferecore_FD_12902 | JGI IMG/M metagenome (IMG submission 12902)
CGGAAGACGATGTTCATCAAGTACTCGGTGGCGTTCATCATCTTTCCCGGTGGATTCGGCACTCTCGACGAGCTGTTCGAAGCACTCACCCTCATTCAGACCGGCAAGATCTACAGATTTCCCGTCATTCTCTTCGGTCGGTATTACTGGGCCGGACTGCTGCGCTGGTTACAGGCTCGAGTTCTGAGCGAGGGGAAAATCTCGGATGGAGATCTCGATCTCATGCTCGTGACCGACGATCCGAGCGAGGCTGCGAAGGCGATCATCTCGGCCTACAAGTCCCTGGGCAAGACCGGCGGACAGCAGTTCGATGAGCTCGTGGAAGTCGGCAATGGCAAAAGGTCCTAAGAACGACGGCGCCGGCGCCGGCAGGGAGCGCGGTGGCTTCAAGACATCACGCCACGGCAAGGCATCGGCAGCAGGACCCAAGGCGCAACAGAAGCTCGCCGCGGAGGAACGCGAAAAGCGCGGCGAACAACACACTGCGCACGAGACCAGTCGCTTCCTGAAGGGCCAGCGCATCGATCCCCGCCCTATCAATGGTCAGGAGACGGTCGCTGATCTGATCGATGGAACCTATCTGGCTTACAATGCGGCTCGACTTCGTGAGGCGTGTCAGCTCTTCACGGAGAAGATGTTGAATCCGGATGTGACCGTGGGACTGTCGATCACCGGTGCGCTGACGCCCGCAGGGCTCGGGATGTCCGCGCTGATTCCGCTGATCGAAGGTGGATTCGTCGACTGGATCATCTCGACGGGCGCCAATCTGTACCACGACACGCACTTCGGGCTCGGGCTGACAATGCACCGCGGGAATGCTCAGGAATCCGACGTCATTCTGCGTGAAGAGGGAGTCGTCCGCATCTACGACGTGTTCTTCGATTACGACGTGCTGCTGTCGACTGACGCGTTCTTCCGAAAGATCATCACTGGAAAGGAATTCCAGCGTTCCATGTCGAGCGCCGAGTTTCACAATCTCGCCGGCAAATACGTACGCGAGCGCGAGAAGGCGCTCGGTATTGGTCAGAAGTCGCTGCTCTCGGCCGCCTACACGGCGGGTGTACCGATATACACATCATCGCCCGGTGACAGCTCGATAGGAATGAACATCGCGGCCCTTGCTCTCGACGGGAACAAGCTTGTCCTCGACCCGAACCAGGATGTGAACGAGACCGCTTCGATCGTTCTCGACGCCAAACGTGGTCGGGGCAAGAGTGCGGTGATGATTCTTGGCGGAGGCAGCCCCAAGAATTTCATGCTTCAGACGGAGCCACAGATTCAGGAAGTGCTGGGGATCGACGAAAAGGGTCACGATTATTTCCTGCAGATCACCGATGCACGGCCGGATACCGGTGGGCTCTCGGGTGCTACGCCGGCGGAGGCGGTGAGCTGGGGGAAAATCGATCCCGATCGACTGCCTGACGCGGTGGTTTGCTACCTGGATTCAACTGTGGCCCTACCGCTTCTGACGTCCTATGCTTTCGCGCGGCACGAGCCGCGCCCGCTGAAGCGATTGTTCGACAGGCGGGAAGCGATGATGTCCAGGCTGCTCGAGGAATACCAGAAGTCATCGGCCGAGCCGGCCGCCATAGATCACACCGATTCGAAACTGCCGCAGCACCGGTGATCTCGGCGTTGGGACTGCGGCGATGCTACTGGCATCCACAGATCTGAAGCAGGGAGCTGCAAGCTGACCAAAGTTTTTTAGCTAGGAGCCTTTCCGGCGGCGTAAGGAAACCGTGAACTAGCACGGCGCGCATCCATACGCCCTGAAGGGAAGCTCGCAGCTAAGAAGCTGGAAAGCTTACAGCTCCCTGCTTCAGTTCTGTGATTGCCAGCTTGCCTAAGAGTCTCTACTTTGAGGGTAGCGGGCGCCCGGCCTTTTCCATCGCGGTCGGGCGCTCGTTTTTCGGTGAAGCCGTCGCCCCCAGAAAAAAGCTCGAGTCGTATGATCGACAAACTCAAGCAAAAACTCGGAGAAGAAGCCGAGCGTCTTCAGCACGAGCTGAACGTCACGCTGCCGCAGGAGATTCGCAAAGCCGTCGAGCACGGCGACCTGCGCGAGAACAGCGAGTACAAGGCTGCGCTGGAGCGGCAGCAGTTCGTGCAGGCGCGGCTGGGTCAACTACGGCAGCGTCTGAGCAAGCTGTCCCAGATCGACGTATCCCAGATCCCGGCCGACAAAGTTGGGCTCGGCTCGCAGGTCGTCGTGCAGGACGAGAAGACCGGCGAGCGCGAGAGCTACAACCTGGTGTTCGGTGATTCGGTGGAATTCGAGGAAGGACACGTGAGCATGTCCTCTCCGATCGGGAAAACGCTGGTGGGTAGAAGCGTTGGCGAGACCGTCGTGCTCAAGCTTCCGGCGATAACGCGCCGCCTCAAAATCATCGAGCTCAAGACCATCCACGACGCGGCGTAACCCGTCGCGTCGGGCGCTCTGGCACCGCTCACCGCCGATTTTTGGTCATCCGCCGCCAGTAACCGGCAATATGCTTGTTGCCCTGTCAGCGTCTTCATAACGTCCTCTGACAGTCATTTGGCAGGAGGCGTGTCGATCATGAAGGCCTTTTTCGTCGTGCTGGCGGTTGCAGGACTGTATGGTTGTGGTGGTGGTTATGGAGGAGACAGTACCGCGCCCCCAAACCAGAACACCAATACTCCGCCCCCGGTCGGTGGAATTTCTGTCGACAACAACTCGTACAGTCCGTCCGCGAAGACGGTCCCGGTGGGAACGACGGTGCAGTGGGCGTGGAATTCCTGTACCGGTGATCCCTACTACGGCGGAACGACTTGTACGGCGCACAGCGTGACGTTCGACGACGGCACCGGTTCGCCGACGCAGGATCATGGGACGTTCAGCAAGGGGTTCAACGCCGCCGGTACGTTCAACTACCACTGCTCGGTGCACGGCGCAGCGATGGCGGGGAGCATCACGGTCCAGTAATCGCAGAAGGCGAGTAGAGCCTTCTTCAGAGCAGAAGTGACGGAGCACTCCGACGAGCTGACTGGCCCGGATCTGACCAAGGGCATCGAGATCAGCGGTATTCCGGCTGGTCAGCTCGTCGCCGGTCACGCTTTTGGAGAGCCGGTAGTGCTGGTGCACGTCGAGCCGAACTGGTTCGCTGTTGCTGGGAAGTGCACCCATTACGGTGCGCCGCTCGCGGAGGGAGTGCTTGTCAGCGAAACAATTCGCTGCCCGTGGCACCACGCGTGTTTCGAGCTGCGCAATGGGGCAGCCTCACACGCACCAGCTCTCACCGATCTTGCGTTGTATGATGTTGCGGTTGAAAACGACCTCGTACGCGTCGTCGGCAAGCGCGACCCCGGCCAGGTAAAAGGCGAGACCTTTCGTCCGCGCGGGTCGCGAGCGCCGGAGCGGGTTCTACTCGAGCCGCAGCCCGTGATGGGTCCCAAATCGGTCGTGATCATTGGTGCTGGCGCCGCCGGCAACGCGTGCGCCGAGATGTTGCGACGCGAGGCTTACCGGGGGCCTGTTACGGTGATCGATCCGGATCCGGACGCGCCGTACGACCGTCCCAATCTCTCAAAGGATTACCTGGCCGGAGATGCACCAGAGGAATGGCTTCCGCTGCACCCGCGAGACTTCTATCAGGCACAGCACATCGAGATCTTGTCGGGGGTCGAAGCCAAAACAGTGGACGTTAAATCAAAGACAATCCACCTCAGTGATGGGAGCAGTAGAGAATACGGCTGTCTTCTTATCGCCACAGGCGCCCGCCCAATACAACTCGAAGTTCCAGGCGGAGAAAGAATTCTCTACCTCCGCACTCTCAAAGATTGTCGGACAATCATTGAAAAACTGAAAACGGCAAAAAAGGCCGTCGTCATCGGCGCGAGCTTTATCGGCCTGGAGGTCGCTGCATCAATGGTCAAGCGGGGGCTGAAAGTGAGCGTGGTCGCACCGGAAACGCTCCCCCTCGAGCAGGTGCTTGGCTCTGAGCTCGGAAGTCTCATCAAGAGCGTACACGAGCAGCAGGGAGTGACCTTTTATCTCGGACGGAAAGTCGAGTCAGTCGAGGAAAAGAGCGTCGTTCTGGACGACGGCACCCGGCTCGATGCCGATCTGGTAACGGCAGGAATCGGGGTTCGTCCAAATCTGCAGCTGGCAGAATCTGCGGGGCTCGTACTCGACAACGGTCTGGCAGTGAACGAGTTCCTGGAGACCAGTGCTACCGGTGTCTTCGGGGCCGGAGATGTTGCCCGCTGGCCCGATGCATACTCGGATGCGCGTCTTCGCATCGAGCATTGGGTAGTAGCCGAACGCCAGGGACAAGTCGTCGCTCGCAACATGCTCGGCAACCGCGACCGCTTCGATGACATTCCATTCTTCTGGAGCGCGCACTACGACAAGCTGTCGATTCGGTATACCGGTCACGTCGACCGTTGGGACCAGACGAAAATCGATGGCGATGTGATGAAAGCAGACTGCGCAGTCTCCTACTTTGTAGCGGGCAGAAAACTGGCGATGGCAACGATCAACCGTGATCGCCAGAATCTGGAAACAGAAGTGGAGCTGGCGAGGAAGCTCCTACTCAAGCCCCCGCCTCCCGTCACGGTCGAGACTGCCGGCTGACGTAACGGCGAACATGCGCTCGATGTCGTCGTCGTACTCACGAAGGCGGGCGTTCTTCGTTTGATCATCCCAACCCAGCAGTGGCGCAACGATCTCGGCCGCGCGTGACGAAGCGCTCTTTCCGTGATCGCGCGTCTCGAAAGCTAGATGGGTTCGGCGGATGAATAAATCGCTCAGGGTCTGCGCCATCTCCCTCTGAACCGCGTGGACAAGGTGCGCTCCCGTATAGCCGAGCCCATCCACCAAAGGTGTCGAAAGAGACGGATCATCCCGCTGAATGCGTGCAATCTCATCCGCCCGATCGGCACCGGGAAGCTCGACCACATCAGTCTGGGCAACTTGCCTTGGCTGCCCCAGTGCTTCCTGAACCCGATCCACGATTTCAGCTGCCATCGATCGGTAGGTCGTGAGCTTTCCACCGGTCACGCTGATGACACCGGAACGGTCCGTCGTGATCGCGTGCTCTCGTGAGACTGCGCTAGGATTGGAAGCGCCGGCGCTGGCGAGCGGACGTATTCCCGCCCACGCGCTTATCACGTCGTCCGGCGTAAGCCGCGCCTGCGGGAAGTACGCGTTTATCGACCGGAGCAGGTAATCCACATCCGCGGGTGAGGCGTGCACCGTTTCCGGAGATTCCTCGGTCCAGGTATCGGTGGTGCCGATGATCGCTTGTGATCCAGCCGGAAGGCAGAACATTACCCGACCATCAAGCGGCGATATGAGTGTGAGCGCATCGCGATTGCCGATGCGCTCTCTGGACACCGCAACGTGAGCTCCCTTACTGCCGCGGAGCCGTCGCGCGCGATCGTCGCCGTCGAAGGCGTTCTGCCAGACGCCGGTGGCATTGACGATTACGCGGCCGCGAATTTCCCGCACTTTCTCCGAGTGCTGCGACTTCGTCACGACTCCCACAGCTTTCTCGCCCTGGCGAATGATCTCGGTGACGCGAGTGTGACTCAGGATGGTCGCGCCCAGCTTTTGGGCGGCAAGCGCATTCGCGACCACGAGCCTGGCGTCGTCGGTGCAGGCGTCGTAGTAAACGGCGCCCCCGGTCAGCTCTTCGCTCTTGAGACGCGGCTCACGCTCGAGAGTTTGCGCGACGTTCAACATCGAATGCTTAAGTGACCGCCGTCCTGCCATTAGCTGGTAGACGAAAAGTCCGGCGCTCAGCTTCAGCTTTCCCACCCGCGCGCCACGATAAATCCCCCAGGTAAAAGCCAACGGCTTGACCAGATGCGGGGCGATTCGCAGCAATGTCTGCCGTTCGCGAATCGACTCGTAAACGAGGTGCACCTGCCCGTGCTCCAGATATCTGATTCCACCGTGAATCAGGCGTGAAGATCGACCCGACGTGCCGCTGGCGAAATCATCCCGCTCGACCAACACCACACTCAGGCCACGCATCACTGCATCGCGTGCGACCCCGCACCCGGTGATGCCGCCGCCAATTACAATGACGTCGAATGTGTCGGGATCCCGTGCCGTCATGCTCTTCGTTGTTGTCGATACAAGGAAGGCTCCCAGCTAATCAACTGCAAAGCTTACCGCTCCCCGCGTCAGTTCTGAGGGTGTCAGCTCAAATGTCCCGATCCGTACGCCGGGGAAGTATAGGGAATTTGACCGCAAGATTCGGATATCGCGTTGCGCCAGCCGCGCCCATCATACGGCACGATTCAGTGAACCAGCCCATTCGACTTGTGAGGATCAATGCATTCCTATCGTGTGGTAGCCGTCGGAGACCGAGTGGCCGACGCCGTTCGTAAGACGTTGGTGTCGCCCGGCTACGGTCATCCGGCGCACACGGAGGTCGCCACCGGCTACGGCCCGTGTCGCCAATGTCTCAGGACTTTCTCGGTCGGCAAGGACCGGCGGATACTGTTCACTTACGATTCCTTCCACGGAAAGGAAGAACTGCCGCTGCCCGGTCCCGTATTCATCCATGAGGGCCATTGTGAACGGTATCCGGAGGATGGAGGCTTCCCCGTGGACATGCTTTCTCACCGGCTCACGTTCAACGCCTACGCCCGCGGTCGGCGACTGGTGGCGCAGAGTTATGTTTCCAATGGCCTGATAGAGCCGGAGCTCCAGCGACTGCTCGGCCAAAGCGATGTCGCGTACATCCACGTGAGGGATACTGACGCCGGTTGTTATGACTTCTGTATCGAAAAGAAAACGGACGAGGAAAGTCTCGATGAAACCAATGATTCAAATGGAGGAAACTCCTGTGAATGAAGCTGTCGCGTGGGAGTCCGTCCTCCACAGAGACCCGAGCGCCGACGACCGCTTTCTTTATGGCGTCAAGACGACCGGCGTGTACTGCCGGCCGACATGTCCGTCGCGGCGCCCAAAGCGCGATAACGTCGCCTTCTTCTCTTCCGTTGAAGCGGCAGAGCGCGCCGGATTCCGAGCCTGCCAGCGCTGTCGTCCGAATATGGCGAAATCCGCGAACAGCGGAGTCGAGCGCGCACGTGCGTACATCGACACACACATTGCGGACTTCGCAGACGAGCGGATGACGCTCGAACTGCTCGGAGAACAGGCGGGGCTCAGCCCCTACCATCTGCAGCGTAAATTCAAGGAGCTGGTCGGTCTGACACCCGCCCAGTACATCCGCGCTCGCAAGAGCGAGCGACTCAAAGGCGAGCTCAAACGCGGTGAAACGGTAAGTCGAGCTACCTTTGGCGCCGGATACGGATCCAGCAGTCGAGTTTACGACGATGCCCCTGCCAGGCTCGGAATGACTCCGGCGACTTATCGCCGCGGAGGCGCGGGAGCGCGGATCGATTACGTGATTACGAACACGTCGCTGGGCGCGCTCCTCGTCGCTGCAACTGATCGCGGAGTGTGTGCCGTAAAGCTCGGCGACGATGGAAAGAATCTCGAGGCGGCACTCGAGCAGGAATATCCTGCCGCAACTCGCGCGCGCGTTGCCGCTCCAACGAGCGCTCTGAGCGTTTGGGTCAAAGAAATTGTCGACGCGATTGACAGCGGGACCACTCGACCGGATGTGCCGATCGATGTGCAGGCGTCAGCGTTCCAATGGAAGGTGTGGCGCGAGCTGCAGAAGATACCGATCGGCGAGACGCGCTCATACAGCGAGATCGCCGGCGCAATCGGTGCGCCGAAGGCAGTACGTGCCGTTGCAAGCGCATGTGCCAGCAATCGGGTGGCACTCGTCATTCCCTGCCATCGTGTCGTAAGACAGAGTGGCGCACTCGGCGGATACCGCTGGGGTGTTGAGCGCAAGCAGCGATTGCTCGCGAAAGAACGTGCCACGAGAGACGAGAGCACGTCCTAGATAGATAAACGGCGCCCTTCTAAGTTCCCTTCATGGCAACGTTTGGGAACGGGCGCCGCGTCGCGATCGTCGCCGGCGTGCGAACGCCGTTTGCAAAAGCTGGAACTGCTTTCAAATCGATCTCCGCCATCGATCTCGGAAAGTTGTGCGTCGCGGAATTGTTGCAGCGCACGAATCTCGATGGAAAAGAGGTCCAGGCACTCGTCTTCGGTACGGTGATTCCATCCGTGCTGGCGCCGAACATCGCGCGAGAGGTTTCGCTGCTGCCGCTGTTCCCGAAAGGAGTCCAAGCATTCACGGTGAGCAGAGCGTGTGCGTCAGCCAACCAGGCGATCACCGACGCCGCTGATCAGATTGCGCTTGGCCAGCTCGACGTCGTGATCGCCGGCGGGTCGGAATCTCTCTCCAATATTCCGATTCTTCATTCGCAGGGATTTGCCGAGACACTCGTGCTGGCGTCGAAAGCGAAATCGTTGCCGGCGCGACTGAAAACACTGATGCGGTTGCGTCCCAAAGATCTGGTTCCCATCACGCCGGCGATCGCCGAGCCTTCGACCGGCGAGACGATGGGACAGTCGGCGGAGAAAATGGCGAAGCTCAATACGATCAGCCGCGAGGAACAGGACCACTTCGCACTGCGGTCGCATCGGCTCGCTGCCGCCGGCACCGCCGATGGCCGGTTGACAGCCGAGATCATGCCGGTCTACGTGCCCCCGAAATTCGAGAGTGTGCTGACATCGGACAACGGGATTCGTGAGGACACGAGTTACGAACAACTCGCGGTACTGAAGCCCGTTTTCGACCGGAAGTACGGAAGTGTGACGGCCGGCAACTCGTCACCCCTCACCGATGGCGGAGCTTGTGTTCTCCTCATGAGCGAGGAGAAGGCGAAGGCACTTGGTTATCCTACACTGGGGATCATCAGGTCTTACGCCTACGCGGCTCTCGATCCGGGCGAGCAACTGCTCCAGGCCCCGGTGTTGGCCGCGCCAGTCGCCCTCAAGCGAGCCGGCCTCACTCTGAAGGACATGGATCTGGTAGAGATGCATGAAGCGTTTGCCGCACAAGTGCTGTCGAATCTGAAAGGCTTCGAGTCGAAATGGTGGGCCGAGCGCGCCGGTTTTTCCCAACCGGTCGGAGAAGTGGACAGAGCGAAGCTCAACGTGATGGGCGGCTCGATCGCGATTGGACATCCATTCGGCGCGACCGGAGCCCGCATCACCACCACGCTTCTCAACGAGCTGCGCCGCCGCAGCGGACAGTTCGGGTTGATGACTGTCTGCGCGGCGGGAGGAATGGGCTTCGCGATGGTAGTCGAGAGAACACAGTGAGCTCGACATCGGAAGTGACGATCGGCGGCCTGGTCGGGACCAGATGGAAGCCGGCTCTGTCGGTCGACGTAACCGACGGCATCGCGATCATCACATTCGATTTGCCGAACGAGTCGGTTAACAAGCTGAGTCGCGCGGTCAAAGACGAATTCGTGGCGCTGGTGACGAGGCTCGAGCGCGACACGACCGTGCACGCCGCGGTGTTCATCAGCGGCAAGCCCGACGTCTGGATCGCCGGCGCCGACATCGAAGAATTCTTGCAGCTCAAGACTGCGACGGATGCCGAGCGTCTGAGCAGGGATGGCCAGATGCTCCTCGATTCGATCGAGCGGCTGCGGGTGCCCATCGTCGCCGCGATCCACGGTGCATGTCTGGGTGGCGGGCTGGAGACAGCGCTTGCGTGTCGCTACCGGATTGCGACCGATCATCCCAAGACGATCCTCGGTGTGCCGGAAGTGCAGCTCGGATTGATACCTGGTGCCGGCGGCACGCAGCGAATTCCGCGACGAATCGGCCTCACTTCCGCCCTCGATCTGATTCTCACTGGTAAGCACGTCCGCGCAAAAAAGGCGCTTCAGCTCGGGTTGGTCGACGAGCTCGTCCATCCATCGATACTTCGCAGCGTCGCGATTCAGCGCGCCCGTGAGGTGGCTGAAGGCAAGCGAAAGAGTGAGCGTCACGTCGGCGGCGTGAAGGGACTGCTCATCGACAAGAATCCCGCGGGACGCGCTCTCGTGCTTCGCAAAGCGCGCGAGCAGACGCTCGCCAAATCGCGAGGCCACTACCCGGCGCTGATTGCCGCAATCGACGTGATAGCGGCCGGCTACGACCGCGGCGTTGCTCACGGTTATCGCGAGGAGTCGCGACGATTCGGCGAGATGGCGATGACCGACGTTTCGCGTCAGCTGATTTTTCTCTTCTTCGCGACGAATGAGCTGAAGAAGGATCCGGGTGTTGATCCGTCAGAGTATCCGGACCTGCCCGTCTCGAACTTCGAGCCACTTCCGGTAGAGAAGATCGCGATAATCGGCGCCGGTTTCATGGGAGCGGGGATTGCCTCGATTGCGGTCCAGCACGGAAGTCTTGTTCGCCTCAAGGATGCCGATCACGCGCGCGTGGCCAAGGGATACGCAGCTGTGCGTGACGTTCTCAAGGAGCGACTCACCAGGAAGCAGATCAGCAGGATCGAGTACAGTGACTACATGGCGCTGGTCGGCGGTACCGTCGATTACTCCGGATTCGGAAACGTCGATCTGGTGATAGAAGCCGTGTTCGAGGATCTCGCGGTCAAGCACCAGGTTCTTCGTGAGGCCGAGGCTGCGATCAGTCCAACCGCGATTTTTGCGTCCAACACTTCCACCATTCCAATCGCACAGATCGCGCAGGCATCGGTCCGCCCTGAGCGCGTGCTGGGAATGCACTTCTTCTCTCCGGTGCACAAGATGCCGCTGCTGGAAGTGATCACGACTCCGACCACTTATCCGCAAGTGACCGCGACCGCTGTCGCCTACGGGAAAAAGCTGGGCAAGACAGTCATCGTGGTGAACGACGGACCGGGATTCTACGCCAACCGCATCCTCTCGCCGTACATAAATGAGGCGGGCATTCTGCTCGATCAGGGCGTCGCTGTCGACATCATCGACAAAGCTCTCGTCGATTTCGGGTTCCCGGTGGGTCCGATCACTCTCATCGATGAAGTCGGACTCGATGTCGCAACGAAGGCGGGAAAGATCATGGCCGAGGCGTTTCCGGATCGGATGCAGCCGGCGAGATCGATCCAGGCCGTCGTTGCCGCGGGACGCTACGGTCGAAAATCGAAGAAGGGGTTTTACAGTTACGACAAGGAAGGGAAGAAGGGAGAAGTCGACCCATCCGTGTACGCGCTGTTTCTCGCGTCAGGCAGCATTCCGATGGTTAAATCAATAACCGCTTCCTCACCCACCGAGGGAACTGAACGGCCGGAGATGCCGGCAGTGCAGATTCAGCAGCGGACCGTGCTGTCGATGCTGAACGAAGCCGCGCGGTGTCTGAGCGACGGAATCATTCGCACGCCACGCGACGGGGATGTCGGCGCGGTGTTTGGAATCGGCTTTCCGCCATTTCGCGGAGGACCCTTCCGCTACATGGATTCGCTCGGCGTTCAGATCGTCGTTCAGCGATTGGAGGATTTGAACGCGCGCTTCCCGGGACGCTTCGAGCCCGCGGAGCTGTTGCTGGAGATGGCTCGTCGCCGACAGGTCTTCTACCCCGACGAGCGCTCGTGACGACAGAAGTTCTGGCCAAAGTACGTTGGTCGTGTCTCGCCGCTGCACTGCTTTGTTTCACTGCCTGCGCTTCGGCGCCGCGTCGGCCGCCGACGCCCGCGGACTATCCTCGTACCCGACCGGAGCTGACCAATTACAGGGAGACGTCACGTTATAGCGACGTACGGAGCTTTCTGGATTCGCTGCGCAGGCTAGGCGCTCCACTCGCTTTCGGGTCGATCGGAAAAACCAGCGAAGGGCGCGACATTCCCTACATCGTCGCATCGCGCCCGCTGGTGTCCACCCCAGCGTCGGCCAGACAGCTGGGACGGCCGGTCGTGTATGTCCAGGGCAACATTCACGCTGGAGAGGTCGAAGGAAAGGACGCGCTCCTGGCGCTTCTTCGCGATCTCACCAGCTCCGCCACGCCGAATGCACTCGATTCAGTAGTTCTCATCGCGGTGCCGATCTACAACGCCGATGGGAACGAGCGATTCGCGCCACAGTCGGTCAATCGCTCCGAGCAAAACGGACCCGAGATGGTGGGTATTCGCGCCAACGCCCAGAACCTCGATCTCAATCGCGATTACGTGAAGGCGGAAGCACCTGAGACCCGCGCTTCGCTGGCGATGTTCAACGCGTGGGACCCCGATGTCTTCGTTGATCTCCATACCACCGACGGCAGCTTTCACGGTTACGCGCTTACCTATTCTCCGTCGCTCAGTCCGGCAGCCATCTTCGGCGGCGTGTACGCTCGCGATTCGCTGCTGCCGGTTCTGCGTGAGCGGATGCGTACGCGCCATGCGTTCGAGGTCTTTGACTACGGTAACTTTCTCTCCGACGAGCGCGGCCTGAATTCTGATACGGCAGCGCGCGAGGGTTGGGCGACTTACGATTCCCGTCCACGCTTCGGCACCAACTACTATGGTATTCGCGGTCGGATCGGAATCCTGAGTGAAGCCTATTCCCACGATTCGCTGGCGCGCCGCATCGCATCGACCTACGCCTTTGTCAGGGAGATCCTGTCGCTGGTTGGAGAGAAGGGACCGGCGATAAGGTCGCTGAGCGCGCGGGCCGACAGTCAGCCACTTGCCTGGGGTCGCTCTCCCGATTCGCTGCAGATCGTTGCGATTCGTTCCGAGCTGATCGCGACCCCGCGACAGGCGGGCGTGATCAGGGAAGATCTGGAGAAGACCGGCGATTCATCCCTCAGCCAGCCGGGCGTGCCGCGCGGGGAACGACGCACCGGGCGATTCAGGACCATTCGCATGCCCGTTTACGACCGGTTCACATCCACGCTCGATCGGACGCCACCGGCCGCCTACGTGCTGGCGCCGCAGGAGACCGAAGCCGTGGCATTGCTTCGCCTGCACGGCATTCGCGTCGAGCGATCCGACTCCGCCTGGACGGCGCGAGGTGAAGGATTCGTAATCGACTCCATCATCCAGTCGCCCCGTCCCTTTCAGAATCACCATGAGGTTCGTCTCAAGGGACGGTGGGAGCGGGGATTGCAGGCGCTGCCGCCCAAATCCTTCATCGTGTCAACGGCCCAGCCGCGTGGCGCGCTCATCGTCTATCTGCTCGAGCCGGAAAGCGACGATGGCTTCACGACGTGGAATCTGTTCGACCGCGATCTGCAAAAGGGCGGACGATTTCCGGTAACCCGAATCTTCGATCTCTCTCGACGTGGCCGCTCGGTCAACCGGCGGTCGTCCGCGTCAGCCACGCAGCAGCCGCTTCCCAACTGATGCTCCGCGGCGCATTGCTGTATCTGTCTAGCCAGCAGCAGATCTTCAAATTCGTTCGCAATAACAAGGTCGCGAAAAGCTTTGCCAATCGGTTCGTTGCCGGCGAGACACTCGACACGGCTCTTGCCGCGGTCGCCAGACTCAACTCTCGAGGCATCACGGCGTCCCTCGACCTCCTAGGCGAGAGCGTTCACAACGAGGCCGAAGCGCGGGCGGCGGGTGAGGAGTACATCGCCATGCTCGATCGCATCCACCAGCGAAAGGCCGACGCGAACGTTTCCGTCAAGCTCACGGCGATGGGTCTCGATATCTCCGAGGAGTTGTGCGTTGCGATCATGCACAAGATCCTTCAGCGTGCCCGAGACTATGGGTCTTTCGTGCGGATCGACATGGAGTCGAGCGAGTACACACAGCGTACGCTCGACCTTTTCGAGCAGCGACTGTACCCGCCGTACCGCGAGAACGTCGGCATCGTGCTGCAAAGCTATCTCTATCGGACTTTCGCCGACGCGCAACGCGCCAATCTTCTCAAGGCGCGCGTACGAATTTGCAAGGGAGCCTACAAGGAGCCTGAGGCGGTGGCGTATCCCGATAAGAAAGACGTCGACGCGAACTATGTGAAGTGCATGCACGAGCTAATGCTGAAGGGGAACTACCCCGGATTAGCCACGCACGACGAAGCGATCATCAGGGACGCCAAAGCGTTCGCGAAGGCAAACGACATCGCACCCGGCCGCTACGAGTTCCAGATGCTCTATGGCGTGCGGCGCGACCTCCAGGACCGGCTGGTGCGCGAAGGCTACCGCATGCGGGTGTACGTTCCATTTGGAACGCAATGGTATCCTTATCTGATGCGTCGACTCGCTGAACGTCCTGCCAATGTCGCGTTTCTCACCGGAAACGTGTTCAGGGAGATGGTCGGCCGCCGCCGCCGCTGACGATGGGCAGATTCATTCCCCCTGACCACTCGAAGGGCGATCCGAACACCATCGGCGGATACATGGCCGTGCACGATCGCCCCGCCGCTTTCGAAGGCAGCGACGGCGCGTCTTACAGCGTTGAAATTGTAACTGATACGAGCGGCGAGAAGGATCGGCCTTTCGCCGCCTATCTGCTGTTCGTGCGCTGGCGTCAGGGAGATCCTGTCGCCAGCGGACACCTGGAGACGGAATTTCTCGCCCTGGCTACGACCGAAGACGAAGCGCGAAGCATCGTCGGTTCGCTCCGCCTGAACGAGGTGAAAGCCAAGCTGGACGCGCTAATAAAAGCACGACGCGAGGAGACGCTGCCCTGGTGGGACGCGATGCGCCAAGAGGGTAGCAATTGACGCGAAAAGAAGGCGTCGTGCTGAAGGGAACGGGAGGACTCTGGCACGTTCGAGCTGAGACAGGAGAGACGCACGAAGCCTCGTTGCGCGGGAGACTCAAGCAGGAGCGCGAAGAAACGAAGAAGCTCGCCGTCGGCGACAGGGTGATACTGGAGATCGATCAGCGCGGTGCGCACTGGGCCATCGCCGAGATCCTGCCGCGACGCTCGCAGCTGGCGCGACGCGCTCCCGGAGCGGGGCAGGGCGAGCGAATCGTCGCTGCGAATGTCGATCAGGTCGTCGTCGTTTTCGCGGCGGCCAAACCGGAGCCGCACCGGCGAATGCTTGACCGCTTTCTGGTTATCGCTGAAGCCAACTCGCTCCAGTCCCGAGTCGTCATCAACAAGATCGAGCTCGTCGACAGGAGCGAAGCCGAGCACGCGTTTGGCGATTACGTGGCGGCCGGCTATCCGGTTCACTTCACCAGCGTCAAGCAGCGCATCGGACTGGACGAGCTGCACGATGTGCTCGCCGGCAAGACGTCGGTGCTCACCGGTCCGTCGGGAGTGGGCAAGTCGTCACTCATGAACTCGATGTATCCCGGCCTCGATCTCAGAGTCGGCGAGATCAGCGAATCCGTAAACAAGGGCCGGCACACGACGGTGGGAGCGCTGCTGCATCCGTTACCCGATTCAGGATACGTGGTCGACACTCCCGGCTTGCGCGAGGTCGGGATGTGGGGCCTCGCATCCGAGCACGTCGACGAATGCTTTCGGGAGTTTCGTCCCCACATTCCGCAATGCAAGTTCGGAAACTGTACTCACCGGGTCGAGCCGGGATGCGCGGTGCGCCAGGCCGTGGCCGGGGGCTCGATCAGCGCCGAACGATACGACAGCTACCTGCGGCTGCGCGAAGAGATTGAGGATTCCGAGAGGAAGTGGGCGCCGTACAC
>JGI10216J12902_101066412_pt1 | contig 15470 bp, 11 predicted proteins | sample KanNatreferecore_FD_12902 | JGI IMG/M metagenome (IMG submission 12902)
CTGCGCGCCACGGGTTACGGGATTATGAATCTGGTCAGCATCAGTTGCGGCGGGTTCGCCGACTGGGGGTTCGGCCGGCTGCGCGATCTTCACGTGCCCTTGCAGCTCACGTTCGGTATCTTCGCCGGTGTCGCGGCGCTTTCGGCGATGCTGGTGTTGTTGATCCGGCCGCGCGAAACGGAGAGAAATGTCTGACCCACATCGTTAGAGTAAGAGAACTCGGCTCCATGGTGACTGTCCCACACCGGCATTGGAACCTATGACCACGACGCATACGCCAGGTGTAATCAAACGATTTGGCCGTACTCCGTGGCGGTTCCAACAGACGTTCGAGACACCGCTCAATGACATCGACAGGTTTGTATCAACGATTATCTCAGCACACGGTCATATCCAGAAAGCCAGCGTCACAATCGATCAGGTGGTGTTCGACGCCAAGCATTTGAAAACGCTGATATCCGCAGATGAGTCAACGATCCAACTGGCTCAAGATGTCTCAATCACTGCCGATGCTCGCCAAGAGATCGAACCGCTCCTGCAAGCTGCATTTGCTGATTGGGTTGATTTCCTCTTTGTTCCCACACCCAAGCCTTTTGTCATCTACGCTGATCACGATGAGTTCGCGACGTTCTACGCAAATACGAAATCCCACCTGAACCAGATCGTAAAGCCGTTGGCGTCTCATGGCTACAGCGTGATGCAGAACTGGAAGCGAGAGCTCTAACAAAATCGATCGATTGACCATGCCACTGAAACCTGCCCACCCGCTCCACGGCCTTGTGGTGGCCGCGCATACTCCCTTCCACGCCGACGGTTCGCTGAACCTTGCGGCGGTTGAGAAACAGGCGGCCCATTTTCTCAAACACAATCTTACGACGGTTTTCGTCGCCGGCACCACGGGAGAATGTCATTCGCTCACGATCGATGAGCGGCGCGCGGTGGCGCAAAGATGGTGGGAGGTGATCCGCGGCACCGCATTGAAGCTCGTGCTGCACGTCGGTTCCAATTGTCTTGCGGATTGCCGGGTGTTCGCCGCCCAGGCCCGGTCCATCGGCGCCGTCGCCATTTCTGCATTCGCTCCCAGTTACTTCAAGCCGCGCAATCTCGACGTGCTCGTGGACTGGTGTGCTGAAGTCGCGAGCGCGGCGCCGGAGATTCCGTTCTATTTCTATGATATTCCCGCGCTGACCGGAGTGAGTTTTTCCATGCCGGAATTCCTGACCCAGGGTTCGACCCGCATCCCGACGCTGGCCGGCATCAAGTTCACCAACCCCGATCTGATGGCCTATCAGTTCGTCTTGCGGGCCGATAACGGCGGTTGGGATGTGCCGTTCGGCCTGGACGAGCACCTGCTAGGGGCACTGGCGATGGGTGCGCGCGGGGCGGTCGGCAGCGGATACAATTTTGCGGCGCCGATTTACACGCGTCTGCTGCGCGCGTTCAGTGCCGGCGACCTTGCCGGCGCGCGCGAGGAACAATTCCGCGGGGCCCAGCTCGTGCACGTGCTGGGCAGCTTCGGTTACATGGGAGCGGCCAAGGCATTGATGGAGATGCTGGGTGTCCCCGTCGGCCCGGCCCGGCTGCCAAACAGCGACCTGACCGCGGAACAAAAAGCGGCACTTCGCGGCAAGTTGGAGGCGATCGGGTTCTTTGAGTGGATCAACACCTGATACGATCGAAAGTATGCCGATGAAAAAGAGCCGGAAACTGGCGCTGCTCGAACCGGTTGAACCATTCATTCACGAGATTCGTCGCGAACGAGTCGTCCGCGTCCCGCCGTTGCGGGATTAAGATACGCGGCGCGTTGCACGACCACAAGCGGCGGAGGGTCGCCGCAGTCCCGGACGCTGGCGCGAGTTCCCTGTGACTCCGGCAGGCGCGAAGCGTCCTGGAGTGCGCCAGTCCTCTGGCGCTATAGAGCCGCCTCGACGTCCCTGAAGTTGCCATCGTCGAAATCCATCAGCCGCGCCAATCACGATCGCACTCCCGAGAAAGGCTGCTTTCTCTGCACCGCGAACGAAGGGCTGATTGCGGCGCGAGTTCGTGGAGGTCAAACCGACCGGTATTGCGCGCGTGTGACGGTGTGTCAGGCGTTCCGCCGTTCCGGCCAGAGGAACGTATATGGGTCCGGCTGGACAGCGAGATCGTTGACGGTCAGAAAATAGGCGAACGCTTCGCGGCATTGCTGTTCGTGGGGTTTGACCCACTGCTTGTAGGCGGGGGTCACCACGAAGATGAACTGGTTGTCGCGATTCTGCGCCAGGCCGAGCAGCGCGCTGCCTTTGAACTCGATTGCCTCTGCTGTCAGGGAAGGCTGAAGCACGCATTTGTCCGCGCCCCATTCGATGTGTGCGCCGCCGCGGGCGTAAACGAAGTCGATCCGCCGTTCGCTGATGTGCGAGAGGTAAAAGCCATAGAAGCCCTCGCCGCGCAGCTCCAGCACGCTGCCGATCTCCTGTTCGTTAAGGCTGATGATCTCGAAGCGTCGATTTTCGAACACGCGCGGGAGGCTGAGGCGGACGTCCTGCGCGGGGACGTCAAATCGAGTGGTTAAACGCCGGAAAATCTCCGTGTTGATTCGCAACGGATCCGTCTCGTTGAAGAGTGCGAGAAGCCCGGCATCGGGTTGCGGAGCGGTTGGCGTTGCGAGGTCGCGTGCTTCCGCGCGCACCGGCGCAGGCGCAGCGGCTGGATTCGTCTTTGTTTTATCGAACGTTGGCGGAAGCTCCGCCATTGCGGGCGCGGCGCGAGATGTTTCCGGCTCACCTGCCGTTTTCTCTGCTTCTGAGGTAGTCGCCGGATTGTTGGCTGCCTGCCGGGTCGTTATCGGAAGGGCAGGCGTCGGTTCAGGCAACGCCGGTTGGGCGGCAGTTGCCCCTCCGGCAACCTCGAATCGGGTTGTCTGAAGCCCGGTTTTCGGCTGTGGTCCGGGCGCCGCAGGCCGTGGTTTGGCCGGCTTCAGCGCAGCGGTAAGCATCCGGCCGGCGTTGATCAGAGCTTCGTCACCGCTCTGGCTGTCGATGGTGACTGTCGCTTCCTGATTGGTCTGTGTGTTCAGGATGCTCAACTTCCGATGATCGAGTGAAAGAGTGACGTCCATATGGGGGAGAAAGAGTCCTGTGTGTTGCAATTCGGAGACGTTGTGATGGGTGAACGCTCTCCATTCGAACTTTCCGCCCTGAACTGTCTCGCACTCCAGCCAGAGGATCATCCTGTCGTTCGGGTGCCTGACGACGCGCATTTCAAGAATTTCCTCGGGATGCAGCTCGCTGGCGTGCAACGCCTCGTCCGCCGTCGCGCCATCGGTTCTGCGGATCAACGGATGATTGAAAAACTGCTCGAGCTGCTGCGCGTTGACGCGCAGATAGTGAACGTCCTCGAGTCCGGGGATTTTCTCTTCGCCGCCGTCCGGCCGTTTCCTCCGGACGAGCACGTGCGGCGGCGACAGCCTCAGCACAATTCCCGGCTGGAGCAGATCGCACTTCGCGGGATCCTGCAGCACGTCCAGTTGTTCCTGGGTCATGTGGCCTTTCACGTCAAACCGCGCACCGACGCGGACGGTGACAAAGTGAATGTCGAATCGCGTGGGTGACGCGGGATTCTCCTTGATCTCAATCGCACATTCGGGCCCGGCTTTCAGAGTCACGGCGTAGCGTGCATTGAGCGCTTCTTCAAGCTGGCGGGCACCGGTCTCGTTGCATTCAAACCGGGCACCATCAATTTCGATGGCCCTCTGCAGAGGGTCGAGATGGATGCTCGTCGGTTTGAGCATGAAACCGTTCTGGACAAGTGTGGAGAGTCCGCGAAGCCCCGTCTCCAGTTTCTCCCCGCCGCGATGGCACTCGATCATCAGGTGGCCGAGGTGATCGAGCCTTACCTTGAACCGTACTTTGCCGGAGTGCTGTTCCTGAACCCGCCTGCCGGCGACGCCCGGAGCGACGGCAGGTTTGTGCGCCAGGCCCGGTGCGTGGTGTTTATTGATCTCGAATTCCAGCTTCCGAATTCCATCGGGATCGCTCAGCGCGATTTTCTCGCCGTTAATCTCCACCGTGCCGTCGCGAAGAACGTGGAACGATTGCGGCTCTTCAATCAAGCCGCGCGTCACCCACTTGTATCGGTCCGTGTGGACCCACAGTTTGCCCGGCTCCAGCGTCAACGTCTCTATGCCGAGACTCAACGTAAAGACCGCGGCGTTTCCCTCGGCGTCGCATTCTCTGTCGGCTTTGACTCGCGGCGGTTCGCCGCCGGATACGGCGCCCATGACCAGCAACGCCGTGGCAACCACGAGCAGCACACCGAACGTGAAAACCGACCCCGTCACTCCCGTCCCGGGAATGAAACTGAAACCCGGCAAAAGAATAGCGACCACCAGAACCGGCGGCAGCCCGCCAGGCTGAAGGCGCCGCTCGGCCCCTTCTCTCTCGATTCGCAGAGATTTGGCTTTTCCAGCCATGGGCGATCCTACCGCGGCGATCAGCGCAAATTCAAGGCGGGTCAACAACCCAATCGGCGCTGCGATCCTCCACTCGGTGGACCCGGTCGCGACGCCACGCACTTGCCGTCGGCACACTCATTCCAGCAAGACCGAACCTGGGAGGACGGCTGAAGGCAGCACGGAACCTCAATTCACCGCCGCCAGTGCGATCAACCGGAAGCATTCGTTCGGATTACCGTGCGCGGGCGGGCTTGCCGGACCGCGACCGTCAGCCCGATGGCGCATAGCGCGAACACAACGGCGTTGGGTGTGCGCGAGGTCCATGCCGACCACGGCCAGGGAAACAGGAAGAAGGCGTAATTGAGCCCGAAGTAAAGCCATGTGGCGAGCAACAGGGTCGTACGCAGAAAAGTGCGGGCCTCCCGATGTCGGGCAGACGGACGAGCGAAGATCACCGCGGCGGCGGTCGTTACGGCGAGCGGCAAGGCCAGATAGAGTGCCCAACCGGGCACGACCGCAATGGCGTGCTCTTTGTACGCAAGCTGGCGCAGCGTCTTGCCAGCGATGGGCAGCGCGGTCACCGGCAGCATCAGCAGATAAGGCCACCAACGTCCGCCAGCAACGGCGACGACGGGGATAAGGCCCAGCCCGAGGCCGAAATCATAGAGGGCATCCACCCAGTGCACGGACATGAAGTCGACCGCCAAGAGCAGGGCGACATGCGCGGTAAGGAGGGGCCATTCCAGGGTCGGGGCCAGGGAAGGTGGAAGTTCGCCGGGAAGAGGAGAAATCCGTTGGCGGTTCAGCCAGAGGCCGAGGCCAAGCGTGGCACCCATCACTGCGCCAAAGGTTGTCTCCATGAAGTTCCACCAGTTGATCAACGGATCGATATTCGCCCAGAAGCCGGTGCGAAAGAATTCCGGGTTCCAGGCGTGAAAGGCCTGCAAGCTTTGCCCAAGCGGAAATCCCAGCGCGCCGCCCAGGACGCCCCAAAGCGCGAGACGCGGGGCCAGCGGGTCACGACGCCGCCAGCGTGTGTAGGCGATCAGGCCGGCGAGCGCGAAGAGAAGACCGCCCCAGACTTCGCGGCGAGGCTTGAGATCGGCACCGGGCTCCCAATGCCAGTCGTCGGAAAAGTAGATTCGCGGCAGGACCTTGTTCGCCGGGTCGAAAGGCTCGTTGAGCACCCAGATGCCGAGCGCGGACAGGCCCAGCAGCCCGAGCATGACGAGGAGCAACTCGCGCGCCCGGTAGCGAACACCGCCCAGGCCCATGCCAAGGAACGCGCCGGGAAAGCCGATCCAGATCCCGCCCTTGATGGCGAGGCCGAGGAGGCCCCAACGAAGAGCCGCCCAGCTGCCGATGAGCGGCGCGTCGTGCGTGAGACCGACGGTCTGGCCGTAGGTCATCGAGCCGCCGAAGCCCATCGCAATGGTACACCATGCGACCGCACGAGCAGCGAGCCGTGAATCCGCACGCGGGGAAAAAAACAAGGCGAGCACGAGACCGACGAGCAGGCCGGCGATCATGGCGCCCGTTTCGTGGCCGTATTGGCCGCGGATACCCCAGCCCATGCCGCCGGCAAGCGCGGCGAACAGGACCGGTTGCCAGAGCGGTACGGCGTCGCCTTCCCGAGGAATGTGTTTTGTCGCTGCCTTACCGGTGGATTCGTTCATGCGAACGGGGGCGCATTGTGATTCGAGCGGCAACGGGCACCAAGCGAATTCAAGCAAGGAAGATTCGCGATTGCGTGCGCCGATCGTTGGGTTGGATCCATCCCCACTTCACAAGACTACTGCCCAAACCAAAAGCGAAAACAAATCGACGGCCGACCCATCACGGTATTCAGCCCGGCGCGACGTCAGGGTCCGAGCAGCGCTTTCAGAAACGGTTTGCCCATGCAACCGGGTGGAACATCCATGCGCAGCGCAGCGCAGAGGGTTGGGACGATGTCTGAAATGTAAAACTCGTCCGCATAACGGCCTTTCTTGAACGCTGAACCATAGAAGAGCACTGGCACATGCGTATCGTAGCTATAAGGGGAGCCATGGGTTGTGCCGGTTTTCGACGAAGAGGGAATGACGAACGGTTTCGGTATCAACACCACGTCCCCGCTACGCTGGGCGTGGTAGCCATTCAACACCACCTGGCCGACCAGTCCCGGCGCGCGGCCCTCGAGCAGTTGCTCGCGGGAATAGCAGGCCTGGAACTTACCCATGGAGAGCGCCCATTCACGGATGAACGCAGACACTTCGCTGGGGGAGAGCGTATTTTCCTGCAATGTATCATGGTTGAAATACAGGTTGCCCCCGTACGTTTTTGGAGAAAGGAAATACTTCCCAGAGCCGAATCGTTCGTCTAGTTTTCCCATCAATTCGACCATCCACTCCGACTCGTTCAGGCGTTGCCCGTCCATTCCTTGTTGAGTCGCAAACTCCGGATTCGGCGCAACTCCGTGATCGGCCGTCAATACCATCGCCACGTGATCCCGTCCGATTTTCTGATCCAGATAATTAAAGAACTCGTTCAACTGAAGATCCAACCGCAATGTGATGTCCTGCACCTCCTGCGAATACGGGCCGAATCGGTGCCCGCAGGAGTCGATCGAGGAGAAAGAGACGCACAACAAGTCGGGTTGCGGCCCTTCGCCCAGTTTCTCACCCTCGATGGCGGCCCTGGCGAATTCCGCAAGAAGCTCGTTGCCATAGGGAGTCGGCATGATGTTTTCGTAGCCCGTCTCCTTTGAGAGAATCACCGTATGGGGAAAGGTCGAGTTCGTTTCGCCCGAAAGCGTGCCTTCGCCCGCCCCGAGGTCTGAATAAGAGTAGAATCTCTGGTCCAGCAACCGATCCCAGGTCGCGCCCGCGAACTCGGCGACGCGCTTGCGTTCGTTGAATTGCTTCACCCACTCCGGCAATTCCTGCGTGTAATAGGTGCTGGTCACAAACCTGCCGCTCTTAAGTTCAAACCAGAACGCGCCGGCCGGCTTCTTCCCGGCGGGCAGGATGGCTCCGCGGTCTTTCATCGAGATGCCAACCACCCGGGAGCGATAACGCAGACGCAATTGGTCGGCAAAGGTCGCGCCAACGAGGTTACGCGGTGACACATTTCCCTTCGTCGTCGTGGTTCCCACGCCGCTTACAGAGGAATCCTCGACGCAATAGACAACTCTCCGTGTCCGCTTGTCGAACCATTCATTGCCGATAATTCCATGGACGCAAGGCGCGGCGCCGCTGAAAACGCTCGCATGACCTGGCGCGGTCACGGTGGGAAAGTAATCGTACCGGGCGGTGGTCATAAAGACACCCCGATCGGTAAACATTCTGAACCCGTTCGTCGTGAACTGGTCGTGAAAACGTTCCAGGTATTCGTACGGCAACTGGTCCACGATGACCGCGACAATCAACTTCGGTGTTTCCGCTTTCGCGGAAGCCATCAGCAGGCAGGCTATCGCCCAATATGACAAGAAAAGCAGCTTCATGTGTCGTAGTTCAACGAACGGACGCCGATGTGAAACACGTTCCGGTCATTTGACGGGATTCGGCCGAAGATGAAAGACAATCCTTCAAGAGCAATCGTTTTTGGTTCGACGTGTTTGAACTCCCGATGCAATCGCGCCCAGATCGGCGCCGGCACGGTCGCCCTCGAACTCATTTGAGTTCAAGTGAGATCCTGCTCCTTTCAAGGGTCCTGGCTTCTACGAAGGCAAGCTGGGACAGCGCCCTGTTGTAGTCGGCCTGGGCGCGGAGTTCCGCGGATTTGGCGCTTGCGAGGTCGCCCTGAAGCTGGAGCACGAAAAAAATGGTGCTCTTGCCACCGGCTAGTTTGCGTTCTTCGGCTTCGAGCGCGCTTTCAGAAAACTCGCGCGCGCGCCGGGTCAGAGAAGTGCGTTCGAGGCTGGCCCGCGCTGTATGAAGCGCATCGGAAATCTCGCGCATGACAAGTTCCTCCTGTTGTTTGACCCGAAGTCTCATCTGTTCGCGGAGTTGTTTGCTGGCACGGTAATTCGCCCGCTCCATCGAGCGCCCCAGGGGAATGGAAAAGATGATCCCCACCATTTCATTCGGCGCCGCGCCGTCGCGAACCTGATCGAACGCGGAAGTCAGCGATGCATTGGCGCTCAAAGGTGGAAAGACCTGCTCGGTGCCGGCGCCCTTGCGTCCGTAGCCGGCCACGAGATCCAACGCCGGGAAGAGCTGATTGCGCCGGTATTTCAAATCGATTTCCGATTTTTCCACATCCTGCTTCATCTGCGCGAGGTCGGCGCGATGACCGAGTCCGCGTTCCCAGCTTTCCATCAGATTGAAGGATTCGGGCACGACGAGCAGCGGATCGGCCGGTTGCAGCCGGGTATCGGCCGTGTTCGTCCACGGGTCGCCCAGCAAGGTCTTGATCATGTTCTCTGCGAGAACCAGGCCGTTTCGGGCGATGTTCGCGCCCGCTTGCGCGGTGGCCACCTGGGCCTGCGCGAGTTGTTCGTCAAGTGCTGTGAGCGTGCCCATCTCGATCTTGCGCTGGACACCATTCAGAAACTGTTGCCGGGTTCCGACCAGTTGTTCGCGCACGCGCAGTTCCTCGTGGGCCAGCAACAATTCGTAATACGCCTGTTCCGTACGATTGACGACGTCCATGGTGAGAAAGACGACGCCGAGTTCGGTGATTCTGAGGTTTTTCTTGTTAACCCGGATCGTCATCCTTCCCTGGTCGGTCCAGAAATTCTTCAACAATGGCTGGCGCACTGCGGCGCCGCCGAAAAGGTTGTAGGAATCGAAGTTAAGTCCATTTCGGAATCCATAACTGTGCGCGTAGACGCCGTTGAGCGAGTAGCTGAGACCGCTTGGCAGGAAGCCCGTCAAACTCAGACGCGCCGCCTCGGAGTCTGCCGTGTAGATGGCGTCCCGGCTGAAGTCGGCAGGATCAAAACCACCGCTGTCGGCGGCGCTCTCGACCCGCGTATCGGCCAGGAACAACGGATCGTAGTAACCATAGGCCGCGCTCAGAAACGACCGGGCAATCGGCGGATTCAGCCGCTCGATTTGCAACTCGCGATTGTTCAGCAAGGCGGCCTGGATGCAGTCGCCAAGGCTGACAGACCGGTGCCTGATCGAATTGGTTTCGTGGGGCGCGCCCGTTGTATTCAGGCCACAAAAAAGGATCGCAAGCCCCGACAACCCGGCCATCCATCCGTGCCGCCACAAAATGCACCGCCCGCCACATGTGATTGCGGTGCAGCGAAAGACGAATGGGAGGGTTGCTGTAGTACGACTTCGCACGAGGGCGTGGTTAGAAATCGAGTGTCACCGCTCGAAAGGATTTCAGCCGGGCGTCTTTGAGTTGTTTGCAGGGTTTGCCGCCGACCAGCATGGCGCCATCATCGCTCACCACAACGAGCCGCTCGGCGTCACGGTCCTGGAAGAATTCAATCGCTTCCGGATTCAGGCCGAAAAGCTCGGCGCGTTCGAGGCGGCGCGGCTTGTCTTCTCCGCCCGTCCACTCATAGAGGACCGACTGGCCGTCGCTGTCGTACGAGCCGGCGACGATCAGGTATTTGCCGGACGAAACGGCGATGCTGCGGATTCCAAAACCGCCGAGTTCGAGCAAAATGGGAGGGCCGAAGCGGGCCCGTTGACCGGAGAGCAACTCTCCGGGATTGAGCAACGGTACCATCAATGCCTTGCCCTGAGGAACGGGATTGCGAAAGCCGAGGAGCAGATATCCCTCAGGGGTGGCACAAAGGCCTTCGATGTTCAATGCACCCTTTGACTTGGGCGCGAGCGTGGCTGCGACGGAGAGATTGAAGGCGGCAAGCTTCGGATCGTTGGTCAAATCCGTCAAGAGACCGCCATAAGGCCGGCCAACCGGCTTGATATCAAAGCTTCCGCTGTTCTCGACAACCGTGGTGGCGAAGAATCGGTGTCGGTTGAAACGTTGCTTCCCGTTCTTGTTGCGCCCGTGCGATGTGATCCAATAGATACGGTCACCGATGCGGGCGGCGCCCTCGATGTCAGCCTCGGGCGACCGTGGATTCACTGCGAGAAACCGCGCGAAATTGACCGACCGCACTGGCAGTCCGCCATTCTCCCGCCGGTAAATTCGGAGAATGTTGTCCTCGTCGTCAGCGACCACAAAGTGGCTCGCCCCCAGAGTGACGACGGCCGAAGCATCACACATCCCGCGATAGAAAACCGGCGCGGTCGATGATCCATGCGTAGACGGAAGCAAGGGAGCCCACGCGAGCACGACCAAACAGATTATGGGAACTCTGCGAGCCATATGCGTTTCAGAGGTGGGTTTTCTTCGGTTCGCTGCGAGCCTCCGGCAACGGATTCGCATCAGGAACAGTCTCGATGTGTCGCGAACGAATCAGCAGATCCACGACCTCGCCCGGTCGAATCTGGATGTTCGCGGGCAACGCAACAACGATCGGCAAACCGGCGTCGGTAAGGAATCCCGGCCGGAGGTAAGCCAGCGAATTGGTAATCGATTCCACGTGCGCACCCACCTGGGTTATTTGCGCGTGAAAGCGTTTCCGCTCACGCGTGCGGGTCGTCACGAGCACGGGCATTCCCACCTCCGGATCGACCATGTAGGGCTGGCGCAGATAGCCGACGACCCGATCTGACCAAAGCGAGTTGATGATCACCAGCGGTTCGCCGGCGATGACGTACTCGCCAGCGTGACGCTGAATCGCGCCAATCATTCCGGTCACGGGCGCGGTCAGGATAATGGGCGCAAAGTTTGTCGCCGCGGCGTCAGAGACACCACGGAGCTTCGACTCCAGTTGAACGATCTGCTCGTTTGCGGCCCCGGACAATGGATCGCCTAGGCCGCTCAAACTTTCCAGCCGGCCCTCAATTTCGGAGATTGCCTTTGCCTTTTCCTCGACCTCAACCTGATAGGCGTCTCGGATGTTCAGGCTCAGTTCGTAGATGTCTTCGGCGACCAGCTTCTCCTTGTAGAGCGGGGTGTTGCGCGCAACGTCTTTCCTGGCGAGCTCCAGCTTGACCTTCGCGATGGCAAGCTCGGACTTTGTTCGGAGCAACTCCACCCGGATACGCTCAAAATTCATGGCGTTTTCCTCGGCAATGGACGGTTGAACGCGCATCCGGGCGAGATCGAGTTCGGATCGCAACAAGTCGAACTGGATGCGGGGATCCGCCGCGACTATCGTTGCGATCGGATCGCCCTGGTTCACCAGTTGGTAGGGTTCAACAAAAAGCTGCTGAAGGAGAGCCGGCTGCGGACTGGCCACGATCGAACGCACCCCTTCGCCGACGCCCGGAAGCGTCGAACTCGTGCCCACGCTCCGCCAGAGCACCAACGAACCGCACGCGCCAGCGACAAATACAATTACCGGCACCCAACGGGTGCGAAAGATTCTCCACTTCGCCGAAGGCGCACTTGGAATGAGCGGAAGGCGACTCATGATCGGGCGAAGCGAGACGAACATTTGGAGCGATTTCCGCTCCAGTTCGTTCTACGATGAACTTCAGGATGAGTGGCAGTTACAGGCATTCCGCGCGTGGATACGCACCAAGCCATCGCCGTGCCAGCAGGTGTGGCCCGCGAAGAAGTCGGGTTATAGGACGGTTTTCAGCCGGCTCGTAGGGATGTTTAGCCGATGAGTGAAACAAATTATTCCACAGGTGGTCTGGTGAGTATCACCCGCAAGAACGCGCGGTCGGGATGGCGTGTCATCGCGTTCGTCGTGGCGGTCGCACTGGGTGTCGCCGTTGTGATCTGGATCGAACGCAGCACGTGGAGCCAGGTCAATCAGTTGAGAGGCGAGCTGGCGGCGATCCGGACGGAAAGCTTCTATCTTGGCGTCCACTTGCGCGCGGGGGTGTGGCGTTTGGACGGACGGTTGTTGCGCTTTCAACTCTCCGAGGATTCCGGCGAGCGGGAGAGCTTCCAGACCGAGGCGCGGGAACTGACCGAGTTGATTGAAAAGGCGAGGTCGTCTTTGGCAACGGCCGCCGAACGCGAACTGGCGCAAACGATGCAAACCGCCTTCGAGAACTACCTGCAGGAGGCCGCTCCACTTCTCGAAAAAGGTGTCCGAGGAATCCGCCGCGATACCGCGGCCCAGTTGTCTGGGGAGATCGCTGCGAAGTCGCAGGACCTGCTCCGCCTGTGCGACGATATGGTGCGCGCCCAACAGGTGGCCTGGAGGCAGGTGCTCGGTGAATCTCAAGACGCTCTGGCGAATCTCAACCGGTTGCTCCGGCTCTCCGTGTTCCTCCTGATCGCGCTGTTGGGGTTGATAGTCGCTTTGATCTACCGCGCTCTGATTGTGCCATTGCGCAGCCGGCTGAGCGAAAGCCAGGCTGTCATAGAGCGTCAGGAGAAACTTGCCTCGCTCGGGACTCTGGCCGCCGGCGTGGCGCACGAGATACGGAATCCGCTAACGGCGATCAAACTCCGGCTTTTCAGCTTGAAGAATTCCCTGCCGACCGGCGTTGCCGATGCGGAAGACATGGAGGTAATCGGCAACGAAATCAACCGCCTCGAACGCATCGTGAAGGACTTTCTTCAATTCGCGCGGCCGTCCGAGCCGGATCTGACGCCGGTCTTGATCGGTGAGCTTTTGCAGGAAGTCTGTGATCTCCTGGAACCGCCGTTGGCAAGGCAGGGGATTCGCTTGATCATCGAGGCGTCGGATCCGATTCGACTGAAGGCGGACCGACAGCAGGTCAAACAGGTGCTCATCAACCTTATCCAAAACGCGGCGGAAAGCATCGGACAAAACGGCAGCGTCGTGGTCCGCGCGCGCCAGGGGATGGGGCGTCTGGCGAACGCACAGGCGCCGGCGGCAATCCTCGAGGTCGCCGACACAGGAAAGGGCATTCCGCCCGAGATCGGAGATCGCTTATTCGACCCGTTCTTCTCCACGAAGGAAGGCGGTACGGGACTCGGCCTGCCCATCGCCGCGCGTATTGTTGAAAAGCACGGGGGCTACCTTCAGTATCAAACGCAACGAAACGCCGGCACGACGTTCAGTGTTGTCCTGCCGCGTCTGACCGACCATGCGAGCAAAGATACTGCTCATTGAAGATGATCCGAGCACCGGTCCGGCTCTGCAAAAAGTGCTGCGTGCTGAAGGCTACGAAGTGGAACTCATCACCCGGGGAGATGATGGGCTTTCGCAGGCGCGGCAACTGCACTGGGACCTGGTCATCACCGATTTCAGGCTCCCGGGCCTGAGCGGACTCGAATTGATTTCTCAGCTTCACACCGTCAAACCCAGATTGCCGATCGTTATGATGACCGCGCATGGCACGACTGAAACGGCGATTGAGGCGACGAAGCTGGGCGCCTACGAGTACCTCGTGAAACCGTTTGAGGCCGACGAACTCCTCGATCTGGTCTCATCGGTCGTCGAGCAATCGCGACTGATGTCGGAACCCGTCGAAATGGGGGAGGCGGCTTCCAGCCGGTCCGCGATCGTCGGCAGCAGTCGCGCGATGCAAGGCATCTACAAGGAGATTGGCCGTGTGGCGGCCACACCGGCCACGGTGCTGATTCGCGGCGAAACCGGCACGGGCAAGGAGCTGATCGCGCGCGCGATCTACCAGCACAGCGACCGTTCAAGCAAACCGTTCATTGCTGTCAACTGCGCGGCGATTCCGGACACGCTGCTCGAAAGTGAACTCTTCGGCCATGAACGTGGGGCGTTTACCGGCGCGGTCGCGCGGCGCATCGGCCGGTTCGAACAGGCGAACGGCGGCACGATCTTTCTCGATGAGATTGGCGATCTGGGTCCCAACATACAATCCAAGCTGCTGCGCGTCCTCCAGGAGCGTCATATTCAGCGGGTCGGCGGCGATGAACTCGTTTCCGTTGATGTGCGTGTCCTGGCTGCGACGCACCGCGACCTCGAAGCCGCTCTTCGAGAGAAGGAGTTTCGCGAAGACCTGTTCTACCGGCTGAGTGTTGTCACGATTCAGGTGCCTCCATTGAGAGCGCGAGCCGACGACATCCCGGAACTGGTCCGCTTTTTCATTCAGCGCCACGCCCGCGATCTGGGTGCGGAGACGCCGTCCATTCAGTCGGAGGCGCTCACGTTTTTGGAGAGTCAGCAATGGCCAGGCAATGTGCGCGAGCTCGAGAACGTCGTGCGCCGTGCGCTCCTACTTGCCCGGCCGTTTGGAATCGGAGTCGAACAGTTGCGGACTGCCCTGGCCCGGACCGGGAGGCCCGTCATCGCCGCGGGGCAGACACACGGAGACTATATCGCCGCTTTGTTGACCCGCGTTCAGCGCGGCGAGGAGCAGGACGCCTACTCCCGAATGATTGCCGATCTGGAAGTTGAATTATTCGCTCAAGCGATTCGCCTCGCGAATGGAAACCAGGCACAGGCGGCCCGCTGGCTCGGTGTGACCCGCCTGAAGATGCGAGAGAAGTTGGCCGAACTGGGAATCCGGCCCAGTGCGATACGTCCGGAAAATTCCCACAGCTCCTGACCGGCGGTAAACGATCGACTGACTAACAATGGCGTGATTGCCACTTCGCGCCCTTCGGAGCGCTTCCCTTTTTCGACGACCCGGAACTCGTGGAGGGCGGACAACTCTCTTGATTCAGTTCCGATCGGGCAAGAGAAGGGATCTCAGACGCTGCCGTTGCGCTGAGGATCTGTCGTCGAGAGCATGTTTGTTCGCGACGCCGCCACTCTTACTCCGGCAAGACCCGCATCGTCGCCGCACCGGGTTTACCCGGAAGCTTTTCCACCCAGTGCATCAGAAAATCCGTCTCCTTGAAGTTCGGCAGGAATTCCTCACCCAGCCACGGCAACGAGAGGCCGGTGACGGCGAATGCTCCAACGAGAAAAGTCATCGCCCGGCCCGGTCTCGATACGAAGCACGGCAAGAGCGCCCGATAACGCCGCTGCAAAGCCTGAGCCAGCGGCGAGCGGGCGCGTTCTGTCGCCCGCGGCAACAGCATCAACGCAAGCGCCGGCGTGAGCGTCAACGCCACAAGCATGGACGCGAGAATGGCCAGCACATACGCGAGCGCCAGCGGACGGAAAAACGAGCCG
>JGI10216J12902_101351878_pt1 | contig 15416 bp, 10 predicted proteins | sample KanNatreferecore_FD_12902 | JGI IMG/M metagenome (IMG submission 12902)
CATTGCGACCGTGATGCCCGCCGCCGACGCCAAGGGCATCAGGGTGGAGTGCGTCATCGATCCGCTGACCGTCCCGATTTCCGGCGACGCGGATCGTTTGCAGCAGATCGTGTGGAACCTGCTGTCGAACGCCATCAAATTCACACCGCGCGGTGGCAAGGTGCAGCTACAGCTGGCACGGGTGAACTCCCATGTGGAAGTGACCGTGAGCGATAGCGGGCGCGGCATCGCGGCGGACTTTCTCCCCTACGTCTTCGAGCGCTTCCGCCAGGCCGATGCGACGTTTTCGCGGGAGCATGGCGGGCTGGGGCTGGGATTGTCGATTGCGCAGCAGCTCGCGGAGCTTCACGGCGGCACGTTGTCGGCCGCCAGTCCTGGTCTGGATCAGGGCGCCACTTTCACGCTGAAGTTGCCGCTGATGATCGTCCATCGCGCGGCCGCCGCGGCTGATCTCCGGCAACAACCCCGCAGCGACCGTCATGCCCCGGTGCTCGAGCCAGTTCCGCGGCTTGATGGTGTGCACGTCCTCGCCATAGACGATGAGAAAGACTCCCTGACGTTGCTGCGGTCCGTTCTGGAGGACGCGGGGGCGAGGGTGACCACGGCCCAGTCGTCCACGCAGGCTCTCGATCTCCTGCGCCAGCACGCTCCCGACGTCCTGGTCGCAGATATCGGCATGCCGGGAATGGACGGCCTACAACTGATACGGGCCGTCCGGCAGATGCCAGAGCCCCTACGCAGTACGCCGGCCGCGGCGCTGACCGCGTATGCCCGGTCGCAGGACCGCATCACCTCGCTGGCGAGCGGATTTCACATGCACCTGGTCAAGCCCATCGACCCGCTGGAGTTGATCGTGGCCGTGTCAACGCTGGCGTCTCGCCGTATGGGCTCGTAAATGGAGTCGTCGCCGAGGCTCGGGCGCCATCTCGCGCTGCAGGCGGCGGTCGCGCTCGCGTACTTCGGGGCAGCGACTCTGGGTTTCCGTCTGGCATTTGTCGCCGAGCAAGTGACGACCGTCTGGGCCCCCACGGGTATCGCGCTTGCCGCGGTGATCTGGGGCGGCACTCGGGTATGGCCTGCGATCTGGCTCGGGGCCCTGCTCGCCAACATCGGTACGAGCGCGCCCGCCTGGACGGCCGTCGTGATCGCCAGCGGAAACACACTCGAAGCCGTCACCGCCGGATGGTGGTTGCGGCGCGGCGGACGGCTCAGCGTGAGTTTCGACCGCGTCAGCGACGTCTTTGCATTCGTGCTCGTTGCCGCGGTCGCGTGCACGGCGATCAGCGCCACGGTTGGTGTGACGACGTTATGTGCGGCTGCGGTTCAACCGTGGGCGCGTTTCCCAACGCTGTGGTTCGATTGGTGGTTTGGTGATGCACTCGGCGCCATTGTCGTCGCGCCCGTGCTCCTCACCACGTTACCGCGCTCCAGGTCGCGAATCGGCGTCGTTCGGATCGCCGTCTGGACCGCCGCCGCCGCCGCGCTCGCACATGTGATCTTCGGTCAGGTGTTCGGATCCCACGCACATCCGGTCGAATACCTCGCATTTCCGTTGGCCATCGCGGCGGCCGCGACCGCCGGTCCAGCCGTGACCTCGTGGGTGGTGCTCAGTGGGCTGGTGGTCAGCATCTGGCACACGGTGAACGGTGCGGGACCGTTTGCCAGCGGCGACGTGCGCTACAGCCTGATTCTGCTCCAGTCCTTCATGGCCGTTCTCGCCGGTACCTCACTGCTGCTGGCCGCCGCCGTTGCCGAACGGCTGACGACGCAGCAGCGCGAGCAGGAAGCCGCTGCGAGTGTTCGTTATCGGCAGGAGCTGCTCACCCTCGCCCAGCACGCCGGCGGGATCGCGACCTTTGTGTGGGACTTCCGCAATCAGGTTGCGCAGTGTTCGCCCGAGTTCTTCACCATTTTTGGTTTGCCGGCAGTTGAGGGCGTGATGACGGGCGCCGACTGGGGTCGTTTCGTCCATCCCGACGATCGGGATCGCATGGGGGCCCACCTCGCCGCCGCCCTGCAAGGGTCCGAACCCGCCACCGCGGACTATCGCATCGTGAGGCCCGACGGCGGCGTCCGTTGGCTCACCTACGCCGGGCAGGTGCAGCGTACGCCGGACGGCGATCGCATGCTCGGCACCGTGCTCGACATCACCGATCGCAAACGACTCGAGGCAGAGCTCCGCCATCATGCCGCGGAAGTCGAACGAATCCTCGAGACGATTGGCGAGGGGTTCGTCTCGTTCGATCGCCAGTTCCGCTACGTCTACGTCAATGCTCCGGCCGCACGGATGCTCGGCCGCTCACCAGAGGAGCTGATTGGGCAGACCCCCTGGGATGTGTTTCCCGCCGAGGCGACGCGAGAGTCGCAGCGCATCCTGGAAGCCGCGGCGGTGAGCGGCGTCCCGACACAGTACGAGATTCACGTCCCGAGCTGGAACCGGTGGTTCGAAAACCGGGTGTATCCGTCGGAGTCCGGTCTGTCCATTTTCTTCGCCGACGTGACCGGGCGCATCCAGGCCGATGCCGCCCTGCGCGAGAACCGCGACGTGCTGACCCTCGCGATGCGATCGGGATCGATGGGCGCCTGGGCGCGCAACCTGGAGACGAACGAGGTCTGGTGGAGCCGCGAGCTGGAGGAGCGCTTCGGCCTGGACCCAGGAGGATTCAACCGCACGGAAGCGGGTTTCTTCGAATTTGTCCACGACGACGATCGTGAAGCGGTGCGCTCCGCGGTTGATGATGCGGTGCGCACGCGCGGCGATTACATCGTCGAATTTCGCTTTCGACACGGCAACGGCGACTGGCGATGGATGGAGGGGCGTGGTCGCGCCGTGTACGCGGACGACGGGACGCCGCGAACCCTCTATGGCATCGGCATCGACGTCACCGAGCGGAAGCGCGCAGAGCTCGCGCTGCGTGAGGCCAAGCTCGCCGCCGAGTCAGCCAACCGGCTGAAGGACCAGTTCCTCGCCACGCTGTCGCATGAGCTCAGAACGCCGCTCAACGCGATCCTTGGCTACGGGCGGATGCTGCAGACAGATACCATCGCTGCCGAGAAACGGGGGCGCGCAGTCGACGTCATCGTCCGCAACGCCGTGCTCCAAAACCAACTGGTGGAAGACCTGCTGGACATGTCGCGCATCACGACTGGGAAGGTGCGCCTCGATCCCGCGCCGGTCCTAGTGGTGAGCATTGTGCGCGAGGCAGTCGAGGGTATCAAACCCGCAGCAGATGCGAAGGGCATCGCGCTGGAGACGGACCTCGACCCGTTCTCCGGATCGGTCAGCGGTGACAGCACGCGCCTGCAACAGGTGTTCTGGAATCTTCTGACCAACGCCGTCAAATTCACCAAGGCGGGAGGCCGCGTTGCGGTATCGGTTCGCCGTGAAGGGCAGCAGGTGTCCGTCACCGTCAACGACACCGGTGCCGGGATTTCGCCCGCGTTTTTGCCCTTCGTGTTCGAGGCCTTTCACCAGGGTGAGAGCCGGTTCGACCGCGCGCATGGTGGGCTGGGCCTCGGATTGGCCATCGCCAAGCAACTGGTGGAATTGCACGGCGGCACCATACGCGCGTCAAGCGCTGGGGTGGGGCAAGGCGCCACGTTCGAAATCAAGCTACCGTGTGTGGCGCGGCCGACGAGCGAGGCTCTCAGTGCCGCTGAAGCGCCCGTGCACGGCGCTGCGCCGTCGGCAGGGTCCCTCGTCAAGGTCAAGATCCTCCTGGTGGATGACGAGAAGGACACGTTGACGATGTACTTGGATGCTCTGGAGGACGCCGGTGCGGACGTTCGCGCCGTATCCACCAGCCAGGCGGCGCTGGAGATCCTCAACGAGTGGCAGCCTAACCTTCTCGTCACTGACCTTGGCCTGCCGGGGATGGACGGCTATCAGCTGCTCGCCGCCATCAGGGCCAAGTACTCGCCTACTGTCCTGCCTGCTGTGGCCGTGAGCGCGTATGCCCGCCTCGACGACCGGTCTCGGGCGCTGGCCGCGGGGTTCCAGGCGCATGTCGCGAAGCCAGTCGATCCCGCAGGACTGATCGCGACCCTGCAGGGCGCAATGTGTTCCGTCAATTGATCAGCATGCCTGACATTGGGACTGCTGTCCGTTCCCGCGTTGCGCTTCGCCGGGCGTCGGGGATGAGAGTGGCCACGATGCGACGATGTAACGCGTGTTCCACTTCTGCACTTTGTTGGTCTTCGGTGTCACCGAGATGGACGGTTTCGAGCTGATCAGCCGGATCCGGAAATCGAAGGCCGCGGCGATTCGAAGAATCCCCGCCGCGGCGTTGACGGCGGTCGCGCGCTCAGAGGACCGCACCAAAGCCTTGCGCAGCGGATTCGAGAGCACCTCGCCAAACCGTTGATCCGAGCCGGGAACCCGTGCCCGTTGCCCGGAGCAGTAAGCGCGGTCATGACGGTGGCTTCGGAACGCCGAAGACGACTGCTGGAATGCGTCGGGTGCCGATGCCTCAAGCAACGGTGAGGTTGTTGGCGGAATGGCACCCACGGGCAACGAACACGCAACCAGACGCGCTGGTGTTCGCAACGTGGTCCGGAAAGGCCAACGCGCCGACAACGTGTTATGGCGCCGGGTCTTCCCAGCGTGGGGGGCACAGGCCGACATCCTCGACTGCTGTAGTCGTCTGGCCGCTTCATCGTGTGCTCGCACTTCGGATTGACGTTACTGGCCTGGCGGAGCCTTCGGCTAGACCCCGATCATGCGCTCGGTGAGGACCCGCGAGTGGTAGCGCGCCTCGGAGTGGCGAATCTCATCCATCACGCGCATCGAATGCCAGTGCAGCTGTTCTTCGGACGTCCGCTCGGGCAGGAACATCTGGTGTGCGCGGTGATCGAGGGTGATCTCGAACGCGCCGCGCGTCAGGTGCCGGCGGTCGACGGCGCCTTCGCGGCGCAGCCCATCCACCATCGCCGAGAAATCGAACGGCGAGTCGACGACCCACACGCCGCGGCGCTGGTCGGCGACGCGGAGCACATCAAGACTGGCGCCGAGCTGTAGCGGGGTCTGCAGGTAGACGTACGGGCGGTTGAGCAGATCAAACTCCACCGCGCCGCGAATTAGCTCCTCGTGCTCACCCAGTCCTTCGGCCAGCTGGCCGAGGCGCTGCGACATGAAGGATTTCAACTGTCCGTCGAACTCTTTCCGGTTGGCGTGCAGCACGAGGTGCGCGAGCGCGCCCCGCCACACGTACTTGTTGATCTGCTCGAAATGGACCATCCCGTCGTGCCACAGGTCGCACAGCGGGTCTCCCGAGGCGTCGCCCATCCAGCCGACGAACTCGTCCACCACGTCACGCAGCCGCGCCAGACCCAGCGTGTGCAGCAGGCGGGTGGTCAGGTACAGCCCGCGGCAGTCGTGCAGGAGATAGAGCGCGGTGCCGAACAGCAGCCCGTCGACGTACTCGCGATAGCTGACCTCGCGCGTTTGGATCACCATCTCCCCGCCGCCGGTCGGGTCGTCTTCCTGCAAGGTCACGACGCCCAGCTCTTCGCGTTTCTCGCGATAGCCGACGTTGTTCAGCCACAGCAGCGGGTAGATGTGAAAGGCCTGCGCGCCATGCGCGCACAGGTAATCGAGCCCGTGCTTGAATGATTCCAGCGTTTCACCGGGCAGCGGCCACATCAGCTCGACGTACGAAGGCACGTCCCACTCGTTCAGCCGCTGCTGCAGGCGCAGATAGGTGTCCTGTTTGATGTTGTCGCGGCGGGCGAGCGCCAGTGCGCGCGGATCGATCGACTGCAGCGAGATCGGCTGCGTCGAGAGCATGTCGGCCTTGCTGAAGATCCGGCTGAGCGCTTCGACGCGATCGCTGGTGTTCTTCGACGAGCTGAAAATGACCTGGTTCGGCGCGTGATGCCGCGCCTTCAAGTCGACGATGTGCTGGGCGATCTCCACGTCGCGGGGAAGGATCCCGAAGTTGGCGTCGACGATGTAGAGGCTCGGAATCCGGTGTTTGGCGATCAGCGTGATCTCCTCTTTGATCCGGTCGAGTCCCAGCTTGTGCACCTTCTGGCCGATAGCGCCGCCCCAGAAGCAGTATTCGCAGGCGAACGGGCAGCCGCGATTGGTCTCGAGGGTGGCGACCGCGACGGTCGTCAGATCGACGGCGCCCGTCAGGTACGGTGAGGGCAGCTCATCGAGGCTGTTCACACGCGGGCGCGCTTCGGTGGTGACGTATTGCCGGTCCCGATAGAACGACAGTCCCTTGACGGCGTCGAGCTGCCGCGGCGATTGATCGAGGTGCAGGAGGTATTCGGCGAACGTCCGTTCCCCTTCGCCATTGCAGACGACCACGTCTTCCCATGCCGGATCGATGTAGCGATCGCCGCAGTGCATCACTTCGACGCCCCCGAGCAAGTAGCGCGTCGTCGGCGGCAGCAGGCCGCGCAGCGTCGGCACGACACGCTGCATGATGCCGACGTTCCAGGTGTAGACGCTGAAGCCGACGACGTCGGGCGCGCGGGCGACGAGATGCCGAATCAGGTGCGACACCGGCGTCTTGACGTGATCGGTGTACAGCTCGATGTCCCAGTGATCGCGGATCTCCTGGTGGCTCCGGGCGTAGGCCTTGAGATAGCCGCCGACGAGCGGCGCCACACGGGGCAGGGTGTTGTAATGGACGATGGTAGCTTTCCGCATGACCTCTCCTCGCCTAAACCGTGCGCGCCGACCACGCGCGTGTCAGGTACGCAATCTCGATGCTGCCGGTGCCGCGCAGGCGGTGTTCAACGAAGCGCAGGAACGTCTCGAAGCGTTCCGCTCCGAGCTGCGCCTGAATGTCGTTCACCGATCGCCACGCGCCGATGTACTGTTCCGCGCTCATGACCAGGCGCTGCTCGTCCTCGAGACAGCGAACGTCGTCGAAATACGGACTGTCGGCGAGCCGATCGGAGAGCGTCGCCGTGAACGCCGAGCGTCCCGACGACATCCGGGTCAGCTGCGGCCGCAGCACGTACAACTGCGCTTCGATTTCCATCAGCAGCGGGTGGCGTTCGATGAGACGCGGATTCCACAGCGCGGTGAAGCGGCCGCCTGGCGCCAGCACGCGGTGGAATTCGCGCGTGGCGCGATCGAAATCCGTCCAGTGAAACGCCGACGCCATCGTCAACCAGTCGCAGCAGGCGTCCGGCAGCAGGGTGCGCTCTGCCTCCGCCTTGATCCAGCGGATCGCCAGCCCATGGCTGTCGGCGATGCCGGCCGCGCGCATGTCGTCGTTCGGCTCGATCGCCGTGGTCGAAGCCACTCCCGCGGCGCACACCATCCGCGTCCAGATGCCGGTGCCCGCGCCGACGTCGACGAAGCGAACCGACGATCGCGGCAGCGGGAGCAGCTCGAAGAGCTGCTGCATCACGCGATCGCTGTAGCCCGGCCGAAAGCGTGAGTAGTCGGCCGCGAGTCCGGTGTAGTCGCCCGCGGTAATCATGAGCGTGATGCGGGCGCCCCCGTCGCGGGTGCCGCGAGGCGCCCTTCGGCAATCCAGCGTTCGTAGACGGCGAGGTCGGCGGCGCTGTCGACTTCCCCCCACACTCCATCGACGCGAATGGCTTCGACCCGGTGGCCGCGCCCAATCAGCGCGGAGAGCAGGCTGGTCATGTCGAGGCGATCGGCCTGGTCCGGCCGCAGCGACTTGAGGTAGCTCTCGACAGCCCGGTACCCGGCAGGAGTGAACTTCAACAGACCCATGTACTGACCCTGAATCTCGTCCAGCGACGCCGCGCGCCTGCCGATGTCGACGACGCGGGTGCCGTGGAGAGCGAAACTTTCCGCGTCGGTCGAAGGATCCGCGAATCGTTCGGACCACAAGCGCCGCCAGTCAGGGTCGTAGGCGACAGCGATCTCGCCCGGCGCCGCCCGCAAGGCGGCGACGGCCGCCGATGGATAGAAGATGTCGGCGTAGCTGACGAGCGCCGGCGCCGCGCGCAGCCAGCGCGCAGCGCAGGCGAGCGACTGCACCATGTTGGTGTCCGCCCAGCGCGGGTTGTCGAACAGCTCGAGCCCGTCCCGGTCGATCGAATGCGCGAGATATCCGCGCACGACGCCGATCGCGTCGACGCCGCCGGCGCGCAGCGCATCGATCTGCCAGTCGAGCAGCGGCCGGCCCGCGAGCGGCGTGAGACATTTCGGCATGTCCCGCGTCAACGCGTTCATGCGGCTGCCGCGCCCGGCTGCGAGGATGAGCCCTTTCATGGTCAACCAGCGAGGATCTGCACTTGGCGGTTGAGGCAGTCGATGCGCAGGCGCCGCGCGGCCGCCCACGTCCGATATAACGATTCGCCAGCCCCGATCACCGCGGGCAGGCCGAGCTCGCCGGCGCGCACGGCCATGTGCGAGTTCGCACCCCCGTAGGCGGTGATGAAACCGGCGATGTCGCGGGAGAAAATCCAGTCGAACCCCGGGTCGGCGTTCGGTAGCACCACGATGCGGCCGTTGAGCGGCGACGACTCGAGGCGGCATACCGTCCCGATCACCTCTTTCTGCGTGACGAAGTTCGGCACTGCCGGCGGCTGGTGGAACTGCCACACTTCGCCGGCGTCGGTGAGCAGCGGCGGCAGCAGCAACTGCCGCGTGATCCGGTACCGCTCGCGCCCGCGCGCGATACTTTCCGCCAGCGCACCGGGGTCGGCGATCGATCCGATCTCGGCGAACGACAAATCGTCCAGGGAGAATCCGTGTTCCGACCCCAACCGTCCGAGCTCGGCGAGCGCGTCGCTGATCGATCGGCTGAACACGAACTTGGCGTGCTCGCGATGGCGGATGGCCGTGCGCACGAAGGCGAAGAAGCTGTCGCCATCGTGTTCCAGGCCATGCTCGCGCAGCAGCCGCCCGACCTGATCCTTTTGCGCGGCGGACGGCGTGAACAGCGCCGCCGCCGGCGCCGCCGCCCGCGGCTCGCTCCACGTGAAGTACTGATCCGGCGCTTCGTCGTAGCGCGGCGACAGAATGTCGTAGGTGCCGGGGCGAAGGTGACCGTAGGTGCCGAGGAAGGCGTCCCGCGACTGGCTGCGCAAGTCGCGCCCCATCGCGGCGCTCACCGAATCCAGCCCCTTCATGAGCCGTGTCACATCGTCATCGCTCAGCGCCCCGACGCGCACCAGCGAGCGCAGCCACTCGGTGGCGATGAACGCCGTCCGCGCGAGACCGGCGAAGCCCGGCGTGCCGAGCTCTCGGCAATCGTCGAGCAGGCGATGAACGCGCTCGACCGGATCGAGATCGGCCGCCATGACGCGCGCGTGCCGGCGCTCGAGCGCGTTGATGCGCTCCACGTCGGCGCGCCACAGCCCGTTGCGCTCGCTGGTGATGCGGTTGGTCAGTCGCCGCAGGCCTCGGGCGATCGCCAGGCAATCCGTTTCGTCGAACGCGTCCGCCGACAGCCGCGCGATCCGGGCCGGCAGATCGAACGTGTAGCACGACAACGCGATCTCGAACTCGATCTTGTCATGCAGCTCGGGTGAGGCGATCAGCCTGGCCACGCAGCGATCAACGAGACGCTCGGCCACATCGTCGGAAAGGTCCGCGGGAACGAAGGAGTTGAAGCTGAGGCGAACGTCTACATAGGGCAGTCCGTGGAAGTCGACGAGCAGTGGACAGCCGCGCAGATCGCGATAGCCGTAGCGATGCCGCGATTCGGCCCAGACCGCATCGGTAACCAGATTGCTGTAGAGCGACAACGCCAGCGGCCGCGGCCGGACGCCGAGAATCTCGGCCGGATTCCAGTCCGGCATGATCCCGAACACCGTGCGCCGTCCGAGAACGCCGGGCTGCCGGCCGAGCGTGCGCGCCAGTCGCCAAGCGATCTCGCGCAGCGCGCGACTCTGGCCCGACACATCGGGCGCAACCGGCGTGTGGACGACGAGCGGCCGCACTTGGAAGAGAACGGGCATCGGTTCGCTGGTGAAGGCGAACTCGAAGTTCAGCGCCGCGACGCCGGTCAGCATTTTCAGCTCGTCGGCGAGCGCCCGCAGATCCGCAAGCTTCGGGTCGTCGGGCGGCGGCCCGTCGTTCCAGCTGTAGAACGTTCTGAGGTGATTGGTTCGGCCCCCGGTGACGGCGAACGTGTCGCTGCCTTCGCGGTAATTGACGATGAAGTACGGCGCCCCCGAAGACGGCTCCATCGTGAAGACGACCCCGCTCGCCACCACATCGGTGAGGAACGGCTGCACGAGCACGAGGTGATCGTGGCGGCCGTCGCCATAACTGGCGACGACGCGGTCGATCGCGGCCGCCAGTTCCACGCGTCCGCCCACGTTGGGGATGCTCAGGTAATGGCCGGCGGCGGAGAGGCCGATCGCGTCTTCGCCAACCGCGCTCGATCGGACCATCAGCGGCTGCGCGGCGAACGGCGCCATAGCCACGCGATCGAGCACGCCGTCGCGATCGGCGCGCCATTCGCCGGCGCGCACGTAGACGAGCGGCAGTACCAGTCCGCGTGTGAGCCGCGGCGCAAGCCACTCGAGCCATTCAGCCTTGGTCGCGATGATCACTGACACAGCGACACGATGCGGGACGCCGCCTCGGCGGGATTCACGCCTCCGTAGTTGTCGATGACGAGGTCGGGCGCCGAGGGCTCCTCGAAGGGCACGTCGAGCCCCACGACGTTTGGGGTGGCCTGAGGGCGTCCGCGCCGATAAATGCCCCGTGGGTCGCGCGATTCCAGCTCAGCGAGGGGGACGCGAAGGTAGATTTCCCGGTAGTTCGGCATCTGCTCGCGGTTCCACTGCCGGACCTCGTGGAACATCGAGATCGTCGCGCAGACCACGTCGATGCCCTGCGATGCGATTTCGCGCGCGAACCGGCTGTAGACGAAGGCGAGCCGGCGGCGGTCTTCAAGCGTATGGGCGGCGGTCTGGTCGAGGATACCGCGCATGGTGTCGCCGTCTAGCAGGAACGCCGGATGACCGGCGTCGAGCAGACGTTCGCGCACCAAACGCGAGACTATTGTCTTCCCGGAGCCAGACAAACCGGTGATCCACCAGACGGTCCCGCAGTTCCGCTGACGCATAGTTTCCGTGAATCCCCCGCGGCAACGCGTTTTTTGCGGACGCTCGATTTCGATCCGATGGCATCGCCGCTGCAATGCGTACGCCGCGGCATGCCATGACACTGGGGACGTTCCGGGAACTGATCGTCTGTTCCTGTCTGGCGGGACAGCTCTCGCTCGAGGCCTACTGGCAGCGCGTGCGTGAGCGCCGCAGCCCCTTCGCGCCGACGTTCAACTACCCGCGGCGGCCGCTGCGCCGCGCCTCGCTGGCGGACCGGGCGTTGTCGTGCGAGCCATTCCTGCGGCCCACACGCGGCGCTGACTGCCACGCCCCCGAAATCGTGGCGCTGGCCGAGGATTTCCGCGCCGGCGGCCGCGACGACCGGCAGTACCTCGAAGCGGTCTACGACTTCGTGCGCAACAGCATCGATGCCTGCTTCGACCGGCCCTCGCCGCGCGGATGCGTCGGCGCGATCGAGCGCGGATTCGGCATCTGCAACGAGAAGTTGAACGTGTTCGTCGCCCTGGCGCGCGCTGGGGGCGTCCCGGCGCGCTACTGTTCTCTCGGCGTCGCGCCGGGCCCCAGCGGGCTGCAAGCCTTGATGTGCGACGATGCCGGAATTTTTGGAGCGGTGACATCGGCGTATCGCCGCTTCCTTGCCGAGGAGGGGACCGATCCACGCGCCCGGCGCGTCGCGGCGCTGCTGCTGAAGCGGTTCTCGCGCATTCGCCAGACGGCAAAGGACATCGCGCGCGCCCATCCCGACCATGACGGCATCGTGCAACTCGGGCACTACATGGCCGAAGTGCGCCTCGGCGACGAGTGGATTCCTGTCGATCCGATTATGAGTGACGCGGATTGCGCGCCCGCGACGCAGCGGTTCGGCGAGAAGCCGCTGTTCCTGCGCAAAGCAGTGGGCATGACCATCACCGGCCGTATGGAAGCGCTGCCGCCCGCGTCCCGCTTGCAGGCGTGGTTTTTCTATTGTCTGGCGCTGCGCGGCTTCATGGATCAGATCAATCACTCGCGCAACCGCCGGCGATTGAACGGACGCCAGCAGCTCGACCGGCGCGCGCATGTCCTCGCCGCTCGCTGATCTCGAACGATCGCTGGCGCCGGGCCACGTCTCGACCGAGGGGTGCGTCGCCGTCGTGTGCGCCAACAACGAGGCATCGGTAGCCGCCATCCGTCTCCTGCTCGAAAGAGAAATCGGCTTCGTCTTGTGCAGCGCGGAGCAGGCGATTCCGCGCTTCTGCCGCCACGTCATCGAAGCCACCAGGTCGTCGCCAGCGCTGCTGGACAACGATGCATGGACCGGCGGCGACGCGTCGTATCGCGGCCGCTTCTACACGCGGACGTCAGGCACCACGGCGGCGTCGAAGCTCGTCGTGTTCACGCAGGCCCGGTTGTGGCAGAACGCGCGCAACTGCGTCGAGCGATTTCAGCTCTCGCGCGCCGACCGCGTCGCCATTCCCGTCCCCATCTGGCACATGTACGGATTCGGCGCCGCGCTGTTGCCCGCCATACTGGCCAACGCGCAGATCGACGTGCAGCCGGAGAGCAACGTCCTCCGCTACCTGGAGCGCGAGGCGGCGTTTCGACCGACGACGGCGTATCTGACTCCGAGCGTCTGCCACGCCCTCGCGCGGCTTTCCCAGGCCCAACGGCGCTATCGCACTACGATTACGGCTGGCGACCGCACCGCGCCGGATGTGTTCGAGCGCTATGAGGCGACGCACGGAACTTTGGTCAGCCTGTACGGCAGCACCGAGCTTGGCGCCATAGCCGCCGGGTCGCCCGACGACAGTTTCGCGCTCCGCAGTCAAACGACGGGGCGACCGATGCCGGGCGTCCGCGTCATCCATCGCACCGAAGGTCACGGCGCGGACGGGTATGCGGAGCTGACGTTCGAGCACGCGTCCGGCGGCGACGGCTACGCGGACGACCGCGGCAACGTCAACGCCCACGATGAGACGTTCCACGGCGGGCGCCTTGATTCGAAAGATGTCGGTCGGCTCGGCGGCGACGGATATCTGCGCATCGCTGGACGAACCGATCACCTCGTCAAACGCGATGGACGGTTCGTCGCCTTCAGCGATGTCGAGGAGGCGCTGCTGAAGCACGCCGGCGTCGCCGCGGCGGTCGTCTTTTCGGACGGCACGACGCCGCGCGGCGCGCGCCTGACGGCGGTCTGCGTCGCGGTCTCGCGCGATGTCGACCCGCGGGCCATTCGCGACGCCGCGCGCAGGCACCTTCCCCTCTACGCGCTGCCCGACCGCGTCATGCTGATCGACGAGATGCCGCGGCTGCCCAGCGGCAAGCCCGATCGCGCCGCGTTGGCAACGCACGTCGCGGCGCTGCAGCTGGATTAGCTGCGCTGTCGCTGCTGCATCAGCAGCTCGCGCATCTGCGCGAAGTGATGCGCCGACCCTTCGACGAATCGTTGTCGCAGCGCCTCCAGTCTGCTGGCTGATTCCCAACCGTTGGCCTGCGCAACCCGCTGCAGGTTCTCGAGCAAACGGTGGATGCGATGGTTCGGCAGGTTCGTCCCGCGGAGATCCTCTTCCGCGATGTCGGCGGCGAATGCGGACAACTCCGACAGGGTCGCTCCGGGGTCGTGCTCCGCGCCGCCGTCCGCCGGTGTCCTGCAGGCGTATCCGAGGGCGCGCAGCGCGGCGCCTGCCTTCGCTTCAATCGTCACCGCGCCGGCACGGCCCTCAGGATGATCTGCCCAGTCGCCAACGCGACCTGAACGATTGACGAGCCCGGTATCGTCGCCGCCCCTCGGCCGGTACTGTGCTTCCGCCTGGCGCGCCTTGTCGAACGTGGACCCGGCCACAGCGCGCGCGATCGCGTCGTCGCCACTGGCGATTTCCAGACGGTCCACAATGCGCCGCAGCAGCGCGTTCGCATCCTGCTTGTACGCCTCGAACGTGAACCACGCCGCGTCAGGCAGCGCCTGCCAGCGCTCCACCCAGAGCTGCCACTGCGACGGCCGATCGAGCAGCGTATCCGGGTCGGGAAATCGCAGGAAGCGGTGGTAGTCCATTGCCGGCTGCATCCGGCGAAAGGCCGAGTACAGGCTGTCCCGAGGGTCGCGGACGAAGCACAACACGTGATCGGCAGCGGGCGCGGAATCGGGAAGGTCCTGAACATATTCGACCTCCACGTCCTCGCGAAACTGAAAGGTGTCGACTCTCGTCAGCGCGGGAAGAAACTTCTTCAGCACCGCGGCCCTGGGGTGAAGGCGGTGTCTGCCGTGTCCGTCAGGCTGCCAGATGGAATCCCGCGGCGTGGCCGACTGCCGCCATGCTGCGTCGGCGACCGGCTTATGCGCCACCTTGACGCCGAGCTCGAGGAAACAGTTGATCAGCCACGACGCGCCAGACGGCTCCGCCGGCGAGGCGAAGACGATCCGGGTCACGACGGGCGCGGGTAGCGTTCGATGACGCGCGCCAGCGCGGCCACATCGCGGAAGTTCTCGGCGCTGAGATCGGCGATGTCGAACTGCATCCCGAACTCCGCTTCGATCAGCGAGATCAGCTCCACCGCGGCGAACGAATCCATCCCGAGTCCGCCGTTGAACAGCGGCGTCGCGTCGGTGAAGTTCGGCGGCTCACGGAAGTCGAGCCGGTCGAAGATCAGCCGCTTGAGACGATCGGTCACGCTCTGCTGCATGGGTCTCGGTCGGGCGGGATTATGGCACGGCCCGTCATTGGCGCCCACGCTCCCCGTTCGGGTGATGGGCCGCGTGCGGCGCCCGAGCTTGGTGTCGTCCGCCTCGTGGACGCCCCCCCGTACAGCGGCTGATAGACCATGGGCTCATCCGGTTGACCTACGCGCACGCTGATGGTGTCGCTGACCACGCCAACGATTTCCGCTCGATCGCTCTCGCCGAACCGAATGCGGCGGCCGACGCTTGACCGGCGGTCGAGGTGGCGTCGAGCGAACGAGCTCGAGACCATGACCGGCATCACCGAGCCGGGAATGCGCGCTTCCGCTTCGGTGAAAAGTCGGCCCTCGAGGAGATGGACCCCGACCATCGCGAAGAATCCCGGCGATACCGCACGGCACGAGACGAGCCGCGTGTCGGTGTTGTCGTCGGCGGTGCTGACGGCGCGGCGGTCGACGCCACGAAACGGCGGCGGACCAGCGAACGCCACGGCGCGAACCCCGGGGAGCGCCTCAACAGCCGGCACGAACCGCTCGTAGAAGGTCTTCGTCGAGAGTCCGGTGTAGCGAGCGCGCGCGAGATCGATGCTGGTGACCAGAACGGTCGCAGGATCGTAGGCAGGACGCCAGTCCAGCATGCGGGATTGAGCGCGTCCGATCAAGGGGTCACGTCCGAAATATCGCTGCCATCCGCGTTCAGTGAGGATCACGACGGGCTCGCCGCCCGCGATGCAATCCGCGCCGAC
>JGI10216J12902_101050623_pt1 | contig 15415 bp, 17 predicted proteins | sample KanNatreferecore_FD_12902 | JGI IMG/M metagenome (IMG submission 12902)
ACTATTGCGGCAACGCGCTCTCCACGCGTGAAATGCACTCGCTCAGGGCGTCGTAGTACGCGGGCTGCAACGCTTGATAGCTGCCTTGCGTGCTCACCAGCGACTCGAAGCCCGTGAACCCACCCGTGCGACACGAGCGCACGTACGTGGGCCCCGTCTCGATATCGGTATCGTACGAAAATACCCTGAATGTCAGCTGGCAGGTGCCAGCGCTGTGGCCGCAGCCCTTGTGACACTCCAGCCGATCGAAGCGAAAGTTGTGGTCGCCCTCGCACCAGGTGTCCCCGCAAATGTCGTCGATCAGCTTCAGCGCCGTAGCCTCCTGGCGCTTGCTCAACGCCTGCCCCCGCAGCTCCTGGCCGGCTTCACCCAGCTCCTCACCGTCGACGCCCTCGGTCGTATCGAACGCGCACCCCGCCAATGACGCAACCAGCGCTGCCCAGCACCACTTCGTCCCCCTCATGACTGCTCCTCTCTTGGTCGAGCGGCCCACCGTGGGCCCTCACGTTCCCCCTTCGTCCAGCCTTCGGCCGAGTTGCGTGCTCATCGCGCGCAGCGCATCCCCGAAGCAAGGCGACGAGGCTTGGGCTGCGCCGGGGCGGCGCTTGCTGGTGGTAAGCTAGCCAGCGATGTCTGACGCTGGCGCCAAGGCGGACGGTCCGGGGGCGAGCCAAACGACGCGGCAGCGCATCGCACAGCTGCTGCGCGATGAGGAGCTGACGGCGCACGAGCTCTCGCAGCGCGCGGGGGTGCCGGAGCGCGAGGTGGCGGAGCACTTGCGGCACCTCGAGCACACCTTGAGTCATGGCGCGGAGCGGCTGCGCACGTTGGCGCCACATTGCATTCCTTGCGGCTTCGTCTTCGAGGCGCGGCAAAAGCACAGCCGCCCCAGTCGCTGCCCACGCTGCAAGAGTGAGCGCCTTTCGCCGCCGCGTTTTCGCGTTACGGGCTGAGCGGCTTGCTCAACTCATCCGGCGTAGCCCCCTTCGCTGAGGTAACGCACTTCCTCGGGGCGGGACTGACGGCCCAGGATGGCGTTGCGGTGAGGGAAGCGGCCGAAACGGCGCACGATGTCGCGGTGGTGTTTGGCGCGTTCGACGGAGTGAGCGTTCACGTTTTCGGAGAGCTCGACGGAGCGCTCTTGGTCGGCTAGGTCTTCGGAGTGGCCGTACGGGAGGTAGATGAAGAGCCGCAGGGGAGCTTCAATCACGCGGTCGTGGCCGGCGGCGATGGCGGCGGCGGTCATCTGGCGCGCCAGGGGATCGGTCGCGTACATTCGCGGTGTGCCACGGAAGGAATTTCGAGGGTACTGGTCGAGTAACAGGATGAGGCCGAGCGCGCTCTCCGGCTGCTGCATCCAGTGCGCGAGCTCGCCGCGGGCGGCGGCGTCGTGCAGCATCGCGAATTTCTCGCGGAAGCGCCGGTCGAAAGCCGGGTCCTTCGCGAACCACATGCTGGGACCCGCCTCGCGCCAAAAGTCGACGACCGCCTTGCCCTGAACGGCGGGGTCGACAGCCGCTTTGGCCGCGGGTGAGGCGAGCGCAGACGGCGACGCTTTCGACGGTGCACTGCGTTTCGGCTCGCCGCCGGAGTGGACGCGGTCGCAACCGGTCCAAATCGCCACCAACAGGAACAGGGATTCTTGATGTCTCATGGGGCTCCTGCGGACGCCGGGACTGGCCCGTTGCGTCGCGAGCCACGTTCTGCGCTCGCCGCGTTACTGAATCAAATGATACGATCTCAGCAAGATGCTGAATTCAGCTCAGCTTGCAGCGGTGGACTTGAATCTGCTGGTGTTATTCGACGTCGTTCTGGCGGAGCAGAGCGTCAGCCGGGCTGCTCGCCGGCTCAACCTCTCGGCGTCGGCCGTGAGCCACGGCTTGGGCAGATTGCGGCGACTCTTCGCGGATCCGTTGTTTCTGCGCACGCCCAAGGGCGTGGTGCCGACGTCACGAGCGAACGAGCTCGCTCCCGCGATTGTCGACATCCTTGCGCGCGTCGGAACGGTCATGGCGACGAGCTCGCCGTTCGATGCCGGCACTTCCACACGTCGCTTCGTCTTGGGGATGGCGGACGCTTCGGCCGTCGTCGTCCTGCCGGCGCTGCTGGCGAGCATCGGCCAGCGCGCCCCGCTGATCGATGTCAGCCTGCGTCACATCCTGCCCTTCGAGGCGTTGACGGAGCTCGAGGCTCGCAAGATCGACCTGGCTCTCGTCGCCGTCGACGAGATCCCAGCGCGCTTTGCGGCTGCTAAGGCGTACGACGAAGAGTTCGTGATCGCCGCGCGTCAGGGTCACCCGTTCCTGACGGCCCCAAGCTTGAAGCGCTACTGCGCGGCGCAACACATCCTGGTGTCTACCAGCGGTGACCAGCATGGCTTCATCGACGAGCTGCTCCAACGTAAGGGGCTGAGTCGGCGCGTGGCACTCACGGTTCCGAGCTTCATGCTCGCTCTGGCCTCGCTCGAGCACAGCGAGCTGATCACGGCCCTGCCGCTGAGCCTGGCTCGCACACACGCCGAGCGCTTCTCGGCGGCTTGGGTGCCTGCACCGCTACCCATCCGCAACTACGCCGTGCAGACGGTCACGTCTCGCGCCGCTCTGCAAGACGCCGGTGTCGCCTGGCTCTTCGAAGCCCTGGTGGCCGTCACCCGAAAGCCGAAGCTGCGGCGCGCACGCTCAAGATCGCGCCACTTACGACGTTCGCCGGAAATTGGCTAGGATGGCGCCAACCCATGCTGATTCACTCTGTCTACTTTTGGTTCAAGCCTGACGCTGAGCCCTCGGTCGTTGCGGCCTTCGAGGCGGGCCTGGCGCGACTCACGTCCATTCCCGACATCACGACCGCCTACTACGGGCGACCTGAAGCGACGCCGTCACGCGCGGTCATCGACGCCACGTACTCGTGGGCGCTCGTCGAGGTCTTCCCCGACCTCGCCGCGCACGACCGCTATCAAGAGCACCCGCTCCACCAAGAGTTCCTGAGCCAGTTTGCCGCAAGCTGGCAGCGCGTGCAGGTCTACGACGTTCGCTGCGACAGGCCTTGACGTAATCGCTCGCTGTGTTAGGTAGTGGAGCACTATGTGGCAGTACGAATTCGTCTGAGACGCTGATCGAGTTGCTCGAGGCTGCGTGCGGGCGTCGCTGGTGCGACGTTTGCCCACACATCACGCCTCGCGCTCGTTGAGTCTCGACGAAGGTTTGCCACGGAGCGTGACGCTCGCTGCGCGTTTTCGGCGCTGTCTCGGCCCCCGCTGAGCAGCGCCGGCGACCTGCGGCGCTGGTCGCGCCGACCACGGCATGCGCCGTTCCCCGCGTGGGGCACGCGAGCGCGAGCGTGTGTCTGCGCGCGTGAGAGTCGATATCTGACGAAGGGATTTTTGCATGCTCAAGTTCAATTCTAAGCCGGTTTCCGAGCATTCCGAGGTGCCGCTGGCCGATGGTGGGGAGCTCGAAAAGCTCGTCGAGCACTGGAGCGCGCGCGACGTGTCGAGCGCGGAGCTCGATCGCGACACCAGTGCCTGCTACGTCGTGTCGATCGGCGCCGAGCGCGATCCGATCGCGCGCGACGCACAGCTCGCAGAGATGGTAGCGCTGGTCGAGCACCAGGGCGGACGTATCGTCGGCCAGGAGCTGTGCCACCTGACGCGGCCCAATCCGCGCACGCTGCTCGGCAAGGGCACCGCCGAGGCCATCGCCCAACGAGCTCGAGTGAGCGGCGCGACCATGCTGGTGCTGGACGCCGAGCTTTCGCCTTCACAAACCCGCAACCTCGAGGACGCGGCCGGCATCGCGATCTGCGACCGGGAGGCCATCATCCTCAACGTCTTTTTGAAGCACGCGCGAACCAGGCGCGCCAAGATCCAGGTCGAGATCGCGCAGCTCGAGTACCTGCGGCCGCGCATCCGCGGCGTCGGTCTGGACATGGACCAGCAGACGGGCGGCAACAAGAACGCGCGTGGACCCGGCGAAACAGCCTCCGAGCTGATGGCACGCAAGCTAGACGGCCGGCTCAAAGAGCTGCGTAGCGCGCTCACGGCCTCGGAGATCTCGAGCAAGACCCAGCGGCGAAAACGCAGCGATTGCGCGCGCATCGCGGTCGTCGGTTACACCAACGCCGGCAAAACCTCGCTCATGAACGCGCTCACGCAAGCGGGTCTGTCAGCGCGAGACATGCCGTTCGAAACCCTCGATACCACGTCGCGCTGCCTGACCCGGCACGGTGGGGAGGTCGTGCTAAGCGATACGGTGGGCTTCATTCGGCGATTGCCGGAGCGTCTGCTGGCCAGCTTCGAGTCGACCTTGTCCGAGATCAGCGAGGCTTCGCTGCTGCTGCTCGTGATTGACGCTTCCGATCCCGAGCAGCAGCTGCAGCTTCGCACCACGCTCGGGCTGCTCGAAAAGATGGGCGCGCACGAGCTGCCTCGTTTTTACGTGTGGAACAAGTTGGATCGCCTGCCCGAGGCTCCGGACCCAAGAGAGTTGGCGCGCTGGAGCGACGGTCATCCGTGGGTCGCGCTCAGCACACGTGACGCCAGCGCCGTCGCCGAGCTCGAGGCAAAGCTCATCGCCGCCGTTCGCAGTCAGGAAGAAGAGCTGAGCGCGTTCGTGCCGTACACGGCCGCCAGCACACTCAACCTGATTTTCGCCAACTGTCGCGTCATCGACAACGACGCGACCGACGCCGGCTTGAACCTGCGCCTGCAAGCGCCGCCCGCCGTGATGTCTCGCATCAAGCACAGCTTGGGAAAGGCGACGCCATGACTGCTCAGCTCGAGCTCAGCGACGTATCGGTCAAAACGCCGACGGGGCGAGCCTTGTTCGAAGGCTTGAACCTCTCGATCGGCGACGAGCACGTGGCGCTCGTCGGGCGCAACGGCGTCGGTAAATCGACGCTGTTGTCGCTGTTGGCTGGGCGCACGCAGGCGGCGTCGGGCAAGGTCAGGCTGCGCGGCAAGCCGCACTTCGTGCCTCAAATCGACGAACACAGTCAACCGCGCAGCCGCGGCGAGCTGCGTCAGCTCGCTCTACGTGAGGCACGCGCTTCACGCGCGGAGATCTTACTGCTCGACGAGCCCACGCTGCATCTAGACGACGCCGCCGTCGAATGGCTGCGGGCGTGGCTCAAAGAGTGGACCGGTTGTGTGATCGTGGCTTCTCACGATCGCCGGCTGCTGGCCGACATTCGGCACTTTTTCGTGGTCAGCGAAAGCGGCTGCCACTACTTCGGCGGCTCGCTCGCGCAGCTCGAACGTCATTTGGAGCAGGAGCACCAGGCGACCGAGCTGCGTTACGTTCGAAGCCTGCATCGGCTCGCCGAAAAGGAGGCGCACACGGCGCAAGTCGCGCGCAGGCGGGATCGCAAGAAGCGCAGCGGTCGTTGCCGCGAGCTGGATCGCGCCACGCCCAGGATTCGCCTGAACCAAAAGCGCAGCCAGGCCCAGCTCTACCAAGGCCGCCTCGCCAAGCTGCGCGAGCAACGCCTGACCGCCTTGCGCGGCTGGACACAATCCAGCCGGCGGGCTCTGAACGTCGACCTCTCGCTAGAGCTGCCGATCCCCGAGCTGCCGCGCGAGGTGAATCAACGCGTGCTGGAGCTGCACGGAGTTTCTCACGGCAGCGGTGCTCACCAGCTCTTCGCGAATGTCGAGCTGCAGCTCGGTCGCGAGCGCATCGCCGTCGTCGGTCCCAACGGCGCCGGCAAGACGACGCTGCTCGAAATCATGCTCGGGCAACGCCGTCCTCAGCTCGGCTCCGCTCGCGCCGACCTCTCCAAGATCGGTTGGATCGAACAAGGAGGGAAAAACTGGATGCTCGACGAGTCGTTGCGCGCGCACTTGGTCGGGCTCGGCGTTTCCAACGACGACTCGGCGAACCTGCTCGTCACCCACAAATTCCCGCTCGCGCTGGCCGATCGCGCGCTCGTCTCGCTGAGCCCTGGCGAGCGCGCCCGTGCCGCCCTGATCGCACTGTTCGCGCGTTCCCCCAGCGTGGAGCTGTTGATCCTGGATGAGCCGACCTTCAGCCTCGATCTCGTCGGTCTGCGCGCGTTGACTCACGCCCTCCAGTGCTGGCCCGGCGGCCTCGTCGTCGCCAGCCACGATCGTGACTTCCTCGCAGAGCTCGACGTGGACCGAACCATCGTGCTCGGGGTATGAGGTAAGCTACGCGAGCAGTGTTGCTGGAGGATTTTGCGTTACCGGAGGGAGCAGAGGCTGACTACCTGATCCAGGGGTTGGCGCGCTTGATCGAGCTGCGCGGCGCCGAGCCCTTCGTGGCGGCTCCGCTGCTGCTCGCTGAGCCGCGCTACTTTCCGGAGATGATCGCGCCCCGCGCGCAGGGCGTGGCCACGCTGCTGCGGCGCCTGCTCGCCTACGCCGGCCTGAGCCCGACGTGCATCGACGTCGAGATTTACGACGAGACCCGGAGCGCGCTCGTCGTCGAGGAGGCGGACCCACACGCGGGCGCGGCGGCGTGGTTCATGGGCATCGCGGACGGAGTCTATCGCTTCGGCGTGCGGGAGAACGAGCTGCGCGACGAGCAATCTCTGATCGGAACGCTGGGCCACGAGGTCGCGCATGCCTACCGCAGCGAGCATCGCCTGATGGTACCGACCGCGAGCATCGAAGAGCAGCTGACCGATCTGACCACCGTGTACTTGGGCTTCGGTGCCTTCACGCTCGAGAGCAGCTATCAGTTCAAGACCGGCGGCTACGACGAGCGCGGCGAGCGGCTGCTCTACGAAAGCCACTGGCGCGGCTACCTGCGCCCCGGTCAACTGGCGTTCTTGCTCGGCGTGCAGCTGGCCGTACGCAGCTTGCGAGACGAGCCGGCAGGGCCCGTTCTCGATAGCCTTTCGGACAATCAGCGAGCCGCGGTGGAGCAAGCGATGCGACGGCTCTCGCCGCAACGCGAGCTATTGATGCACGAGCTCGGCCTGCCACCGCTCGAGGAATGGCCCGCCGCTCATGAGCTGAGCGACGCGCTCGTCCCATTGCCGGATACGGAGGTGTCGATCCACGACGCTCCACGCCTCAGGCGTGAGCAACCGCAGCAGGAGCGGATCGCGTTTCGATTGGCAGGCACGCGTGCCATCTGGGGCGCCGGGCTCGGCCTGATGAGCGGGTTCGCGGGCGGCCTGCTGCTGGATCTGGAGCTGGCTTTTTGGCCACTCACGCTCGGCCTGGGTGGGCTAGGCCTATTCGTTGGCAGGCGTCGTGCCTCCCCGACCTGCACCGCCTGCGCGCGCAACGTGCCTGTCGGCGCTCCGCGCTGCCCGAGTTGTTCCGCCAAGCTCGTGGCAGACATTCGTGAGCTCGCCGATACCTTTGCGGCCGAAGAAGCCTACGCCCACGCCTCGCGCCCAGAGGTCTCGGCGGTCTCGTGCCCCCATTGCTCCTATCAACTGGCCGACGACGACCTCTGGCAATGTGATTGTGGTCACCAATGGAACACGTTCGCGACGCGAGGCACTTGCCCCGCATGCAACAAGACCCACCAAGTTACCAGCTGCCCCGCTTGCGACAGCGTGTCCGACCACAGCGCCTGGTACTAGAGCCTGCGCGGTAGCCCGCCGTCTTGAAAGTACGCGAGCCCGTGTCCATCTGGATCCTTGAACTCGACGGACCAGCCACCGGGTGCTTCCGTCACGGGCGTCAGTACTTGCACACCACGCTCGGCCAGCGCCTCCACCGCCGTGTCGATGCCGCCTTCATCCAGGCCGAACACGACTTGCGGTGAGGTGCCGCGCACCGCTTCGCCTTCGAAGAACATCAGCTCGGTCCCGCTCTGAAGCTTGCCGATCAGGTAGCCCTCCTCTTGCTTGAGCTCGAGGCCGAGCGCCTCGGCGTAGAAGCGCAGCGTGCGCTCCAGGCTTTGGACCATGAAGATGATCGCGACACCGGTGATTTTGAGCTTGGGCTTTGGCATGGGGAAAACTCCTTCGCCTAACGGTTGCCGTCCGGCCCCGTCTTGTGAGCATCAATTTTCAAGAAAAGCACGTGCCCGTCCGGGTCATGGGTCGCGACCGCTCGGCCGCCCCGCCGGCGCAAATGTGCCAGCAGCTGCGCGCGCTGCGCCCCGAACGATCGAGGCGGCTCCGCGACCGGTAACGTCGGCGGCTCAGCGTGAGCGCTCAGCGCGCGTCGCAAAGCCGTCAAGCGCTGGCGCAGCGCTGTGTCGCTGAGCTGTAGCAACCAGCGGATCTCGGCGGCGCACCAATCGGCGCTGGCCAACGTCGCCACCGAGCGTAGTGAACGCGGCAGCGACGCCAAGAACTTTGGCTGCCAGATCCATGCACTCGCGCCAGCAGCGCCGTCAGCACCGGCCGACCCCAGCTCGCGCTGGCGCCGGCGTCGTTCACCCCGGACCACGAAGGCCGCATGCCGGCGCACCACCCCACGCAACCACGCTCTGCGCTCCGTCGAAGACCAATCGTCGACTCCGCGCGCCAGCGCGATCTCCAGAACGTCCTGCACCAAATCGTGCGCGTCAGCCTCGGACCGCGCAAAGCGCCGCGCCGTGACCAGCACTTCACGGTAGGTCTCTCGGCAAACGCCCGCACTCATCATCGCGCGCGCCCAGTGTAGCTCACGATTCGCGGCTGATGAAGCTCATCAGCAGACACCAGAAGCACAGCACCAGATTGAACAGCGGCACCTGCAGCGCGGACGGCAGCGAGTAGACGATGGCCACGGCCGGTACCCACACCACCCAGGTGGAGCACACCACGACCAGTACCCGTTGCCCAAACCCCTGCCTCGCGAACGCCGCGCGCGTGCCCGACCTGGAAAACCCCGCGTCCTTCCAGGTGAACAGCAGCACCTGGCTCGGCGCCGCCCACAGCGGCACGTAGCCGAGTTGGTCCACAGCGGTCTTCACGGCAATGGTCGCGACGCTCGACCCTTCGCCGAACCACGACGCCTGCGCGCGATACAGGGCGTCGACCTCGATGCCCTTCCAGAACCACAGCGCCAAGTAGAACGTCAGCTCGCGATAGCGCCGCTGTGCGGGAACGCGCCCCGCCAGCACCAGCACGCCGTACGGAATCAACCCACCAAAAACGCAAGTCGCCACTGCCGAATAGGCATACCCATAGCGAAGCTTCAGCGCCCCCACGACGTCGAGCGCCTGGTGCACCCCGGCCGACCAAAAGTATCCAACCACAATCACCAGCGCAAAAGCCTGCAGCACCAACGCCGGCCTCAAATTGAAGCGCATCCCCTGCCAACACGGCTCGAGCAACCGACCACGCGCCAAGCCAGACATATCCGAGCCAAGCTACTCGTGATGCCCTCGCCGGTCACCTGCCGCAGCTATGGCGTACCACGCCGAACGCCGTTACATTGACGCGGGCTTGCGCGGACAGGCGGAGAGTCGCGATGATCTGGGACGGACTGAAAAAGCTGCTGGGCGCCAGGCCCACGGAACGACCACGGCCCAAGGTGAACGTGGCTTGGATCGAGGCTTCCGAGAACCCGTGGGGCGTTCGACTCTTGGATGTGCGACCCGTGACCCTGACGATGATCTCGGTGTCGGAGGATCCGCGCTGCGCGGAGAACGCCGTCTCTTACGGGAAAGAGGACGGCTCGAGATTTGCTCGCGAGCTACCGGAGGTGAAGCGAACCGTCGAGCTGAATCTGCGTTTCCGCATCGACCGGCTGCTGCCGGACGGTGTCCTCTGAGCACACGCCGTTGTCACTGGCTCGAGCGCGCGGCGAGCAGGCCATGGAAACCCTGCTCGTTAGCTCGAAATAGCCGGGGCTTCGTCGCGCTTCAATCATGGGTCACTTCGTGTGCTGCCGCATTGCACCGGCGACCTCGTGCCACGAGTCGAGAAAGCACACCGGAATGCCCGCGAACGAACCCACGGCGGCCGCGCCCATTCGGATCAACGGAGACTGCGCTCCGATGAGCACGAGCTGATCGACGCGCTCGCGGTGACGACGAAACACCTCCTGCCAGGCTTGGCGTGACTGGCTCTCGTAGCCCGTCATCTCCGTGAGATCCGCAAAGATGGTGAAGCGGTGCTCGTCCTCGGTCGCCAGCTGCTCGAACACGGCAACCGCAGCCCCGACCGTCTCGTCCTTGTCGTGACCCGCGCAGGCGATCACGATCCCATGCGGCATGCGAGACACCTTCCAAAAATCCACTTCGGAGACTCTACAATGTATTTCGCCGGAGCAAGTACCCCTGGCAGTTGCACCCGAGGGGGTGCGTTATGTGAGACTTTGCCCGCTCAAGGGCAGACTCCGCCGTCGTCGTTGCCGGCAATCTCCGGGGTCTGCCCAATGTTGTCGGCGCCGATGAGGTCGCGCAGCCGTTCGGCCTCACACGTCGGGAGGCTCGCGTTGTCCGTGATGGTGAACGCGCCGTTCACGTGCTCGAGCGCATCGAGACCGTGAAGGTTCGAGAGGAGCGCGTTTCCGCTGAGTGTCAGGTCGGCGCCCAAGCCGGACAGCTGCTCTAGCCCGTGCAGACTCGAGAGCGCGGTGTTGTCGCTGACGATGAGCGTGCCGAGCGCCGTCAAGCCGTCGAGCCCGGTAAGATCGGACACCGAGCTATCGACGACGTCGAGCTGACCCGCTTCCGAGAGGCTATCGAGGCCCGCGAGGCTGCGGAGCTCGGGGCAAGTACCGAGATACAGCCGGCCCGCGAACTCGAGCTGCTCGAGCCCCGTGAGGCTCGCGAGCAGGGGAAGGTTGGAAATCTGCGCGTTGCCAGTGGCGCTCTTCAACCCATCGAGGCCACGCAGGTCCGTGATGTTCAAATCGACGATGAACAGGTCGCCCACGGACTGGAGCTGCTCGAGCCCGTGGAGGCTCGTGATCCCCGGCGAGCTGAACACTTGAAGAATCTCGGCATGGGTGAGATTCCTGAGCCCTTCGAGCGTGTCGAGCTGCGGATTGCCGTACACGTTGACGCCACCTGTCGTGAGGCCACGCAAGCCTTCGAGGTTCGTGAGTGCGTCGTTGTTGTAGATGCCCACGTACGTGCTGTCGAGGTTGGCTAGCCCGTCCACGTTCGTGAGCGCTGGGTTTTCGGCGACCGAGATCCCACCCACGCTTTCGAGTGTTTGGAGCCCTGACAACGTGGCGAGTTTCGCGTTGCCGTAGACGGTCAGTCCACCCTCAATCTCGGAGAGGGCTGAGAGGCCTTCCAGGTTCGTGAGCTCCTTGTTCGAGTAGATCCCGAAGTCGCTCGCGATGCGCGCGAGTGAGCTCAAGCCGTCGAGACTGGTGAGCGCCGGCAGATCGTAGATCGCGGCGTCGCCGCCGACCCGCGCGAGCGACTCGAGCCCTCGCAGGTTCTGCAGCGCCGGAGCGTTCTCGATCATGAGACTTCCGGTCACGAGCTTTAGGCATTCGAGCGCGTCGAGCTCGACGACACCCCCTGTGATCGTCAGCGTCCCTTGGACGACGTTGAAGTAGCGCAGGCGCTCAACGTCCGCCTGCTCGTCCAAGATCACGCTCGCGGGCGCGACATGCGAGTGGTCGCAGCGCGGATCCACGTTAGGCAGGCCAGCGACACCGCCGAGGCCCGCGCCTCCGGAACCGGCCCCACCGAAGCTGCCGCCGACGCCGTTGCCCGCGAAGCCCGCGTTGCCCTGACCTGCGCCTCCCGGGAGGAAGCCGCCGGCTCCGCCCACCCCTTCACCCGCAACGCCGCCCGACGGCACGACGCTGGAGCCTGCGTTGGCGATGACGCTGCCGCCGGTGCCCTCGCCCGAATCACCACTCGTGCCAGCACGCGGATCGCCGCCGTCCCCCGTGCCATGGCTACGCCCGCCACACGCGGTCGCGACCAGGAACGCCATGCTGAGCGCGGAGAAACCGCGGCGCTCGAGCTTTACCGGTCTGTTCATGGCCACCGACCCACGCGGGGAAGTATAGGGTGCTCGCGTGCCGGGTGTTAGCGTTCCCGAAGTTGCAGGCGCTCGCCAGCGAAAGGTCGACCCCGGCAGCGTCCACCACCACCGTCAGACCTCTCCGCTGGCCCGGCGCCTGCGCCCGAGATGGCAGCGCTCGGTCGCCTGCCGAGCGCTTACTGCTTGCGCACGAAGCAAGCGCCGCCAGCGCACTCTTGGGGCGCAGTGCAATCCGCATCCGCATCGCACTCGGCGCAGCCGTCGTATCGATCACTGCACAGCAGCGGCTCGGGGCAGTCACTATCGGCGCTACAAGCTCGTTTGACGTCGACCAGGCCACACTGCTCGTTGATCTCCGTGGCATGGCAATCGTCAAGCCGCATCACGCAATCGGCTGTCGCCTTGGAAAGGCCGAACACCTGACAATCCGACCGCGCTGCCTCGCCGAAAGGCTGACCGCAGAGCTCGCTGAGATGATTGCCAACCGCAGCGCAGTCGACAGCATCGCTCTTCGCCTCCGGGCCGCAGCTAACCACCACCAGCAGCGACACCAACGACATCACCGCGATCCACGTGGACGTTTGCACCGCACGATCGAAGCAGACTCAATCGTTGGATACAAGCGCCTGTGACGACAAGTGGCAAGCGCCTGATTAGCGATCACACGAGCCCCTCCATCGGCTGCCTCGCACGTCCCGCATCCCACGCCCCACAGCTTACGCCGACGCGCGGTGACTCAGAATCTTGATGCCCTGGCTGCTCGCACCGATTCGCTAGCCGGTAGCAGGGCGGGCTTTGCGGGTGTCGCAAGCTCGATGCCGCTGGCCTGAGTCGCCCGCACGACAATTCCAACGTAGAAGTCCGCGCCTGCTAGAATCTCCTCGGCCCGGCGTCGCGGCGTTCTTGGGGTAGAAACACACAAAGACGCGGCTCCTCGAGGCTGCGCTGCGCGACAATGATTATTCTTGGTGAGAACCTCGCCGGCGCGGTGACAACGAAGTCAACACCGCTCACTAAGTCAACGTCCGGGATCTCAAACATGAGCTCAAATTGTCGTAGCGCGTCCCTGCCTTTGCTCGCCACCTTGGGCTTGCTCATCTCGGTCCCTGCCCACGCGGCCCAGTTGACCACCGTCAACGGGTGGAACGGCGGGGTGAGCCTGCCGTCGGACGTGACGATGTCCATCTACGTTCCGGACAAACTGGCGGCGAATCCCCCCCTGGTCACGGTCATTCACTACTGCGGTGGAAGTGCCTCAGCTGTTTTTGGCCAAGCCAAGGACATCAAGGCCGCTGCCGACCAGTACGGCTTCATCATGATCCTGCCGGCGCAGACGCACTCTGGCGGGTGCTGGGATGTCTCCTCGAAGAAGACTCAAACGCACGATGGAGGTGGAGACACGCACGCCATCGCCCAAATGGTGAGGTACGCGATTACCCAGTACCAGGCGAATGCGAATCGCGTTTACTCCACCGGGGATTCGTCCGGCGGCATGATGACGCAGCTACTGATGGCCGTTTATCCGGACATCTTCAAGGCAGGCTCCGCATTCGCCGGTGTGCCAGCCGGCTGCTCGAACGTCTTCGACGGATCGGGCCTGTGCGGCTTGCCATCTCAAACCGCTCAGCAGTGGGGTGACCGCGTCCGTGCCATGTTCCCGGCCTACACAGGCTCTCGCCCGCGCCTGCAGCTCGTGCACGGCGACGCGGACGCAACCATCACCTACAAGAACCAAGCCGAGGCCATCAAGGAGTGGACGAACGTTCTCGCTCTGAGCACCGAGCCGACCACGAAGGTCGACAGCGGTCTGACACTTGGCAGTCACCAAGCCAAACGGCAACAATGGCAGGACTCGTGCGGGTACGTGGCCTTTGATGTTTTGACGTCCGTTGGCGGCGATCACGGGCCCTCCGATGCGCTCTTTCAAGGAAATTTCGTGCTGCCCTTCCTGGGGCTCGACAGTCAGGCGGCCGTCGACGCCGCGGTCGATCCACAGATCGCGAAATGTGGCGGCAGCGGCGGTGGAGGCGCCGGTGGAGCGGGCGGCAGCGGCGGAGCGAGCGGCGGCACCCCCGGAAACACAGGCGGCACTGGCGGGACCAGCGTGCAAAATATGGGCGGGACTACCGGTGGCCAACTCAGCGGCGCGGGAGGAAGCGGCGGTAGTCCCGCGCCAGGCGCGACCGGCGGGTTGCCTGGTAGTGCCGGCTCTAGCTCCATCGGCACCGGCGGAGCTGCCAGCGGAAATGCGAAGAGCTCGGAGGTGTCCGACAGCGGATGCACGTTCGGCACCTCGCGGAGTGGTACGTCCACCGGCGTCTTGGCTCTCGCTCTCGCCTTGCTCTCGTTCCGCCGCAAGCGTCGCTAAGGGCCCGCGAAAGGCCAAGTCGGTCGATGATCGCGGCCGAGCCGGGATGCGTCGGCCGCGAGGGCGAGCGAGCGGGGGGCGTCACCTGTCCCGACTTTGGGGAGACCACGCCCGAGGGACGAAAGCAGGGGAACCAGATAAGATGCTCGACATGCCCGGGGGCCACTCAGACGCACGCTTTTTCTGCTATTGGCGCGGCAGATGAGCCGGTCTGGCGCTTTTTCGCTTCTATGGGTTGGCCGCGCAGTGCGACGAGTGGTCGCGCCGATGCTCGGGCTCAGCTTGCTGTGCGACTGTGCCAACTACTCGCACGGTGTCTCTCCCGACCAGCGGCCAACTGGCAAGGAAGCGTTCGTCTATGGCCGATTCCACGTCGAGGCGCCGCCTTCGTCTTTTGGCCTCGATGGCCACGCCAGCATGGGCTTGGTCATGGGCTGCGACAACAAGCGCGAGTACCGTATCAGATTCGATGACGACGAGCCCCTCGTCGCCGTGGCGGTGGTGCCATCTGCCTGCTGGATCATGGACGTGATCTTCAGCGACGGGGATGGACGGCTCCTGGGCACCACGTCGTTCGACAGCATCCCACTTTACAACATGCGCTTCGAGGCCGGCAAGGCCTACTACGTGGGTGACTTCGACGGAGAGATTACCGAGACGTATGGAGCGCGCCATTTCAGAATCACCGACGCTCGCGATGCGTTCGAAGCAACGACTCGAGCTCTGCTCGTCGAATTTCCGAATCTCCGCAGCACTCCAGCCGTCGACCAGATGCGTCTGTGTCTCGACAGGGAGGACCTCAAACGGCAACGTGAACTCGACTTGCCCAAGTGAAAAGCGAAGTCGTCACGCCAAGCGCCGGCAACAGCGAGGGCAGCGGCGCGAAACGGCAGCTCCGACTCAACTGGCTGCTGCCCCGGAGCTTTCGCACACTGGCAGAGGAGTCCGGACGATTTCACCCGCCAACGCGCAGCTCGGGCGGGTGCTTCAAGGTTTGCTAAACGACGCAGTAGCGCTCGGTGAGCTCCAGCAATTTGGCGTGCGCGTCTTGGCCCGCATCGGGATGCCAACGGCCAGCAGGTGATGGCGGAGCAGAGGACGACCATGGGCTGCGAGGAGCAGGTGGGCAGTATCTCCACGCCTTTGATCGACCTGTCCGACGCCGGCATCGAATCGGTGGAT
>JGI10216J12902_102792837_pt1 | contig 15410 bp, 6 predicted proteins | sample KanNatreferecore_FD_12902 | JGI IMG/M metagenome (IMG submission 12902)
CCCGCGGGGATCAGCTTGCCGATAATCACGTTCTCTTTCAAGCCGAACAGCGGATCCGTGGTCGAACCGATGGCCGCGCTCGCCAGCACCTTGATGGTGTGCTGGAACGACGATGCGGAAAGGAACGAATCGGTGCTGAGCGAGGCTTTCGTTACGCCAAGCAGGACTTCACCGAAGCGTGCAGGTTGCTTGCCATCTGCCAGAAGCTGTTCGTTGATCTTGCGGATCGAAAGGCGGTCCACGGTGTCGCCGGGCAGGTACTTGGTATCACCGGGGCGTGTGACCTGCACCTTGCTGATCATCTTGCGAATGATCACTTCAAAATGCTTGTCATGGATGTTCTGACCCTGCGAGCGATAGACCTTCTGCACCTCGGTCATCAGATACATCTGGCAGGCTTCGCGTCCCTGGATTTTCAAGACACGATGCGGGTTCAGCGAGCCTTCGGTAAGAGGCTGTCCCGGCTCCACGTGAGCGCCGTCCTTGACCAGCAGGCGGGAGGTGTTGGGGATCTCTTCAACGATCTCTTCGCGCTGCTCGTAGGAAACAATGACCTTATGTTCCTTCTTTTCCACCGCCACGCGGCCGCTATGCTGGGCAGTGATGGTGGCTTTCTCCTTGTTCGCAAGCACATCGCCGGCCTGCACTTCCGATTCGTCCTTGACAACAAATTTCCAGTCTTCGGGGATCGCGTACTCGTCGTGCATCATCTCGGCGTGTTCGATGCGGATCTCACGCATATCTGCATATTTTTCAGATTGTGAGACGCGCACCACGCCTCCGATCTCTGCGACAACGGCTTCGCCTTTCGGTTGCTTGCGCGCTTCGAAAAGTTCCTCCACGCGGGGAAGACCGGTGGTGATATCAGCACTGGTTGCGGCCACACCGCCGGTGTGGAACGTGCGCAGCGTAAGTTGTGTACCCGGCTCACCGATCGATTGTGCAGCCACAATACCCACTGCGGAACCGAGGCCCACCATTTCGCCGCGACCCAGGTCGATGCCGTAGCACTTCGCGCAGATCCCATGATTCAATTCACAGGTATATGGCGAACGGACCTTTACTTCTGTAAGACCGGCGTTGGCGATCTTGCGCGCCAGCTCGTGTGTGATCACGTCGTTATATTCGGCGATCACCTCGCCCGTCTTGGGGTCGATCACCCGGTCTGCAATCAGGCGGCTGTAGATGCGATTGGCCAGCGTTTGACCTGCCACATCGTCAGTCTTGCGGATCACAATGCCATCGCGGGTTCCGCAGTCGTGTTCGTTGATAATGATGTCCTGCGCGATATCCACGAGACGGCGGGTCAGGTAACCCGCATCCGCGGTACGCAAGGCAGTGTCGGCCAGACCCTTGCGGGCGCCGTGTGTTGAGATGAAGTATTCCTGCGCGGTGAGTCCTTCGCGGAAATTGGAACGGATCGGCATTGGAATGATGCGCCCGGATGGGTCTGCCATCAAACCACGCATGCCGGCCAATTGTGAGATGGTCGAGAAACCACCCTTGGTTGCGCCGGAGGTGGCCATGGTCGAGAGGTTGCCGTCGGGATCCATGTGTTTCTTGACGGCATCGCCCACTTTTTCGGTGGTGTCCTGCCAGATCTGGATCTCGCGTTCGTTCTTTTCCTGTTCGGTCAGCAGACCGCGACGGAAGTCGCGCAGGACCACTTCCACCTGTTTGAGCGCTTCGTCAATGATGCCCTTGCGTTCCGGTGGAATGGAAATATCGGCCACCGCAAGCGTGGTGCCGGATTTCATTGCATACTCAAACCCGATGCTCTTGACGGAATCAGCGACGTTGGTGGTCACTTCCTGGCCGCACAGTTCGTATACCTCGGCGATCAGGTCCTTCACCCCGCCCTTGTCGAGCTTTTCGTTCACGAACTGCACCTGTTCGGGCAGAACGCGATTGAACAGCACGCGGCCAACGGTCGTATTAATCACACGGACTTCGGATTCGGGCAGGCGATCACCCTTGTCGTCGTACCATGTCCTTGTTTGCAATTTGATCTCGCTGTGAATATCGACCTGGTCGAGCGCATACGCCAGCTCAACTTCATCGATGTCCGCGAATGCACGTCCATCGCCACGATGCACGGCTTTCTGCGCCATGGTCAGGTAATACACGCCCAACACCATATCCTTGGACGGTGAGATGATCGGTTCGCCGTCTGCCGGTTTGAGCAGGTTCTTGGATGCGAGCATCAGGTCGCGCGCTTCCTTGACCGCCTTCTGTGAAAGCGGGACGTGCACAGCCATCTGGTCGCCGTCGAAATCTGCATTGAATGCGGTGGTGACCAGCGGATGCAATTGAATGGCCGAGCCTTCGATCAGGATCGGCTCAAATGCCTGGATACCCAGACGATGCAGGGTGGGTGCACGATTTAATAGAACGGGGCGTTCACCAATCACGCCTTCAAGCGCTTCCCAGACCTCGGGGCGATTGCGCTCGATCAAACGACGCGCGCCTTTGACGTTCGCGGCGTACCCATTCAATACGAGGCGTGCGATCACGAACGGACGATACAGCTCAAGCGCCATGCTCTTGGGCAGGCCGCATTGATTTAATTTCAATTGAGGACCCACCACGATCACGGAACGACCGGAGTAGTCCACGCGCTTGCCGAGCAGGTTACGGCGGAAGCGCCCCTTCTTGCCCTTGAGCATATCGCTCAGGGATTTAAGTTCGCGGCGGCCGCGGCGCGAAAGTGCCTTGCCGCGCTGTGAATTGTCGATCAGGCTGTCCACAGCCTCCTGCAACATGCGCTTCTCGTTGCGGATGATGACATCCGGCGCGCCGAGCTCGAGCAATCTCTTCAAGCGGTTATTGCGGTTGATCACACGGCGATAGAGGTCGTTAAGATCGGAGGTCGCAAAGCGGCCGCCGTCCAACTGCACCATCGGGCGCAGATCGGGAGGGATCACTGGAAGGACAGTCAGGATCATCCATTCCGGTCCGTTGCCGGAGCGGCGGAACGCCTCGACAACCTTCAAACGGGTCGTGGATTTCTTGCGTTTCTGCTTGCTCTTGGTGGTGCGCACCTCATGCCAGAGTTCCTCTGAAAGTTTATCGAGGTCGAGGCGCCCGAGAATGTCGAAGAAGGCCTCGGCGCCCATGTCGGCGCGGAAGACCTGTCCCCAGCGTTGTTTCAATTCGCGATAACGGATCTCGCTCAGGAATGTGAAGGGGCGCAGCTCCAACAGTTCGTCGCGCAGGCGCGAGGTCTGATTCGATGAAGCGGAGGATTGATTCTCCAGTTCGCCGCGCAACGCTTCCATATCCTGGTCTGCCTGTGCCTTGATGGCTGCAGACTGGGTCTTGATATCTTCCTGTTCGCGCTGCTTCTTGTCCTTCAGTTCATTTTCAAGCGATTCCAGTTTTTTCTGAACGCTCTTCTGAACGTGGGTAATGTGCTTGCTTGCGATCTTGTCGCCGGCATCGAGCACCTTTTCTCCGGTCGATTCAAAGACGATCGCCTTCTTGGCGTGTTCGCCCATTTGATCCTGGAGTAATTTTTCAAGCTTCTGACCTTCCTTGATGATCGGGTCCAGTTGTTCGGCGATGTTCTCGTCGTAACCCACATCGAGGCCGGCCTGCTTTTGCTTGAGTTCGTTGAGCGTATGATCGCGCTTGATCTTGATCTCCGCGATCTGCGAGTTCACCCCGGCAGCCTGCTCACGTTCGGAGACGGAAATTTCGTCCTCCAAACGCTTGAGCGCCTTCTGTCGGGCTTCCTCATCCACATAGGTGACAATGTATTGGGCGAAGTACAACACGCGGTCCAAGTTGCGGCGCGAAACATCGAGCAGCATGCCCATCTGTGACGGGATGCGGCGGGTATACCAGATGTGCGCGACCGGTGTGGCCAGCGTGATGTGCCCCATGCGTTCACGGCGTACCGCGGCGCGTGTGACTTCCACACCGCATTTATCGCAGGTGATACCTTTATATCGGGGATTTTTGTATTTGCCGCAATAACATTGCCAGTCGCGGGTGGGGCCAAAAATGGCTTCACAGAACAACCCGTCTTTCTCGGGGCGAAGGCGGCGATAGTTGATGGTTTCGGGTTTGAGAACCTCCCCATACGACCATGACATGATCGTCTGCGGCGAGGCGAGGCTGATACGGAGTGCGGTCAGTCCTTTAGTTTCCACTGTTACTCTCCTAAAAATAGAGTGCAATTTGATTGGGCTCTGTATAGCGTGTAGTCGGCTTATATCAGAGACAAACAAAGGCAAGCGCTCTGAGGTATTTCCTCAAGCGCTTGCTAAATAAGACTCGGTTTTTTATACATCCAACGAACGGGATTATATGCCCGGCCGCCTCGCGCGTCAAGGTTAAAAGGCGTTCCGCGCAAATTTTTGGGCCAAAACCTACCCATTTTGACGGTTTTCGTGGCAACGGAAACCATAAAAGGTCTCCTTGCATCCAACCGCGCAGCCGCCGGCAAAGCCTCTGTGCATATCTTACGATAAACCTGCCTGTAAAAGACCTTTAGGGCCTCCCCACGTCTTATGGGAAAGGCGTCAGCGTTTCGCTTGGCGTGGGCGGGATCGGTGTATCGCTCGGGATAACAGTGACCGGAACGGGGGTATCCGTGGGCACCGCAGTGTCGGGAACGGGTGTATCGGTGGGCGCAGGGATCGGCGTATTGGTATTCGGCACCGGCAGGCTGAGGTTAAAGGAGACCTCTTCATCCACTTCCGCCTTGTCGCCAAACAGGGTCAAGCGCAGCGTGATCATGCCGTTTGGAATGCCGGAAAGATTCCAGGTGTAGAGTGTCCCGTTTTTGACGGGAGCATCCCCCACGGTCAATGTTGACCATGAGTTTGGATTCGTTCCGAGGGCATATTCCAATCTCCAGCCCTTGAAGCCGCCTTCCGCGGCCGCGGAACCTGTGATATTCAGCGATGACGAAGTGATCACTTCTCCATCATTAAGGTTGAGCTCAATGATGGGCTGCGAGTCGCCAGCCTGACATTCGCGTTCCGGTGCGTAGTATGGATCGCGCGGCAGGCCATGATTATCCAGCCAGTCGCGACCCGCGCCGCTGTTAAACCACTCGCGCGCCCATTTATCAGTGACATTCAGGACCAGTTCATCCTCAGTCGGGCCTTTGCATGCATCCGAGGCTTCATATCCAGTCCACAAGTCAATTCGGACGCGTCGAACCAGATCCTTGCTGGGTGGCAATGGAGGCTGGTCGAATGCAAATATCTCTGTGTATTCCGAATCGCACCAGTTGGACGGTTCTGTGCCGGAAAGCCTGCATACCACCTTATCCACAATTCCCGCGGGACGATTGAACGGAGTGGGCGCGCCATTGGTCAGATACGGCACCGCGAATTCCATGAATTGCGACCAGATGGGGGCCGCGCCGCTCAACCCGGACGAATTGACCATCGGTGTGTAATCCGCATTGCCGATCCATACACCGGTCACAAGATCGGGTGTGTAACCGAGAGTCCAGTTATCGCGGATGTCATTGGTGGTCCCTGTTTTTGCGGCCACCGGAAAGGAGAGGTTCAGCGGTGAGTTGGGACCGAACATGAGCGAACGCGCGTTGTTATCCGAGAGGATCGATGAGATCAGATAAGCATGCTCGGCGCGAATGACCTGCTCGCCGGCCTCGGGCTTGTATTCATAAATGATGTTGCCCGCGAAATCCGTGATCTTGAGAATGGCAACCGGCGGCATGCGTTGACCGCCGTTCGCGAAGACCGAATAAGCAGCGGTCATGTCGATCAGGCTGACGTCACCGCCGCCGAGGGTCAGCGAGAGGCCGTAATCGTCGCGCGTAAACGATGTGATGCCCAGTCGTTCAGCCATGGCGATCATGCCTTCTTTTTCCGGCGTGTTCGGGTCGTCATAGATGCCCACGAACTCCAAGGTCTTGACCGCCGGGATATTGAATGAGTTCGAAAGGGCGGTGCGCACGGTCATGCCGCCATGGAACCTGCCATCGTAATTTCTGGGTTCGTAAGGCGGGTTTGCGCCGTCGGGGAATTGTGAGGGCACATCCCAGATCCATGTGGAGGGGGTCCAGCCCTTTTCAAATGCGGCCACATACGTAATGGGCTTGATGGATGAACCTGGCTGTCGCGTGGGGCTATCGGCCATGTTGATCTGGCCGGCAATTTCGACGTTATCGAAATCCGGCGAGCCCACCATGGCAAGGATCTCACCCGTGGATGGACGGATCGCGACGAGTGCGCCATTATGTGCATTGCTGTTCACCAGTGTGGCCACCTGCTCCGTCACGAGCTGCTGGGCCCTGTCCTGCATGACCGGGTCCAGGGTGGTGTACACCACAAAGCCGGAGCGATAAATGGTCTGCGCGTCATATTGGGTCTCAAGTTGGGAGCGTACAAAATTGACCCAATGCGGATATTTTGAATCAAATGAGATCGGCCTGAAGCTATACACCTTCATTGCATCGGCCGCCTGGGTGGCAGCCAGGGGATCGACACAGATCGAGGTCGGGCTGTTGCTTACTTCAATGCATCCCTGCTCACTACTCGCCTCGAACATCAGCACCAGCACCTGCTGCTGGCGTATCAGGGTGACCTCGGGATTCGTGTAAATATCGTACACTGCGGGAGATTGCGGCAGTCCGGCCAGGAAGGAGGCCTCGCCCAGGGTAAGTTCTTTTGCGGATTTGCCGAAATAGGTTTCAGCGGCGGCTTCCACGCCGTAAGCCAGGTTTCCGTAATAGATCTCATTGAGATACAACTCGAGGATCTCATCCTTGCTGTAACGCCGTGTGATCTCCGCAGCCAGGATGATCTCACGCGTCTTGCGCGAATACGTCAGTTCGACGCGTTCCTCCGGGGATAAGAGCAGGGCGCGCGCCAATTGCTGCGTGATCGTGGACGCGCCCGAGACCGTTCCTCCGCTTTGATAATTCTGCCAAAGCGCGCGCGCCATGGCCAGCAGGTCGAAGCCCGGATGGCTGTAAAACTCCTTGTCTTCGGTTGCGATCGTGGCTGCGATCAGGTTCGGCGAAATCTCTTCCAGTGGAATATAGGTTCGGCGTCCGGCGGTGGGGTCCAGGATCTCGTAAAGAGGCTGCCCGTTACGGTCCAGAATGCGCGTGGTCTCGAATTGAGAGGCGCGCTCGCGCAAGTCACCGATCTCCGGCAGCGTGCTGGCGATCAGATAATATCGATACAAAAGGTACGATCCAGAGCACACGCCGATCACCAGCATGGCGAATACAGAGACGATCAGCGCGCGCAGGAAACATCCCATATTGCCGCGCCAGATTTTTTTAAAATTAAAGGAAGGGGAGGATCCCACCGCCCGGCGATTTGTGGCCGGTTCATAGGCGGCGGGGGTGACGCGCGTGCCATCCATGTCGATCTCATCCACGCGGCGCGGCAGGGGCATATTGTCCTTGTCCAGCGCGGGACGTACGAGGATCGGCGTGGTGCCAGATCGCCGCGGCAATGGCTGGGGCTTGTATTCTCCCTGGGTTTCGTCTTCGGATCTTTTTAACCGACGTAGGCGGTCGTTATCTTCGTTGCTCATGATTTCCAATCTTAATGCATCTGCAGGTCTGGCAGATTAAACAGGTCTTATAGTTTTGAGGACCTGCTCATTTCCTGCAGCCTGCAGAGAAGCGATCATGCCTTCGGCTTGCTCAAGACCAGCAGGTTCAAGCTGCCGCGCTGACAGATCTCATCGCCCTGGTTCTTTACGATCACGGCGGAAGTGATCGAGCCGCCGCCAATGCGAGGCAGGGCTTTCGTTTCGGTGACAGTCAGTTCCGCAGAGACCGTATCGCCAATGAAAAAGGGTTTGATGAACTTCCATTCTTCGATCTCGCGAAAGGCGAGCACGGTCCCTTCCAGGAAACCCGTACGCATGATCAGGCCCGTGGCGATCGAGAGGCCCAAAAGTCCATGGGCGATGCGCTGGCCAAATTGCGTCTTTTTGCTGAATTCAGCGTTGGTATGGATCTCATTAAAATCACCGGTCAGGCCGGCGAACGTGAAAATGGCGTCCTCGCTGATGGTACGCCCTGTTGTGCTGAATTTTTGACCCGCGGAAAACTCTTCGAAGTAAAGTCCGGCCATGAATTATCTCCTCGTTTCCTGTTCACCTGGTTCGCGTGAGCAGACCACCAAACCAGGGAATCGTCACTCAAATTATACCTGTTTGACCTGCTGCCAGTCTGCCCGTACAATTGGCCGATGCGCGACTGGTCTTTGGGCCCCGGTGACCCACTCCACCTCACCCTTGCAGCGGATTCCCGTCTGTGCAAGCCCGATTATGTGAACGATCATATCTGGGAGGTGGAGCTCGGCGCGGCGGACCCTCCGGCAATTTCACTATACACCACGTTCGGCTTGCGGGCGCGTTCCATGCGCCTGTTTTTGCGCTTTACCGAGAACAACACCAGTGTCACAGACCCTAACACCTTCGTTGTAAAACCGTCTCTGCGCCGCTTCTACCCAAACTTCCTAACGCTCGATTTTGTTCCCATCGAAAGCCTTTTTGCCACAGCAGAATTCTGGGTGCCCACCTCGCATGCGGTTGCCGGGCGGGTGATCCTCACGAACAAAAGCAACGTCGTACGCCAGCTCAAACTGGAAGTCTGTGCGATGCTCGCGCCCCTCGATGGTCAGTCGATCATCCCCACCCAGCAGCAACTGGTCAACATCCTTGCCGGGCAAACCAGCGGGATCACTCCGGTAATATTCATGACCGGTGGCCCCAAGCACGGGCCCGGACCTCACCCATCGCTCCTGCTGGACCTCGAACTGGGTCCCGGCGCCACGCGCCAACTCAGCTTTGCAGAGGCCGCGCTCGAGACAGTCGCCGCGTCGTTCGAACTGGCGCGACACACCGCAGCGCGCGCCTGGGAGGCAGAACGAACCCGCATCGAAATGCTGGACGCCTCCCAAATCCTGGATATCCATACCGGGGACGCAGACTGGGACGCCGCGCTTGCATTCAGCCAGAGAGCGGCGCACGCGCTGTTCTTCAACGAGAACGAACATTTGCCAAATCCATCCTTCGTGCAGGCGCGCCACCCCGATCACGGATTCTCACGCAAAGGGGATGGCACCGACTACCAGCCTGCATGGAACGGCCAGGCACCACTTGAGGCTTATTACATTTCGAGCCTCATGCACGGCACGCCACAGGTGACGAAGAATCTTTTGCTGAATTTCCTCTCCACACAAAACGAAGATGGCGAGGTTGATGCCCGGCCCGGGCTGGCCGGGCAACGCGTCCGGTTACTGGCTGCTCCGCTGCTTGCCAGCCTGGCATGGAAGTATTATCAAACGACCCATGACGAAGGCTTTCTCGCCGCGGTTCTCCCAAAATTATTGAAATTTTTCTGGACGTGGTTCTCCTCGGCGCATGATCGCAACCGCGATGGCACCCCCGAATGGGATCACATCATGCAAACTGGCTTCGACGACAACCCCATCTTCGACGTCTGGCATCCATGGTCCCAGGGGTTGGATATTTCCCTGGTGCACAGTCCATCCCTGGAGGCCATGCTCTTTCGCGAGGCACAATCGATCGTGAAGATCGCGAAGAAGCTCAACAAGCCCGAGGAAGAAACCGCGCTGGTACAGGCGCAGGCAGAAACATTGAGGGCATCGATCGAAGCGGGTTGGAACGCGCGCAACAGCTTCTATTCCTATCGCGACCGTGAAACGGGATTGGCCTCGGCGGGGAAAACGATCGCGAAGAAAAGGGGCGATGGCAACATGCGACCCAAGTATGAAACTGAAACGCCAGTGCGATTGCTGATCGAGATCCAGACCAAAAATCCCGCCGCGCGGCGGCCCGAGGTGGAGATCAGCGAATATTTTGCAAAGACAAAGGGCGAGGTCGAAACCATTCTCGGTCATCAGTTCCAGTGGCGAACCGGGGGTCTCGTGGCAACAAGTCAAAAAGTTTACACGCGCGTCGGGCGGGTCACCGTTCTTGGCCTGGATGAAAAAGACAAGGTCAATGTGAAAAGCATAGACACCACCGGCGAAGACATCACCCTGGCGCTGCCGATCTGGGCCGGGGTGCCGGATAAACAAAAGGTCAATGCCTTGATCGGCCGCAATGTGCTGGCTGCCGACCGCTTCGACAGGCCGTTCGGCATGCCCTCGCTGCCGGTCTCACCGGACCCGGAGGCTGAACCGGTTTCGATGAGCGTGCACCTTCCTTGGAATCAGTTGATCGCCGAAGGTTTACTCGCCTACGGATTCCGGGCGGAAGCCACGCGCCTGACCGCGCATTTGATGAACGCGGTGATCCAGAATCTCAAACAAAACCGCGCCTTCCACCAACGCTATCACGCCGAAAAAGGCACAGGCATCGGCGAGCGCAATTCGCTGCACGGCTTCGCGCCCGTCGGTTTGTTCATGCAGGCATTGGGAGTCACGATCTTTTCGTCCACGCGCGTGAAGTTCGAGGGCAGGAATCTTTTTCCCTGGTCCGTGACCATAAGGTACAGGGGCCTGGTCATCGTGCGAGGCATCGACCAGACCGTTGTGACCTTCGCCAACGGCGAAAGCGTCATCGTCAAGGATGAGCTCCCCTGCATTGTGGAGATCTAATTTCCCCATTCAATAAAGATCATACATCGATCCCGCAGCCACGGCGAATTGACATAAAATAGAGGGACACATCATGAAAATCGCCCTTCTTCATTATTCGGCCCCTCCCGTCGTCGGTGGAGTGGAAAGCGTATTGGAACATCATGCAACCCTGATGGCAAATGACGGCCATCAAGTTCATGTAATCGCGGGACGAGGGGAACAATTCGACCCGCGTGTCCCCTTCATGCACGTCCCGTTGATCGACTCGCGACACTCCCAGGTTCTCTCCGTTAAACAAGAACTGGATAAAGGCATGTTTCCAGCAGATTTCGTTGAATTGACCGCGAAAATAGAAGGGCAACTGGCTGAACTTGTATCAGAGACGGATTTATTGATCGCACATAACGTGTGTTCCTTGAATAAGAACCTGGCACTCACCGCAGCCCTTTTCAACATTTCAAGAAAAAATAAAAAGCCGCAATTGGTCTTATGGCATCACGACCTGGCGTGGACAACCCCGCGTTATCAGGACGAATTGCACCCCGGCCATCCATGGGATTTGTTGAAAACAGCATGGCAAGGCGTAAAACAAGTTGTCGTCTCAGACATGCGCCAGGACGAACTTTCCGGGTTAATGGGATTGGACAAATCCGATGTCACTGTCATCCCCAATGGCGTGGACGTGGAGAAGTTCTTTAAACTGGAGGAGCAAACGCGCTCGTACGTGCAGAAGCTTGATCTGATGCAGGCAAGCCCGCTGCTTCTGCTTCCCGCGCGCATCACGCCGCGCAAAAACATCGAATTCGCCCTGCAGGTGCTGGCAGCGTTACGTACGCGATTTTCTTCCGCGCAGATCGTGGTCACTGGTCCGCTGGGCCCACATAACCCTGCAAATATTAAATACTTCGACCGGCTGCGCGCGCTTCGCACCACGCTTGGCCTCTCGAACGCCGCGCATTTCCTCGCCGAATTGACCGATGAATATATCCCCGACGCGGTCATCTCGGATTTTTACCGACTCGCGGATGCGCTTCTCTTTCCCAGCCAGGAAGAGGGATTCGGCATTCCGATCCTCGAAGCCGGTTTTGCAGGTTTGCCCGTCTTTTGCTCCGACATTCCTCCCCTGAAAAAATTGGGAGGGGAATTTGTAAATTACTTTTCGCCGGACGAGAACCATGAAACTGTGGCGAAAAGGGTCGCCGATCATTTCTCGGCCAGCCCCATATTCGGGCTGCGCGCCAGCGTTCGCTTGCATTACACATGGGAACGCGTCTATAAAACCGGGATTGTGCCTTTGCTGAAAGGTTAGAAAGGAAATCCGATGTTCCCGATATCAAGAAAGGCCTTTATTTCAAAAGTCCTGGTGCCCGTCCTGAACGGCTGCGATCAGGGTTCTGCCATCCTCGCTGCTCATGCGATCGCCGGAAATCAAAACGTCTTGCTTACGGGTTTTATTCATGTGCCCGCGGACCAATCCTTGAGCACCGCGGCGGTGAGCGCGCGTGAATTAAGGAAGACCCTTCAAAAGCTGTATAAGGTAAAAAGAAGCGACGAATGGGCACAGGTCAACGTCTCACACAAACCATGGAATGAACTGGTCAAGGTGATCAAACGCGAGGATATCGACCTGTTGCTGCTTGAGTGGCCCTGTCACTTTGAATCCCTGCAGATCACCATTGCGGATGTCTTCGCACAGGCGCCGTGCAACATCGCGATCGTCAATCAAAATATCGGCGCGAACATCCGCAACATCCTCCTGCCGCTACGCGGCGGGCCTTCTGCGGCATTGGCCCTGCGCCTCGCCCTTTCGATCAACAATTCGAACGGCGCGAAGATATCCTCGCTTCATCTTTTCTCGCAAAACATGACGCGCGAACAGGATGTGGCTTTCAAGGGGGTCGAACGTGTGCTCAACAGCCTGCCGGAGATCCACCGGGAGGATATCATCACGGACAATCCCGCGGACGCGATCTTTGAAGCATCCGGAAAATATGATCTGTTGGTGATGGGCGCCTCCGCGCGTTCGACAGACGAGGTTCCCTCGATCGGGCCTGTGGCCCGCAAGATCCTGGAGGAAAGCGACCGCGGCGTGATGGTGGTCAAGACAAAATTGCCCTATGCGATCAACCCTGAAAGCGAGGAGGCGGGCCAGACCGCCATCTCGGTGCTTGTGGACAAATGGTTCGCCGAAAATACATTCCATGCGGACGAATTCAAGGACTTGAAGTACTTGATTTCATTGAAGGAAAAGCAGAACCTCACCATCAGCCTGGCATTGCCGGCCCTGAATGAAGAGGAGACCGTGGGCAAGGTCATTCGTACCGTGAAGAACGCATTGATGACACGCATGCCCTTGCTGGATGAGATCGTACTGATCGATTCGAATTCCGAGGATCGCACCCGCCAGATCGCCGAAAAACTGGGCGTACCGGTTTACATTCATCAAAATATTCTGCCACAATATGGCGCGCGGCACGGCAAGGGTGAGGCGTTGTGGAAAAGCCTGTATTGCACGCGCGGCGATATCATCATCTGGATCGATACGGATATTGTCAACATCCATCCGCGGTTCATCTACGGGTTGATCGCCCCCCTGCTTCTCCAGCCGGAAATTAATTTCGTCAAGGGATTCTACCGGCGTCCCCTGAAAGTGGGCAATAAAATGCAGGCGGGCAGCGGAGGCCGCGTCACGGAATTAACCGCGCGTCCGCTGCTCAACTTGTTCTATCCTGAACTCTCCGGCATCGTACAGCCGCTTTCCGGGGAATACGGCGGCCGTCGAAAGGCTTTGGAACAACTGCCCTTCTTTTCAGGGTACGGCGTTGAGATCGGCCTGTTGATCGACATGCTCGAAAAATTCGGGCTGCGATCCATCGCGCAGATCGATCTCCAGGAGCGCATCCATCACAACCAGCCGCTTGAAGCCCTGGGCAAAATGTCGTTTGCCATCATCCAGGCTGTGATCCGAAAACTGGAGGTTAAATACGGCCAGAACATCCTCGAAGGCGTGAACAAGACAATGAAGATGATCCGCTATGAACAGGAACGCTTCTTTCTGGATATCGAGGAGATCGCCGAGGGCGAACGCCGGCCCATGATCGAGATACCGGAATATCAACAAAGATAAAGACTTGACAATAATTTTCCAATCCAGAGGGAATTGTGAAAATGCAAGTCGCAGACTGTTACCTGCATCGGCCTGGCAAGGGCGTTAATTGTTTCCCTTACAGCGTATACTTAACCTATGACCTTCGCCATTGAAACGAATCAACTTACAAAACGCTTCGGCCATGTGCTGGCCGTGGATTCCATTGACTTGCGTGTGAAGCAAGGCGAGATATATGGTTTTCTCGGTCTCAACGGCGCGGGCAAGACCACCACCATCCGCTCGCTGTTGGGCATGCTCCGTCCGGGCGCGGGAGATGTGAAAGTATTGGGGCAGGCCGTCGGGCCAAATGGACGCGGGCCCTGGGGCAGCGTCGGTCATCTTGTGGAATCGCCGTCAGCTTATCCTGAATTGACTGTGCGCGAAAACCTCGAAATTGCGCGCCGTTTGCATCACATGACGGACTCTAATGCAACAACACGCATTATGGAAAAGCTTGCACTCACTTCCTGTGCGCATCGGAAAGCAGGCACGCTTTCCACGGGCAATCTCCAGCGCTTGGGGCTCGCACGCGCATTATTACATGAACCTGAAGTATTGATCCTCGATGAGCCCGCCAATGGACTTGACCCCGCGGGTGTCGTCGAGATACGCACATTGTTGGAGTCGCTTGCAAACGAAAAAGGGGTCACCATCTTCATGTCCAGCCATATTCTGACTGAGGTGGACAGGCTGGCGACACGGATTGGCATTATCCATAATGGACGATTGATCGAAGAATTGGATGCAGACCAGCTTGAGAAACTGCGCGCAAAACGACTGGAAGTGAAGGCGCGCAACTTCGAGGGTGCACAGATCTTCCTGCACAGCGCGGGATACAAAATGACAACCCAGGATGAAACCATTATGCTTGATGATGAACATGCCATTGAACATCCTGATGACATCGCACGCATTCTGGTTAATGCCGGCATGCCTCCCACACACCTCGCCGTGGAACAACAAAACCTTGAAGACCATTTTATGCAAATCACAGGAGGAGTGACCTGAACGGTTTTCTTTCCTCCTTATGGGCAGAGACTCTCAAAGCGTGCCGCTCAAAAGTTCCCTGGCTCGCGTCCATTGGCTTCACCCTCTCTCCGCTTATGGATGGACTCTTTATGTTCATCATGAAAGACCCCGAACGCGCCAGAAATATGGGCTTGCTGGGAGCCAAGGCGCAACTGATAACAAGCACAGCAGACTGGGCCACCTTTTTTATCGTGCTTACCCAAGCCACTGCAGTTGCCGGGGTGATTGTGTTCTCCATTGTGACTGCCTGGGTTTTTGGACGTGAGTTTTCCGACCACACAGCCAAGGACTTAATGGCCTTGCCCACTTCACGTGAGAAAATCGTCACAGCAAAATTGACCGTTATTTCGGCATGGGTCTTCGTTACAACTTTATGGATTTATCTGGTCGGTCTCATTGTGGGTACGCTTATAGACATCCCCGGCTGGACGAATCAACTTGCGTTGCAATCCTTGAGCGATATCCTTGTCACCGCCGCAATGACTTTGCTGCTCATGACGCCTGTGGCCTTCATAGCCAGCATGGGACGCGGCTATCTTCCTCCGCTTGGCTGGGCTGTGCTCACCATCTTTTTCTCGCAGATCATCGCAGCCATGGGCTGGGGTGACTGGTTCCCATGGTCTGTGCCTGCGCTTTACAGTGATATCGTTGGACCGCGCTCGGAACAGTTGGGAATT
>JGI10216J12902_103204748_pt1 | contig 15407 bp, 16 predicted proteins | sample KanNatreferecore_FD_12902 | JGI IMG/M metagenome (IMG submission 12902)
TCGCCCTCCGAAGGCGAAGGTCACAGGTTCGAATCCTGTCGGGTGCGCCACCGCCTTTAATGCGACATCGTGACCACTGTTCATTGTTGCTGATGCGACGTGGACGGAACACATCACGAACCGCCCTGGCAGAGCTAGTATAGGGGGCGGTGCAAGGTCGTTAGCTCTATCCGCTTTGAGACGTTCTGTTGGCTGACGTTTTCTCCGCATGACGCACTGGTCCGAGTACGGCAAAAGGACCAGCAACCATGACCACCACACCACCAACCGTCCAACAGGTGTTGGACGCCTATCTCGCAAGCCCCGCCTTCCGCGAACTCGCCGCATCGAGCCGCGAGAGCTACCCGCGCGTGCTGCGGCGATGGCTTCAGCGAACTGCGATTGCGGATCGAACGCTTGCAGACGTGACCAGCGACGACATCGAGCGTTATTGCGATGGCCTGTCGCCGGGCGCAGCGCATACGGACTTCAAGCGTATCCGCGTGCTGTGGCGATGGGCGATGGCCAAGCCGCGCCGCTACGTGAAAGAGGACATCACCGAGGGCTTGCGGTATCCGCCCGTCAACCAGCAACACCACACCTGGACTGATGATGAGATTGCCGCATACCGCCAGCGGTGGCGCCTCGGCACGCGGGAAAGGCTGTGCTTGGAGCTGGGCCTCAACACCTCCCAGCGGCTTGGCGATCTCGCCCGGATGCGGTGGGAGCACGTCACGCCTGCGGGCATTGTCGTGCGGCAGGAGAAGACCAAACGCGACCTAGTCGTGCCGGTGTTGCCCGACCTGCAAGAAGCACTGGACGCCTGGCCCGGTTCGCGGTGCGGGGCGATCCTCCAGCGGGTCGAGCGGCCCCGCGGGCGGGCGCTCACCAAGGAAAGCCTGGGCACCCTGTTCGCGGGGTGGTGTGATGCGGCCGGTCTGCCCGACCGCTGTGTCCTGCACGGGCTGCGGCACGCCTGCCTGACCCGGTTGGCCAACGCCGGGTGCTCGGTGTTCGAGCTCCAGTCCTTCTCCGGCCATGCGACCCTGACAATGCTGGCTCACTACACCAAGAAGGCCGACCAGCTGCGGTTGGCCCGCAGCGCGGCGGAGAAGGCCAGGGCTGGGCTCGGGCTGGGGCGGTAGGCGTGTATACGGAGGGCCTTCGCCGGCCCTCCGGCGGGCTAGGGGCCCCTTGCCGGCCAAGCCCGCGCTCCCCATATCGAAGACTTATGGGCTTCTGTTCGCGTTCAGTCGAGCAGGAGCCCTTTTGCTTGGAGATATTGCATGACGACAAAGGTATGCCCTCGCTGCGGGTTGGCGACGTGCGGTGTGTTCTTGGCAGGCATTGTCGCAGGCGTGCAGACGGCGCACTTCGCGAAGGCCCCTCTCGACGCCAAGGAACGCGGGATGCGGTTCCCGGCAGCTGCTGTTCCTACCTTGGTGAGCGCCAGCACTACCTCAGCGATGAGCTTCATCGTCACGCTAGCCCCCATGGGTGGGGCGCCCGTCGTCCGGCCACCGATGCCGATAGCGGGGCAGACCGAGCAGCTGCCGCCCGAGACACCAGCCCCTAAGCCTGGGCAGACCGAGCAGGGATGACGACCAAAATATGGGCGGCTACCTCACTCCGATCATCGCACTGATCAGTCTGCTTGTGGCGTCGGGCACACTGATCAAGTCCGTATGGTGGCCTAATACTCCGCCGCCGGAGTTCGTGCTCTGGCTTGCAGTCGCGATATTCCTTATCGCCTTGGTGCTGCTGCTTGCCGTCACCCTTACGAGCTTTCGGCTCGCGCCCGCTAGGGTGCGGAAATTGGTGGCGACGTTGATGAGCCCGCCGGACCCGAAGTGGTATCCGGACATGACCCTGCTTGAGGTAGTTAGTAGGCGGGCGCCCAAGTTCGTGACAAACCCCGAGCAGGGAGCACCGATTGCTGCAGAGCAAGAGCGCACGGCGCAGGTGCTCAGGGACATCGGCAGGTTCGCGTCCCTCGGGCGGCTAGAGGTGTTCGGCTACGAGACAAAGCCAGGATTGAACACGGCTGAGAACCCGACGCGCATACCGGCCGAGTTCTGGGTCAAGGGTGGACGGATCGGCTACAACGAGTTCCTTCAGAACACCGGCGGGCGCGCCACAAGACGGGCTGAAGGCGAGCGCGAGGAGACCTACGTCAACCTAGGGTTCGACAGCAGGCAGGCGCACAGGCTTTTCCCCCGCAGGTGGCGCTGGCCCAAGATCGTGATGAGCGACTAGCGCCTGAAGTTCGAGGTGCCGTCACCCACGCCCGAGGAACGGGACCTTCTCGGGATGCGTCAGAGCCACATGTAGGATTTCCGCGCGGCACCACCCACGGCGATGGGACCCATTGTAAAAGCGCCACGGACCCTGAGCGCCGGGGCCGCTTTCGCCCCCACCGGGGAGACCTCACCCGGCCGGGGGAAAGTACCCCGCCACCCCCGGGTGGCTTGCTTGCCAGGACAGTGCCACCCCCGGATGCCGATCTTCAGGTAGACCTCAGATAAAGACCATCCTACCTGCCGACCGCCTGCTGCAGCCGCAGCACCGTGCCAACGCCAACGCCGAGCGTGCGCGCCACACGACGCACCCCCATGCCCTTGGCCCGTAGCGCCCTCACCTGCGCCGCCCGCGCGGGGTCACTCTGCTCCAGGGTGGGGCGCCCCAGCTGCTGGCCCTCCTCCCTCGCCCGCGCGAGGCCGGCTCTGACCCGCTCCTGGATCATCGCGCGCTCGAACTCGGAGAAGACGCCCAACATCTGGAACATGGCTCGGCCGGAGGGAGTGCTCGTGTCGAGGCCCTGCTGGTGCAAGTAGAGGTCCACGCCTTTGGCGTGCAATTCTTGCAGCGTGCTCAGCAGGTCCACCAGGGAGCGGCCGAGGCGGTCGACGCTCCACGCCATCACCATGTCCACCTCGCGGCGCGCGACGGCCTTCAGCATCGCATCGAGGCCAGGCCGGTCCTGCCGTCCCTTGGCGCCGCTGATACCGGCGTCCTCGAAGGTGTGGGCCACCTTCCAGCCGTGCCTGCGTGCTGCCACCTCCAGCTCCCTGCGCTGGTTGCGGGTTGTCTGCTCACCTGTGCTGACGCGAAGGTAGAGCGCTACTCGCTTGTCGCGCTTGCCATACCTGACCATGGTCGCTGTTCCCGTCGTGGCCTGTGACTACGCTTACACTGATTTGCGATGTTCCAAAACCTACTGTTTTCAGAACGACGCTGAAAGCCCCGTTGCGGGGCCCGCATTTCCTGGGGTTCGCGAGCGAACTTGTCGCTGGGTTTTCGGAACAGGCCTCGCGACCTATCGGCACGGGCGATCCGAGGCATTCCCGCCACATGCCGATCAGCCTGGTCCGGCCCTGCCCTGCCCTTCCATAGCTGTCCCTTGGTCGCTCGGATAGTGTATCAGCCACGCTTCGCACCCTTTCATATCGCCCGCGGGGCGGGCTTGGTCGCCTCCGCCAATCAGCCCTGACCCGACGTTCGCGGCATGCGCGCCAAATGCCCGTCGCCGCGGGTGCGCACGCCGCCCGCCGTTGCCAGCGTTCCAATCACGCTGCCGGCGCTTGCCGGCGGCCATGGGTAAGACGCTCTCTGCCAGCGAAGACGCCGACCGCACCAATTCTCAAGCCGCACGATGCGTCTCGCAGCATCGACGGCTGTCTTGTCGCGATGGTAGGACACGTTGTTGGAAGATAGAACGTGTCACTGGTCTATCTCCAGAGTGTAAGGATCGTCCCGTGACCCCTAGTCAAAAGGCCCGAGGTTTCTGGAAGACTTTCACTTCGGTTGTGTTCATAAGCGCAATAGCCTGGCTGTTCGCGGGTTGGCCATTAGCCGTGCGCGATGGTGTGACACTGTCGCCGATAGAGTTCAGCACGGGGACTCTTTTCCTTCTAGTGGCCATGAATTGGGGATTTCTCTGGGGGGTGCAGAAACTCGCGCAAGGCGAGGTGCAAGGCATTATGTCGTCCATGCGACGTGACGGCGGTACATCGCCGGCCGTCTTCCTGTTCCTGCGATCGTTTGACGTGGGAAGGTCGAGCCTGTTGACGCGCGCCATTGCGGAGCTTTCGTTTTCGCGATCGATCCTTTTCCGTCGGCATGACGCAGAAGAAAAGCTTGCCGAGGCTATAGGGTCCATGGGGCATCTGCTGGCCATCGGGGACAAGCGGACTTCTTACGGAGCCGCGAAGCTGATTGTTCGGGACCACGAATGGCAAACCACCTTCAGGGAGCTTGTCGCGGCGGCGAAGGCAATATTCGTGCTACCGGGACCTTCAGAAGCTGTCATGTGGGAGATCGAGCAGTTGGCGCGGACGCCCATGCTTCTTGCGAAGGTCGTGTTCGTCATGCCGCGAGAGGGCACTCAGGATTGGGGAGGTGGAGGCGGGGACAAGCGAGTGTGGCATGAGGCAGTCGGCCTGATCGCCCGCGCAACGGGCATCATGCTCCCCGATTACGATGAGAACGGGTGCTATTTGCGCGTGCGAACCAACGGACGCATTGAGACGGTTGCGCTCGACTTGTTCACGTCCTCGCTGGCGGCATACTCCCGGCATAACCGTGGTCCGGGCGCGTCCTTCAACCTCGATGATGTGTGGCCTGAAGCGAGCGGACGTCAGACGTTGATTTAACTGGCGCAAGACGCAGGCCTGGGTTCGTCAACACAGAAGGCGAACCATTCAGCCGCGAACCCGTAGCTCCCGGATGACTGTTGGAGCTTGCCTGCAAGCTAGGCCGGCCATCGTCCACTGGACTTCTGTATACCAGCAACTTTCGATATTTCCATGCAACCGCCATCCCTGAGTCTCAGGTCGGACACAAGCTCTCACCACATTACAGCTGAGGGCACGTCGTCGGCAAACCTCGATGGGGTGCTCTAGTTACATAGGCGCCTCAAGAAACAGGAGACATGCGATGAAACATGCATTCCTAGCAGCCGCATTGCTACTGGCCACCGCGTCAGCGTTCGTTGCAGGTGTCGAGTCGGCAGCGGCAGGGGGGCGGGATAGCGGTGGCCACGGGATCGAACCCACGTGGCGCACTGGTAAGTGAGATATCTGTGAAGAAGACACAAAGGGTCGATCTGCTGATGGTAGGCGACCCTTTGGCCACAGAAGGCAGCTAGCTGCGAGCAACTGGAGGCGGGACGTCGATCACGCCGTCATCCACGACGTACCGCTGCTGCGCGGCGTTTGCCGATGCCCATCCTCGCGTCCATGTGCCGCTCGAACCAGGCGCCGTCGCTGGCCGGAGAGAGGGGTGCTAGTTGCAGCCAAGCCAGATTTCTACGACGTCTTTCCTTGGAGATTTCACTTCCCATTTTCGTCCTTGGTGTCCGAAGGTTAGGACGTCCTTTTCAAAGCTTACGAAATCAACGTAATCCCCCCGGCCTTGTGAGGACCCCACTACAAACAGCCGACCACGCTTGCGACAATCCACGGGTTCTCCCCACTGATCGAGATCGACTTGCTGACAGCCCTCAGTGAAGGAGATCGCAAAGCCGTTCGTCTTCCATCTGTATTTCTTCGGCTCACCAGTGCAGTTTACCTGGAATGTCACGGCGTTGTTGTCGATCGCGACAATTTTCCCCCACAGTTCGGGCCCGCCCGCCCAGAGACGATCCGCCAGCGTAGCATTTGCGTATCCAAGCGCCATTAGTAGCGTCACCAGCCCGAGAGATATCTTACGCATAGCGTCCCCACCTGCCCCATTAGCCAACTCTTCCGCAAACCAGACATCCTCGCAGTGCATACAATTCCATCTCCTCTCGTACTTGTCGAGCAGGATCAAGGAGAGGGCAACAACTGCCTGGCAACGCGAAACCCGTTGGTATCACTTCGGAAGCGCGCCAAGTGTCCGTACCGCGCTGCCGCTCGAGCGTCCTCGGCCTCGCTTCGCCACGACCCACCGCGCAGCACGCGATTGATGCAACCAGGCACCACCACGGCGGTGCCGTCAGACGGCGCACCTGAATAGCTATCGACGTAGCAATCCTGCACCCACTCCCATACGTTTCCGTGCATATCGTGGAGACCGGAGCGATTGGCTCTTTTGCTGCCCACGGATTGAGTTCTGGCGCCCGAGTTAGCCGCATACCAAGCGAAGTCGCCGAGACGCTCAACGTCGTTGCCGTAAGAGTATTTCGCGGTCGAACCATCGCGGGCCGCGTACTCCCATTCGGCTTCAGTTAGCAGCCTGTACTGCTTGCCCGTTTGACGAGATAGCCATCGTGTGTAGGTGACCGCGTCGTTCCAACTGACCCTTATCATTGGCTGGCGTCCTCTGCCCCAGCTCTCGCCCCTCCCCTCGTAGTTGCAGCCCCCATGCGCGACGCAGGCGTCCCATTGATCGAAGGTGACCTCGAACTTTGCGACAGCAAGTGGATGCAAAATTTTTACAGGGCGCAGCGGCCGCTCGTCGTCTCGTCCCTCAGCATCAGGTGAGCCCATCAGAAACTCGCCCTTAGGAACAACGACCATCTCAGGGCAACTCGCACATTCCTGGAAGGTGTCGCCGGGCTTGAGAGCCAGTTCCTTTGGGTCTGTCAGCACAGATGGAAAGTAGATGTCGGCTAGACGCCTCGCCTGAACCCTGAGATAGTCCTGATCGAGCAACCCGGCATAGGAAAGGCTCCCGACCGCTGCTATGCCAACAGCGAGACAACCGACCAAAATCTGCACGCGGCGCTTGCGCTTCTTACCTACCCTCTCCTCTCGTTGGCACGCCTCGACGTATTCCCTGTCGATAGACCCAAGGTATCCCGCTAGATCGGGGCGCGCCAGCAAGCGCTCAGCCGAACGCAACCGCTCTCCGCTATGAGCAACCCACGCTACTTGCTTGCCGCTAGTCTTCCAGTCGCGCGCCGCACGCTTCACACTGTCGAGCCAGATCAGAAACTCGGCATCCTCCTCAAGCCATCCCTGTAGCGACCCCCACTGTCGCAAGAGGGCCTCATGCGCGGGCTCGATCGTGATCTCGCCGGTTTCTCGGGCCACATCTGTGGACAAGAGACGCTGTTGAACAAGCAGCTCAATGAGGGCGCGCGCCTCCACCGGAATTTCTGTTAGGCGGGCGATGCGCCGTCTTGGCGCTCGCGTGTCCGGGTCGATGCCTGCGAGCCATGGGACGAGACCGCGACGCAGCAGGTCTAGGCGATCATCACGACCACGCGGGATGCGGGTATCGAGATCAGCCGCAGCCATGGCGCGCTCGACTGCGCCCTCGATCGAACCTCGCAGGCCGCCAAGCTTCGCGTATTGATCCAACGTGAGGCGGCCCGTGGCACCATACTCGTCGTACAGCCTCTCGAGAGTGAAGGCGAGCAGTGGCAGCGCGTCCTTGGCCGCGCCTGCCTCCATGTCAATGAGAAGCTCGTCAACAAGCTTGTCATCGATCTCAATCGCGCGCTCGGTATCCTGAAGGCGGCGGATCGGGCCTTTGACAACTTCCGCATAGGAACCCCTAGGCATTGGCCCAAGATCAAGCGGTTCCTTATGGACGTCTGCGAGCTGACGGGCTTCCTGCAAATGCTCGTAGTTGTCGGAGCGGATGGTGAAGATGGCAACGATCGGCGGATCGTCGTGCTGCAACAGATCATGCAGCAGCGCCAGGAAAGGCTGCGCCTCACCTTGGGCCTCGGCAAGGAACAGCTCTTCGGCTTGGTCGACCGAAAATACGAGTGTCGGCGCTCTTGACGCGGCATCATTGAGCACTGTTGGTCTTAGAGCTGACAGCAGCTGTTGCAGTAGGGGCCTTAGTCCTGGTGCGCCGGCGTTCACTGCCTCCCGAACATCACTTCGGGACAACTTCAACCGGGCAGCTTCACATGCCGCAGCTAGGCCCCTAACAAGGCCGCTCTCGCCTGTGAGCACTGATCGTTCAGGTCGGACAATGGGCAGGGGCAAGAATTTTCTTGGGTCGCGGTTCAGCCTCGGCAACAAGCCCGCACGAAGGAAGCTGGACTTCCCCGCTCCTGAGGCGCCAAGGATCACGAACAGCCGGGGTGGTGCAGCCTCTGTAAGGCCTCGAAGCTGGTCGATCGCAACTATCAATGGGGCTTCTCGACCGAAGAAGATACCGGCGTCCTCTGCCTCAAGGGGGCAAAGCCCTCGGTAGGGCGAGCGTTCGGGATCGCTGCTTGGCGGCCATTCAAAATACTTGGCGTCAAGTCCGGTGTTGAGCAGGCCAATTCGTAGCCGGTCGAGACCATCGCTGGCGAACGTGATCTCTGCGGTCCTGCCATCCGGTGGCAACGCGACTGTGAAGCTGCGATCAGGGGTTCCTGCCACCAGGTCGACGATCTGCCACTCCGAGGTCAACTCGATGGGCATGTCCGCAAGCGCCGTTGGTGCAATCACCACCCCAAAGACGCGTTTGCCGAGGTTCTTCGCCAGCAGGAACTCGGCAAGACACCATTTCGACGACGCCCACGCGGGCGAGATCAAGAAGATCACCAGCTCGCATGTGCGTGCGGCACTCTTGAGCGCTTCCTGCCACCGGTCGCCGGCCTTCAGCCCACGCTCCGGGTCGAGGTCCAAGAATACATCGTCCCAACCGAGCTCAACCATCCAGTCGCGCAGCGCGATGGCCTCGGCGTTGTTGGCGGAGGAATGCGAAAGAAAGATGCGAGACACCCGTCATGCCCCCGATGGGATGAACACTCCCGACAAGTCTAGTGCGCCGGTAGAAGAGTGTCATCGGATGCTCTCGTCACCTACGCGATCCCACACAAGTTGTGGACAGGAGGCCACTCATGCGACCTGCTTTCTGAGGACGTGGTAAGTCCGACATCAGATTTGCCGGGAGAGATGACGTGCACGTATTGGGACGCGCTGCAGTGGTCTTGCTCGCAATGGCATTGGTTGGTTGTGGAGCGGATGCCGACCGGGTGCGGCTCGCACTAACGGACAAGTACACAGGTCACAGCGTCGATCAGTTGGTACTGGAGTTCGGCCCTCCCGAAAGCAGTTTCAAGATGACCAGCGGTGAGACGTCCTATCAATGGGACGTGGCGCGGAGCGCGAGCGTTGTGGTCAGCGGAGATGTCGCCTCGGTTGATACCTCCCATTGTAGGGTTCGAGCGCTTGTTGGGCAGGACGGGCGCGTTCGGGACGTATGGATCGCGGACAAGGGCTCCGGCGATTGGCAAGTCTCGCGGGCCCTGTACGGCAGCTACTGCCCCAACCGACTTGCGCGGCGGCTTGGACGAGGTGTTCTGTGATTGCGAGGCTCAGGGCCTCGCAATTGATCCGGTCACGTAGTAATATGGCCGGATGCAGCCTTACATCTCTATTCCCACAGTCCGCCAGGGCCGCGTCTCAGCCCGCGACTGGCTCATCCATTGGCTCGCCGAGCACGGGCCGACCGCGAAGCACGAGGTTGTTGCGGCCTTCTGCAGGTACTGCTGGGCCGTTCCGACCAAGCAAGCCAAGAAGCGCCTCGAACAGGCGTTTCAGCGCGCCAAGAGGCGCTGCCGGGTCACAGGAGACAATACGGAATGACAAGGCCCATCTGTCTGGCGCCTCTGCGCCCCGGGCGAGACGCCACGTCTATGGCATCGGCGGCCAGGACGGGAGTGGCGCCCTCGGAACCTGCGGAAGGTCCATCGGCCCGGTGGCTGGTACTACGACTACGGTTGGCCGAAAGGGTGCAGCCGGCCGCCTTGGAGTGGGCACCGCTGAAGCCGTCGCGGGTGTAGCGGCTGTAGCGGCTGCTGGGGAGGTCCCTCGGGCGCTGTCCCCCGATCTCGCAGCCTCAGCGGGAAGCCATCTACGTACCGCCGCGTGGAAGTCGGCAACACAGTATACCTTGTGCGGCGTGCCCCCCTCCCGCTTATCACGCGATCTCACACCGACCTTGCCCAACCACTTCCCCTGCTGATCCTTGGTGAACTGCACGCCATCGAAGCCTGGTACGGTCAGTCTGAAGAGTTCTTCTGCGCTCACCACGTCGGCGCCAGCGGGGAGCCTGGAGACCGCGTGTCGAAGGAACCGAAGCTCGATCCGCTCCTTCGCGTCGGTCGCATCGGCCAGTTCGACGAACGCAGACTTGGCCCGCTCCGGCCATTCTCCTCCGAAGTGATCTGCGATTGCGAATAGCGGTTGCCACATTGCCGCCATCCGAGGCTCGCATCGGCAAGGCGCATCCCATGGCTGCCAGCTCGCAAACTTGGCTTGGTGCGGCGTCAGCTCGTCGGCCAACCGCTTGCGCCACACCTGGGTAGCGGGCAACAGGGCACGCTTGTTCAGCCGATCCACAAGGGGAGTGCGTTGCGCCTCGAACAGCGCCTTCTGCCGCTCGGGTTCCGCCGGCTGCATCTGGATGGTGATGCATCGCGATGCGAGCGCTTGGTCCGGAAGATCGCCAATCATCCCCAGTGCTTGCGGGAAGCCAATCACAAATGCCTTCGGCGTGTAGTTGCCGTCCCCACCCACCGCAGACATCTCTTTCATGGCACCGACCTCAAAGCCATCGCAGAGCAGATTGATCAACTTGCGGTTCTCCCAACTCATCCCGTCGAGTTGGTCGAGGCAGAGGGTGAGCCGACCATGCGTGTCGTGTAGGCGGCTGATCGCGCTCTCGGTAGTGCTGCCCTGGCGCTTGATGCCGTTGCAGCTCAGCGCTTCGATGACCTCCATCAACTCCGACTTTCCGAGGCCGTGTTTGATCGCGGTGATGAACAGCTTAGGCGTAAGCTTGAAGACCTCGTAGATGTAGGTGTGGGCAACCCACAAGCACACCGCTGTCCGCTGTGCCGGGCTGAGATCGATCCGGCTGTGGACGAACTTGTCGATGTCATCCAGCAAGCCGAGGTCGGATTTCCTACCTGCATGTGCAGGACCCGCAACAGCCGCGACAGCCGCAACACCGCGCGGTGCGACCTTCTGAGGTTTGCCGACGATTTGGCTCTCCGGTCGCGGCCTTGGTCTTCGCCCGGTCGAGATCGGTCTCTTTTCCTCCTTTGGCTGACGATTGACGCGGACAGTTCTCTTGCGTATGCTCATGACATCTGCCCTTCTCTCTGAGGGGTTGGTTGTTGCGAGCGATCTTCAGGGGCTCCCGTTGATGTCGGGGGCCTCTTCTGTTTTCAGTTGACGGGTTTGTCGCCTGTTGGTCCTGCGACACGCACCGACGACCGCTGCGGGGTGGGCGGCCCCGATGGGCCACCCTCCGCTTTGCCGGGTCTGTCACTCGGCGGGCACATCACTCCACAATGTGCGGAGTACTCGCTGGGTTTCCGCGTCCAGTTTATCCCGCGGGTCGCCGATCACATTCGGACGCACCATCTCTGGCAGCCAAATGCAACCGCCCCCTTTCGGCCGATATTTGAAGACGCCGGCGATGTTGCGCACAGCCCAAACATCCGTGCCGTGGTGCATGTCATCCCTGACATACCCAGCGTACGGTGGTATGCTTGCTGCATCCTCAATCAGCGCTTCGACGAAGCGGGTCGCCCCCTCAGGCAGCTGGCGTGGCACGCAGTCGTGCTCCTGAGCGAGCTCGTGCAGCTGCATCAGGTTGATTAAGGTCTGCACTGTATCGACCACCGGGTCGGAGAAGGCGTCCCACAAGTGGTCCTTCCTCGCTTCTCGTGACAGCCTTGCCAGAGTTTCAAAGATTGCCTCGTGCACGTGCTCGGCGTTCTTGATAGGCGATTGCTCCTTCCAGTATTCCTCGCGCTCCGCCTCGGTCATTGCATTCAACATCTCATGCGTCATCATCGTCATAGATAACTCCACTAGCTTGGTGTTGGGATCAGGCAGCCGCCTTTGCGGAGGCCGTGCTCCCGGGTAGCCATCTCAGGTGCGGCTTGCGAAGCCTCTTGCGAAGTTCCGCCCGTACTGCCAACCACTCCTGCACTCCTGAGTGCGGGAAGCGGTACACCTTGCTGCGATCGTCCCAGGTGAAAGGCGGGGTCTCCCCCGGCACTTTCATGTGCCGTCGCAAGACCCGTTCATGGCAGGGAACAATCGCAGCGACCTGCTGCAAGGTGTAGTCGGGGCGCTCTTCGCTCATCGCGGATTGCCTCTCGGATTGTTTGGGAAGCCCACGGAGGGGCGATTGTTTGTATTCTAACAGATCGGCGGACAAATGTCAAGAGGCGACGGCGGAACGTCCGTCGGCGCCCTTTCGATGGCTCGTCTTCTGGCCTTGAGCTGCCAGACGTACACGAGTCGGAAATACTCGCCGATCGTCCGCGTTGGGGAAGCGCCAGCCCGCCCGACCACCGGCGGACATATCGTGTCAACCGGACGCTCATTGCTCAATCCCACAAGCCGACATCACCGATCCTAGCCTTGACGAAGAGAGCGCCCCAGCCGAGCATGTCCGGATTGTGAGGTTTCGCGTCGACGTTCTCGTGAGCCGTTGGAGAGGGATCCGATCGGTTCAACCATGGGCTGGTGGGCCCATGCCAAGAAAACTGCCGCAAGGGACGTAGTCGCTTTCAATGCGCTATTGGTGGGTCAACCAGAACCAGACCTACCGGCACGAGGTGGCGGGCGGCTATCTGTGGTCGCCCAAGCGCAGCGCGAACGGTGCGCGCAATCCGTTCTACGAGACGATGCGGGAGGTTGCGCCGGGTGACTTGGTCCTGTCGTTCGTCGACACCCGCCTAGTCGCGATCGGGATCGCCCAGTCCTATTGCTGGGAAAGTCCCAAGCCGTCAGAGTTCGGCACCGCTGGCCAAAACTGGGAGGGCGTGGGCTGGAAGGTGCGGGTAGCGTTCACGCAGCTTCTCCACCAGGTCCGGCCCAAAGATCACATCGATGTTCTAAGGCCACTTCTGCCGGCCAAATACTCGCCTCGCCAGGCTAACGGCAATGGCCTGCAGTCGATCTATCTGGCTGAAATCCCGGAACTGCTCGCCGAGGTTTTGTTCGGGCTGATCGGCAGGGAGGTGGTTGGCATTCGTGCGGCCAGCGCAGCGGTCGAACCGGTACCCGCCGATGATCTGGACACCTGGGAAGTGAAGATCGAGCGCCGAATTGAGGAAGACGCGACCATTGCCGAGACCAATCGGCTCGCGCTCGTTCGGGCGAGGCGTGGGCAAGGGTTGTTCCGTGATCGCGTGGCGCGGATCGAAAGCCGATGTCGGATCACCGGCGTCGAAAATCACGCGCACCTAGTGGCAAGTCATTGCAAGCCGTGGCGGGATTCCACCAACGAGGAGCGGTTAAACGGCGAGAATGGCCTTCTCCTCACTCCGACGATCGATCACCTCTTCGATCGTGGCTTCATCGGCTTCGAGGACGACGGGCGACTCATCCTATCTCCTGTAGCTCACAGGTCCTCGCTACAGCGCATGGGGATCAACGTGACTGCGCCGACAAACGTGGGACCATTCACGAGCGGGCAGAGGACGTTCTTAGAATTTCATCGTCAGTCGGTGCTATTGCAGTCGATTTTGCTCAACAACATCGGGCGTCAGCTCCAGAAGGAGCTGAAGCGCGTTGGGTGCTATTCCGGTGACCTTAACGGTGCATGGACTGCGTCTACCCAGAGGGCCATGCGGGATTTCACCAACCGGGTGAATGCCGTCCTCCCAACCGCTGAGCCCGACGGCATCTTGTTGGCCCTAGTGCAGGCGCATCCCGACAAGGTTTGTGGCGTTCCGTGCCCGGCAGGGCAAAGCCTCAGCGCGACCAACTCGAACCACCGAGCGATCCAGCCGACCGCCACAAGGCGCAGGCACAGAGTGCCAAGCACATGGTCACCAAGGAGGCATTGCCACGAAATGCGGGGCGAGCCCGAGAGGCCGTTCAACCTCCATCGAAACTGAAGACCGGAAGATCTACGGCCCGTCCAGCAGTATGGGTCGTTAGGGGTGCCTGCTGCGCGGCCGGTGCCATGGAGGCGATCGTGGCGGCCATCATCGCTTGTCAGGGCGAGAGCGAGAATCGGCACAACGGCTGAGGCGCTTCGCGCCGATTGTCCAACATTGACGGCGCATCATCGGCAACGATAACGAGCTTTCGCAGTTGCCTATCACCTTCGCCCCGTGCGGAGTGAGCTGGGGCATTGCCGCTCCGCTTCACCCGACGTGCACCTGGGGCAGGCAGGAGCAGCCGATCCAGGTCGAGCGCCGTGGTCTGAAAAAGGCGTCGGTGAATTGCCCCATGGGCGAATACGCGCTTGCCGGAGACGGAGCCGATCTCATGGAGCTTCTTGCGGAAATCGCGGCATGGAGCCTGCTGGCATTCGGCTTCCTCCTGTTTCTGAGCCAGGTCGCGGCGCATGAAGTCGGCTACTGGCTGGGGCGGAGTCGCCCTGCAGCTAAAGCGCCTAGCCAAGCCGAGGGAGTCGGTCTGGTCGTCGGCGGATTGCTCGGGTTGCTCGCCTTCGTTCTGGCTCTCACGCTTTCCTATGGTAGCGAGCGTTTCAACGAGCGTCGGCAAGGGACATTGAAAGAGGCCAATGCCATTGGGACGGCTTGGCTGCGCGCCGAGGCAATCAACCATCCCCGTGGCCAACAGATTGCTCGGTTGATTGCGGACTACGGTCGGGTGCGGAAGGAATATGTGCAAGCCCCCCGCGACGCGCCGATCATCGAGGCGATCAATGCGCGCACCTCGGGCCTGCAGACCGAGATTTGGGGACATGTCTCGGCTGTCGCCCGCGAACGCACAGACCCAGTCGTTGTCTCGCTCATGATTGCGCTCAATGAGATGTTCGACATGAGCACGGCCGCGCGCTTCGCCCATGAGACCAAATTCCCGCCCCCGTTGTTCTGGCTGTTGATCGGGATGGCGCTGATCGCGATGGGCGCACTAGGCTACCAGCTGGGACTGAAGCACCAGAAAACTTATGTCCTTGCCACGGTTCTGACCGCCGTGTGGACGGCGGTCATTGTGGTGATCCTGGACTTGAGCGCACCGCGACTTGGGGCCATTCGTACCAGCGTTTCGGTCTACGACTGGACCCTCGAGGGGTTCAAAGCCGGGGCGCCCAGTCCGCCGCTGCTTGCACCGACATGAGATCATCGAGGGCGTCGCTGCCAACCACGTCTGTCACTCGCGGTTCAAGAAAACCGAAGAGCGACATGCATGACGCCGGCATCCCGCGTAGTGCTCACACGCAATCCGCTCTTCTCGAATACCTTCAGCATCGAAATGTTGTCCGCCAAAACCTCAGCCGTCAGCTCATCAAGTCCGACGTGCCGGGCAATTGCAGCGAGATGGCGCATGAGGGCTGTTCCGACGCCTTGTTCCTGGTACCGGTCGACAACCACGAAGGCCACCTCGGCCTTGCCCGGTTCGACGAGGACGTAGCGGCCTCCACCGATGATGACGCCCCGACCGTCCTCCTCAAGCTCGGCCACCAAGGCAACATGGCCGACGAAGTCTATATCCATGAAGAAGGCGACCTCGTCCTCAGTGAGGCTCCGCTTGGGCGAGAAGAAGCGGCGA
>JGI10216J12902_100158866_pt1 | contig 15399 bp, 20 predicted proteins | sample KanNatreferecore_FD_12902 | JGI IMG/M metagenome (IMG submission 12902)
GGGCGGCTCCTCGCCGTCGCGATAGGGCAGCGGCTCGCCGCTTAGCGGGTCGACGCCGTCGCCGCGGGCGATGATGGCCGCGGCGTCCGCTTGCGATACCGCAACGTAACCCCACTCGCCGCCCGCCTCGGGAACGCCCTGCTTTGTCACCCATACGGTAACGAGCCCGGTGTTCGTCGCGCTGGCTGGCGTCGCCTGCGGTGGCTCGGTCGGGGGCGGTGCAGCCTCGAGCGCCGGTTTGTTGCGTAGCGTTGCCATACTGCCCCCTTTGAAAAAACGGGCCGGGCCGCTTGCGCGTGTCCCCGGCCCCGATTGCTTACCGCTGCAAGGATCGGATTACCACGCCACCCCGGTAATGGTCTGCACGGCGTGCGCCCGGATCACGGCCCAATCGATCATCCACAGCGCTTTAACCGCGGCGCTATGCGTCTGAAACATGGAGACGACGGGCGTAGCCACGACCGCCGCGCCTGGCGCGCCCGTGGAGATTTGCAGAACCGTCGGCCCCGTAACCATGTTCGTATTGGGCGCGCCGTCGTCCATATGCAGCGTCGCAACGTCGGAGCCCTCGAACGTGGGCGCGCCGCCAGCGAATACGACCTCCGCCGCATCGATCAGGAAAACGATGCCGAGCGGAACGGTCGTGCTCGTGATAACCGGGATGCCCGCGAGTTGCCCGTTTGCCGCTTCCGGGAACGCTCGATCCCCGGTCGGCGTCAGGCTCATGGAGACGCCCCACCAGTGCGCCGAGTTCATCAGCCAGCGCGGGTTACGCCCGAGCTTGGCGTTCGACATTGCCGTAAGCCGGGCGCGGATATCGGCCGTGATTTGCGCGGCCGTGTTGCCCGTGCTGGCCGCGGTATCGCCGGCCCCAACGTACGCTTGCATCCCGGCCGGGCGAATCGCGGTTCCCGCGGTCGCGTCGAGGAACGCCGTATCGAGCGCGAGCGCCGTGTCCTGCAACATCCAGCGCCGGATTGCCTCCTCGATACTCGGCGTCGAGCGGGCCAGCAGTTCTTTCGTGAACGCGCCGATAACGCCCATGCTCTTTTGGGTCAGGCGTTGCGAGGTCAGCTTTGCAGCGCCGACGCGGATCGGCGCGCCCTCCGCGCGGAACGCCGCGGCGAGGTTTTGCGTCGTGTTGGCATCGCGCGCCGGGATAACGATGCTTTGCGCGCCACCGAAGTCCTCGCGCTGCAACGGCATCCGCGGGACCACGCTCTCGGGTTGCAGGAGGTCCATAAACGCGGCGTAGGTGTCGCGTACCAACTCCTGCGCCCAGCCGGGAACGGTCGTCATGGCGGGCGCTTGCGCGGCCTTGACGTTAAACGTCAGGAGCTTGGAAACCTCGGCCAGTTCCACCGACTGCGGCCAGCGCCGAGCGACGATGCTCTCAACGCTTTGGTGCGTAACGTTCGACTCGAACGCGGCCAGCGCCGAGCGAACGAACAGGTCGACCGTGGGTTTACGGTTGGCGTGAACGATGGCGGGCGCGCCGCGTTGCTCGCCTGCGCCGACCGCGCGCCGGGCCAACCCGCGCTCCATCGTCTCGAGGAACTTCAAGTTCACATTGCCGCGCTCGATGCGGGCCGTTAGCTCGTCGGCCTCGACGCGGTCCTCCTCGGTCGGGTCCTCGCCCGCGGGCAGTCCTGCGGTTTTCGCGGACAGTGCGGCGAGTTGGTCCTCGTCGGCAACGATGGCCGCTTTCGCGGAGGTGATTTTTTCGGCGAGAGTGGGCGTCATGGTCGACCCCCTTTCACGATGCGAGGTCGCCCTCGACGCCGCGGGCGCGGCTCGGGCGATGAGGTCGGCGCGGGCCGAGACGCGCGGCAAGCGCTGCACGTTCTCGACCGCTTCAAATGGTTCTAGGTCCCGCAGGCTCAGCCCGAGGCCCTTTGCAATGTTCAGCGCGAGCGGTTGAGCCGGGACGACAACAATGGACGCCTCGACGAGTTGCGCCTTTAGGAACTTGATGCCGGTAACGCGCTCGTTTTTGGCGTCGCGGATGAGTTCGTATGCGCTCTCGTCAGGAACGAATCCGATGCTCGCGGCCATGCGGACGCCGGCCTCGAGGAACGCGCGGACCATATCGGCCGCGCGAGTAAGCCCGGCCTCTAGGAGCGTGAGCGTCGCGGTTGTCTTGTTGCCCTCGACCCTGATATCGGACCATTCGCCGACTTGATCGCGGAGTTGCCCGCTATGGTCGACCTGAGCCGGGATGCGAGGCGAGACGGGCACGAGGCCCGCTTGCACGACTACGTCGCCGACGAGGTCGGGGTCCTCGTGCGATATGACGAACCGCCAGCGCTTGCGGTCGCTCGAGGCTTTGACCTCGGCAACGGGCGGGCGACCGTGAAACGTCGCGGGGTTATCGGCGGGGCTCATCCGGGCCAGTCCTCTCGGGACCGGGCCGGTTTTCACCGTCGCCGGGTTTCGGAGTTTGCTGACGCTCGGAGCGGCCCGGCCTACGGCGCGGGGTGCTCATTGCGTGCTGCGTCCTATGGAATGGCGCGATTGATAACGGGGGCGGTTGAGATTGTCAAACCTCCGAAAATCCCTAAGCGATACCCCAGCGTTCTAACCCTTGGTTACAGCATTCGAGCGAGCATTGCCTAGAGTGCTAAAAACATCGCAATTCGTAGAGTTTCGCGGGTGCAATCCCGCCAGGTCGAGCCCCCCCCGCAGCAACTTAAGGAGCTAGCCCAATGCCCGGAACCCTAACCAAGTGGACCCCCGAGGAATGGCGCGCCATCGTCGCCCATGCGCCGCAACTCGTGCGGCTTAAGGAGGCACGAGAGCGCACCGCAACTATTTTCGGAGCGCAAAGCGTGCTACCTGAAAAACGCCAGCGAACGCGCGACTCCATTTACATGAGTTGCGCGCACTGGCCCCATATCGTCGACGCGGCCCTCGCTCAGGCTGCAAAGTATTTAAACCTCGACGCGTCCTCGCCGCTCGCCAATGCTCCTAACCCCTGGCTTGTGAAGAAACCGCGCCGCGATAAAGGCATTCCCCGCGGCCCGCGCAATGCTCCGCGCCGCGTCCGCGCTGAGCGTGCAGCCGCGCCGCCTCGGCCAAAGCGCGAACACAACATTCGCTACTCGAAAGATGAATGGACCGCCCTCGCGCACGACCGCGCAGTAAAGGAGGTCCTGTCGCATCCGACCATTTCACGCGACGAACTCGTTAACGCGGCCATGCTCGCACAGGTCGCGCAATTGCCGCCCGAGCGGCATCGCCTGCGCTCCGAATTCGTGCAACTCTCGCGGCGAGTCAAGAGCACGAACCTCGAGGAGTTTTTGCGACGGCATACCAAATACCAGCCCAAGCGCCTCGTCCTGCCGGTATTGGCCGAGCCCCCGCAGCGCGTCGAGCCGACGCCCGCCCCCGCGGCTCCTGCGCCCTTGAATGCCGCGCCCGCCCCTATCCCCTTGCCGCCCTCCAATGCAGCCCCTGGCGGGCCGCTAGCCCCCCTGGCGGAGGCAATGCACCAATGGGCCGGGACCCTCGCCTCGATCCCCGCGGCTCCGACGGTCGAACAAATGCGCGCCGCGCTCGTGCCCGCCTTGCGCGAGGAAATGGTCGCCCTGGTGCGCGAGACACTCGGCGAGCAATTGGGGCTCTTGGGGCAGGCAATCGACGGACAAGTCGCGCGCACCGTGCGCGAAGTCGTGATGACGATTCTTGGCGCAGGGGCGACCGTGCAGGAGACCACGCCCAGCCAGCAGGCAGCGAGCCCCGCTGACGCCGCGCCCGGGGTTGTCGCGCATCCCACGCGGCAACGGGTCGACGTAGTCGGCTTGTACGGACCCGCTATAGCGTTGGTGCGTCGCGAGTTCGACGAGAGCGAGGTTCTCGATGTTCATTTTGTGAAGCAGGAAAATCAAGCCTCGCAGGATACGTCCGCGCCGGTTGTCGTCATGGCTCGAAAATTCGTATCGCATTCAACCCAGGAAAAAATCCGTCGCCGCGGCGCGCGGCTCGTGTACGCCAATGGCGGGCCGCAATCAGTAATCGACGCGCTGCGCGGGATCGCACACTGACCTATGACGCAAAGTGAACTCACCGCCCTGGTGCAATGGCTCGAGCGCGAAACGTCCTGGCGCAGCTTGCGAGTAATCGACGGGCTCGTTTGCGGCCTCGAGGATTACCTAACCACGCGCGCCCTGGCCGTGGGCCTGAATTACGAAAGCTACGAACGGCGTTATTGCTATCAGAACCGCGCCGAAGCGGACGCCGCGCTCGCAAATTACGCGGACACCTCGCAGCATCCGCCGGGAATGTGGATCAAGGTAAAGGGGACGTTTCGAGGCGCGGGCATTGACGCGCTAAACCCGCGCTGGCCCGAGCGGCAACCGTGGGACGAGGTCGCGCCCACATAGGAGGGGAACAGCATGGCAAAACTGAGGGACCAGCGCGAGGTCATCCACCAGCGCAAAGAGCATTTGCGCCGGCTATGCGCTAACCGTTTCGGCAACAATCAGACGCAAATGGCGGAGGCCGCAGGCTTGCACGCCTCCCAAATCCATAACGCGCTGAGCGACAACGAAAAGCACGGGCGACCGATTGGGGATTCGCTGGCGCGTCGCATCGAGGCCGGGCTCGGAATCGCGACGGGATACCTCGACCAGCCGCTCGAGGTCCGCCCGAGCGACGCCCGATTACACGACCTCCTCGCCCTGGCCGCGGAACTCGAGGAATGGGGCTGGGAGGAGGACGCGCAAACCCTGCGCGATTTAGTCGGCGACCTCGGAAAGCGCTATAGCGTTGAATTCGACGGGTTCGTCGGCTCGGTCGTTGGCACCTATCGCCGGCACGACGGCGAGGAGGGGGTCGTTATGCAACACGACGGCACGCGCATGGTTCACATTTACCGGCGTCAACATTTAACGCCGCTCGACGCTCCCGAGACGCCGCCGCCGCCGCTGCCCGAGTGGGTCAAGTCTTAGAGGCTCGCCGCGGGATGAGCCCGGCCCATGAAACCGCCCAAACCCTCGCCCCCCGTCCCGCCGCCCGCGCCGCTGCCCGAGTGGCTCGAGGTCGCGATTGCCCTGGCTGAGGTCGAGGCGTTGCGGTTCGATCTGGACCGCTCGCGCCGGGCTTTGCGCCTCGCCGTCGACGACGCCGTCCGCGTCGGGCTCGCCTCCCATGCCGTCGTGGCCCGTGCGATTGAGCTACTCGACAATGAGCCGCCATGTTGACCGCGGCCCCAATGGTTGAGCGAGACGGTCGGCTATTGTCGGCTAGCACGGATGAGCCGGGCGCGTCGGTCAGGTCAGCAGTACCCGAGCGTAATAGTCCAGCTATAGGAAAAGACGGGCTACCCGCCAGGTCCGATAGCCATTCTCTTAAATTCCTAAGCGGTCTAAGCGGACGGCTGGCGGTGCGAGAAACGCGTATAAGGCTCTCGCGATCCAGTGCTCAACCATGGCGGAGGCTTTGGCGTCAAGGCTTTTACGGACGAACGGCATATTCGCCAAGCCCCTTTTTGCCCCCGACCCTTATCCAGCCCCCTAACGGGGCGTTGCGCGCGTTTTTACCCCCTGCCGCTCCCGTGGCCTTGCCTCGGTCGCGTTCGTGGCTCTATCGACCGATGGGTCTAGGAGCGATTTAACGGCCCGCTGACAGTGTCTAAGACGGATGAGCATATGGGAGCCCATCCATTTGCCTAGACACTGTAGAGCGGGCGATTAGACCCATTGCCGAGCTTTGGACAGTCCAACTCAACAATCCGGCAAAAAGCTACCCGACTATTTCAGTCAATCATTTTTGCGGCCAGGAGGCGCGGCCCATGCTAAAAAAACTTGTCGAGCTACATTCGGCGACCGCCGACGGCGTCCCCTTTGAACTCGCGATTTGTGCGGACGAGGGCGATAGCGGCCAGTTAGCGCTCTACATGGTGCGCCTCGGCGAGAACCACGCGCCGCCCGGGCTGACCATGCCCGCGGCTTACGTCGCCCTGCCGCTAGTTAACTCCGCCGTCAGCGACGCGTTCCTCGAGTTGGCGACCGCTGTAGTCCGCGTCCTCGAGAAACAGAAAGCGGGCGTGCACGCCTTTGCAGCGGCGACAGACGGAAAAAACCCCGGCCTCCACTGAGGGAGAGCCGGGGAGTTATTCGGGGAAATATAAGGCGAATGCAGGGAAACCCAGGGAACTCTCTCGAGGGAAGGGGTCCACAGGGGACCCCTCCAAAACCCTAAATCAGTTCAGGTTGAACATACCTAACTTTTTGATTCTCATTGGGGAAATTCCATTTTTGAGGGTTGCCGGGGAGTTATTGGGGAGTTATTCGGGGTCATGCGACCAACTTTAGCGGCGTCTGCATCCGCTCGCGGGTCGCTTGCGTCTCTTGCGCGATGAAGCGGTCGACCTGAGCGATTGCCACGGCGTTGCGCTCGCCGTCGATCCACTTCGCATAGGTCTTCGTGAACTCCTGGACGCTGTGGCCCATCTGGGCCGCGGCGAGGCCGACGGGCACGTTCGCCATAAGGAGCATGGTCGCGTACGTGTGCCGCGTCTCGTACGGGTCGCGAAAGCGCAGCCCCAGCGCGTCGAGCGTGGGGTTCCAGTAGCGGTCCTGCCAGTGATCGTGCCGCCTGTAGGTATTCGTCCCGGTAGGGAACATGATGCCGCTCGATGGCTTGCCGCAGGCCATGTGATGCCGTTGCAGCGCGGCAAACGCGCGGGCGTTAAGGTTGACCTCGCGGACAACGTCGGTTTTCGTCGAGAGCTTCAATCGGCGGGCCGTGAAAGTGCGGTTTACCAGCAGGGTCCTACGCTTCCAATCGACCTGAGTCCAATCCAGCGCGCAAGCCTCGCCCGTGCGGAGGCCGGTAAAAAACTTGACCTCCCAATAGGCGGTTACGGGGGCGCTGTATCGCTCGCGCATATGCTCGAGGATCGCGTCGACCTCCTCGAGGTCAAAAGGGTCTGGGCGTTTCTTCGGGCTCTTTTTCAATTTAATTTCCCGTGCCTCGGCCAGGGGGTTTCGTTCGATCAACCCGTCGGCCTGCGCCATTTCAAGCATTCGGCACAACAGACCCAGCCGCAGGCGTACGACCGTGGAGTTATAGCCCTCGTCCTCTAGCAGTTTTACACAGGCGTCGGGCTTTATCGTGCGGATATCGCAGTCCTCGCCTAGAACCCGCTTCCAGAATCCAACCGTTGCCCGGTACGCGCCCTTTGTCGAGTGGGCGATTCGTTGCCGCGCCAGAAAGTCGTCCAGCCTCACGCCAAGGTAAAAGCCCGTGCCCGTGGAGGCCGCAACGCCGATGCGGCTGGCGGGAAAGTGAACTTCGTATTTGAAAACCCCGAGGCGCATTTCCTCGCGGATACGCGCGCCGAGTTTGCGCGCGTATTCCAGCGCGCCGCGGCTCGTCGGGTCCAGAGGGACCCCGTTAACGTAGACCGTCTCCTTACACGGCTTGCCGTTAAAAACAAAATGCAGCCGCATCGAGTTCCCGCGAACCTCGACGCCTCCGTTTGTAGCCTTGCGTCCCATGCGCTCTAACTCCTATGGTTTAGGGGTTGCCGGTCAGGTGCCAGCGTTCTACCCCGGTTAAATCGATCAGAACGCGACCGTCGCGTTTGACCCATTGCCGCCCTTCTAACCAAATCCCGCGCTCGATCTTGTGTCGGATCGCGCCATCGGTGTACCCGGTCAGCAGGGCGGCTAACTCGACTGTAACATAGCGCGAGGGAACTAGCCTTTCTCGCGGTCCCCCATTGGGCAAACGCGCCAGGTCTGCCCCCGGGGAGTTATTTTGCGAGGGGCTCACGCCGCCCCCTTGCCCTTACGGGGGGGCTTGCCGCCTTTTTTGCTCGGTACGTTCGTACCGTGTGTTTTTTCCCCGCGCGCCGCGGCCCGCTCGCTCTCGTGGCGGGCGTTGATCGCCTCGCGCGCCTCGAGCGCGGCTTGTCCCTCGCGGTCGTAAAAGGCTTTCAGCCACTCCGCGAATTCCGGGCGCAGGTAACGCCGGCCCTTGGCCCGCAGGAAATGGGGGCAATCCTTTAACGCCGTCGGGTGCTGGCGGATAAACCAGTCGAGCGAGTCGTAAGAGGTGAACAGCGGCGCGCCGTACAGCCGTACCCATTCGCGAACGAGCATGTATCCCGCCATCGGCCCGTCAGGGTCGAGCGGCGTTACGGGTGTCTCCGCTTTTAATTTTCTAACGGTTGCCATTGCGTCGCGTCTCCTTTAATGCCCCGTCGTGTCCTGCTGGGCCTCGTCGCCGCGGTCCTCGCCATTCGTGCCCGCGATATAGGTTTCGCTCGCGGCGAGAAACGTCTCCGTCGCGTCGCGCTCCTGCGCCTGCGCTTCGCGCTCGAGCATGTTCGTGCGCCGCCAGCCCTTGCGCGTTTGCGGCTTCGCGCTCTCGGGCGGTGCGCTCGCGCCGAACGGCCATGCGTGCAGGTCTGGTGCGTCGGCCAGGACGGGCGCGTCGCCCGGCTCGGGGTCGACGGCTTGCCGCAGCGTTGCCAGCACGCGTGCGCCGATCATGGTCGAGAGCTTGCCGGCCTCGCGCTCTCCCACGGGTGAGCATTGCAGCCGGAACGAGACGACGACCGTCCCGCCCTCTTTGGCGTCGAGCACGAGCCCGCCCAATTTGCAGCCCGCCAGGATGACTGGGGCCAGCGAGGGCAACTCGATAGCGAGCGTGTAGAGCGCCTCGGGCTTGCCTTTCCAGCGCAACGCGTCGAGGTCGGGGAATATCAGGTTGCCGCTGATCGCCTCGACGCCGTCGATATTGGGCTGAGAACGCGCCTCCTCGTTTGCCCAATACAGCGCGCCGCGCAGTTCCGGGTGGAAGCGGTCGAGGACGGCCGAGGTCGTCTCCCACTCGAGGCGAACATCGAGTGCCGGGACCAGCGCGTCGCCGTGCTCCTCGGTGCGCGGGTTTACATGCGTTATACGCATGGTCGTCAATTCGGTTACTTCAAGGTCCATTGCATATCCCTTTCTTCGCGTTCGAGCCGTTCCGTCTCCTCGTCGCATATCGCGATTAATTGATCGCGTAGCGATTCAATCGCCGCCAGCGCCGCGGCAATTCCGCCCGCGCGCAATTCGTCCTCGACTTGGCGCAAAACAATTTTTCCGCCGACGACGACAAACGTTTTCCAGTCCTCGCAAAAATCATCGGACGGCGCATAGAAAGCAATTGCCGCGGAAAGGTCTAGCTGTTTCATGCGCTGGCCTCCCCGTGCGGCTCGTCGCCCTGGCGACCGATATCGAGGTCCAACGTCGCCGCCAGGGAGCGAAGGTCCGCGATTTGCTCGTCCGGCAGGTGCGCCGCCGTCTCGAGCACTGCGCCCGCGCTGGCCGTCGTCGTGCAACGCTTTAATTGCTCGGCCAGTTCGGCATAGGTAAGCGGCTTACTCGTCCTCGAGCGCGCGAGGTGCTCGCGCACCTTGGAGCGCGCCGCATTGGTCGCACTGACCTCGGGGTAATCGGATACGTCGACGCGCTCGACGTTGCCCATATCCCGGATGCGCCGCGCCTCGTCCTCGTCGTGAATGCCCGCGAACCCGAACGCGAGGCGCGCGCACTGGATGAGCGACTTATGCCGCAGCATCCGCAAGGGGGTTTGCTGCCACGGGGCCGTAGAGCGCTTGCATTCGCTCATGTATTCGGCGACCTCGGTCGGGTGCGAGCGGTCCTTGCGGAAAATCGTGCAGGTAATAGCCTGCGTGGCCGTGTCGAACGCAAAGCGCATCCCGTCGAACTGCGGATGCTCGTTGATGATGCGCGACCAGCCGTCGACGCTCACGTAAGGGATGATCCCGCCGCGTTTGTCGTCGAACGCGAACAGCTCTTTCGTAAACGGGTTCAAGTGGTATTGCTCGGCAACGATAAGCAGCGCCATCATTTGCTCATTACTGACGGGCTTGTCGCTCTTGAAACAGGTCGAGCGCAAGGTCGCCATGAGCTTGTCAGGGTCGACGGCAAAACGCGCGGCGAACCGCTGCACCAGGGAAGCGCTCTGCGGGGCGGGCTCGATGCGCGCGAGCGCCGCCTCGACGCCCGTGTCGGTGTCGGTGTCGGCGTTCATTGCAGCGGCCCCCCGGGCGGACGCTCGTGGTCCTCGACCGCGGCCTCGCTCGGGAGGTCGCGCGTCTCGAGTTCCTTATAGGTCGCGTAGAGCGTCGAGACGAGCATCGCGCGGACCTGCTCGACCTCGCCCGCGTTGCTCACGATGCAGGAGGCGGATTCGGCCGCGTCGGTTTCGGTGTCGACGACGATCAACGCGTAAACGGGCGCGTCCTCGCCGTAGTTGGCCTCGAGGGCGGTACGGATGAACGCCCCGAGGATCGCCGCCGCTTCTTCGACCGGGATGGCTTTCTTACGCGTGCTCATGGGGCAACTCCTTCAACAGGAAACGACGGGACGGCTCGCTTTGCTTGGTGAACCGCTCGGCAATGTCGGGATAGGTCGTGCGCAGCGCCGCCGCGTCGATACGTTTCGCGCCTGCGGCAATGCGCCAGGTCGCCAGCGCGTTACCGTGCTCGTCCACCAGCGTGTCGGCGTGGTCGGCCAGCGAGCGCATAACCTCGGCGCGGGCCGTGTCCTGCAAGCGCTCTAGGAGGCTGATATCGCGCGCCAGGACGTGCAGGCGACGCACGATACGGAACAGGTGCGGCGTTGCCGTAACGGTCCCGATGGCGCGCGTTGCGCCCCAGCGCTGGCGCATATCGTCGGCCGTGACAGGCTCGGGCGGGTCGCCGCGGAGAACGCGCTCCCAAAAATCGGCCTCGGCCTCGATCATCAGCGCTTGCAATACGCGGTCCTCGGGGACGCGGTAAATGCGAAAGTCATGGCCCCCAATCAGGACCGCGACCTCAGCCAGAGGCAGGCGAGCGACCGCCATGTAATGCTGTACCTGCAACAGGTAGGGCTGAGGAACGAACGCCGTTCCGGGCTCACCCCAGCCGTGTGCCGTGCGCGCGGCCTTGACCTCGAGGACGAGTTCGCCGTCCGCGACGCCGTCGAGATTGGCAATCATGAATCCGTGTTCCGGGTGCCGCAGCATCGGCGGGCGTTCCACGCGCCGGCCCGTGGCCTCCGCATACGCCCGCACGATGACAGGCTCAAGTCTGCGGCCCCACTCCATAACAGGGGAATCGGGGAAAGGGGCAAGCTCCCCGCGTTTCTCGCGCCACAGTTCAAGCGGCGTTTTCCACGGCGAGACGCCGACAACCGCGGCAACGTCTGAGCCACCGATGCCGCTCAACCGCTGCGCGTGCCATGCAGGCGCGCCCGTCTCGTGGTCCGTCGTATCCGTAGGCATTTGTCCGCGTCCTTTCGTGCTCCGTCGTGGTGGGCGCGAAGAATAGGAAACGGCCCGCGGTTCTCCTACATCTTTTGCAAAAGAAAACGCGCTGCAACGTTTACGCTTAGTGGCTCGTCGTGTGCGTCAGTGGCCGTCAGTGTCGCCAAGTGTCGCGAGGTCGATAAGCCTAGGGGGCTTACCTACGCCGGCTCGGCCGTGGTGAGGCTGTGTTTTCGTCCTTTTTTGACGGTTGCGTGACTGCGTTCTATGTTGCGCTCCCCTCGAAAGGAAACGCAATGCCCACGGTCGCCCGCGGCATCCTGCCGCCTCGTGTCCCCCTGCTGGCTCTCGTGCTGCGCGCCTATGCGCCGCTCCTGCGCCGCTTGCGATTGAAGCGTCCCGCGCCCGCCGCCTCGACCTCGAGCGGGGGCCGCGATGCGGCTCGTTGACCCCTCGAGCAACGTCGCAACCATCCGGCCCGCGCCGCTCGTGCCTCAGTGCGTACGAATGCCAGCCAGCCCGGTCCCTGCGTCGGTCCGTGCTCTCATCCGTGGGGACGGCGGACGATTGCAGCGCATGGCCGAGGCGTTGCTCGTGCGTCATGCGTGGCACGCCAGCCCGGCCGCAAGCGTGCCCGACGACAACCGCGAACTCGGCGTTATCGCGAATTGCCGGGGTTACTTTAAACGCGTCCGTGGGCCGGTCCTGGCTGAATGGATGCTCTGCAATGACGCGCGTTTTTACCATCCCGAGATTGCGCGGATTGCTCTGCATTTGTGGATTACCGAGACCCAAAAACTCTACCGTCAATGGGTCGCCGGGAAGTCGCCAGGAACTCAACTTGCCTTATTTTTGATCGACGAAAGACCGACGAAAAGCTACGAAATCGTCGACGATTCGTCGATCCAACTACCCCCGGAAATTCGTCAACGATTCGTCGACCTTTCGACGGTCGCAAATGCGCTCTACCGTATCGAGCCGACCGCGCCCCGCTTGTGTTCGCGATGGATGAGGGAGCTAGGCGTTCGGTTCGACCTCCTCGCGCGCGCGCGTACCCAATTAATACAGCCGTCGCCTGTCGGCTCCGTCTCTCTCCCGGCTTCGCCGGTAGTTTCACCTTCCGTTCCCGATTCAATGCCCCCTGCGGGGTCCTTGAATTCGGGAACTACAGGTTCACCGCGCCGCGCTGCGTCGCCGAACGCAACCAGCGAAAACGAAACGACAGGAACCGAACAGCCGCAACCCGACAGCCCCGAGCCCTACCGTGCGCCGGAATGCCCGCATCGCGCGTTGCTCGACCTTTGGCGCGAGGTGTTGCCCGAATTGCCTCAACCGTTCGACTGGCATCGCGCCCGGCGTGAGCGGTTGATGCAGCGCTGGCGCGAGCACGCCGCGGCCGAACAGTGGCCCGACGCTGGCGCGGGCCTTGCCCGCTTTCGCCACTTCTTCGAGTTCATCCGCCGTTCGCCATACCTCATGGGGCGACAGCGACCGCACGACGGGCGTCCCGCTTTCGTCGCGGAATTGCAATGGCTCCTCGACGCCGAGAACTGGTCACGGCTGCACGAGGGGGCATTCCATCGGGACGGGAGTTAACGCAATGAACAGCAACAAGCGCGAGAGCATCGCCGATGCCATCCCCCACAACCCCGCGCCGCAACAGCGCTACCGCTGCTACGCCGACGATTGCCCCATGGCCGGGACGATTTTCGAGGGCTCACCCGACGGCCTCGGCGTGTGCCCGTTCCACTACGGCGCGGCTCCGCTGGAGGTGCGCCGCATTACGAAAGCGCTCCTCGACTGGCGTTGTGTAGCTGACGCCGTACGCGTGGCGCGCCGTGCGTTGCTCGGCACGAACGCGACCAATGGACCCTTGCACGCGCAAACGATGGCCGACGCATGGGCGGACCTGCGCGCCACCGTTGCGCCGGTCTACTGGAGCGACCTCGAGCCCGGCCCCATGCGCGTGCGCGACCGCTCCAAGCCCGAGGGCTATCGCCTACTCAACGCGCCCGAGAGCCTCGCCGATTGGGCGCGCCGGCTCGAGCGCTTTCTCGGCGCGCGTGTGCTCGAGGCCCGCAGCGTCGGCGCAGCGCGTCGACCTGGCGCGTTGTCACGCTCGCCAAACGAGGCGCGGCCATGCTGAGGAACTACGTCGTTAAAGCCCTGCGCGCTCCCGAATGCGACGAGACGCCGCTCTCGTGGAGCGAGGTTCTCTACGCCCGCAATCGCGGGCTTGTCCTGTCTCCTCGTGCCGTGCTCGTTGCGAAAGCGCAAGCCCGCTACGACCGCCGCCGCGCGGCTCGCGGCAACGCTGAAAGGGCCTTGTCATGATGCTCAACGTAACGAACCTCGGAGACGAGACGGAAACCATTGCCGCGCCGACGGGAACGCCTTACATCGTCGCCCTCGAGCCGGGCGTAACGCTGGCCGTCGACGAGCCCTCGCATTCCGTGTTGATCCTCGGGGATAAGCCCGAACTGCGCGAAGCCCTGGCCCGCATCGCAACCGCGGTCGCGCATACGGCGCGGCGCATCCTCGATGCAATCATCGACCGGCGTCGCAGCCTCGAGGCGCATCGGCATCCGACCGCGGGCGTTGTGTTCGAGGTCGAGAACCTCGGGGCGACCTCGATCCGCGCAATCCTCGGCGACGGTGTCACGGAAAAAACACTCGCGGCCGGTGCGCTCGAGGTCCTCACGGCTGCGGGTTACGTCGAGTTGCGCGAACTCGGCCTCGTGGCTCCCGAGGGTGGCGACGACCCGAACGCCGGGTTCGCCCCGTAAGGCGATGGCCGCGCGTCGCATTGTCGGCATCGATCCCGGACCCACTGAGTCCGGGCTCGTCGTGCTCGACCCCGAGAAAGGCGTCGTATTCGCTCGGGTTCTCGCTAACAGCGAGGTCCTCGAGCGGTTCGTCGCCGCATCGGTCTATCAGCCAAACGACGGCCTCGCTATCGAGTGGATTACCTCCTACGGGATGCCAGTCGGGCGCGAGGTTTTCGATACGTGCCTATGGGCAGGCCGCTACGTGCAGGCGTGGCCGTACCCGCAGGAGGCAACGCTTATCCCGCGAGCGGAGGTCAAACTCGCGCTATGCGGGTCCAGCCGGGCAAAGGACGGCAACGTTCGACAGGCGTTACTCGACTTGTTCCCGGCAACCGGAGGAGGCGAGACGCCGCAAATCGGGACCAAACACAAACGCGGCCCGCTGTACGGCGTCGGCTCGCACTGCTGGCCCGCCCTGGCCGTTGCTGTAGTGGCCTCCTGGCGCGAGGCGCAGCGCGACGGACAGGCAACGCCGCTTTACGCTGCGCCGACGCCGCTCGAGCAACTCTGTAGCGCCAGCCCGCAAAGCGCCCACGAGAAAGCGCTCGAGGTCATGGCGCAAGCCGAGGCCGACGGACTGCGCCGCGCGCAGGAGGAGCGCGAGCGCAAAGAGCGAATCCGCCCGGCTGCACGCGCACCGCGCATGAGGTTTCAGGCGTGACGGCCTTTGCCAGGTCCAAGCCCCCCGCGCGCCTGCCGTTGCTCAACGCACACGGGCCGCTCGCTACCCTGCGCGGAGGCTTGCCCCTACTCACCCCCGATGCTGCGGGCAGGGACGCCGAGGCGCAGGAGCGGGTACGCCTGTACGGGCGTTCTAGGTGGCTGGCCCTGCGGGCACGCGTGCTGCGTGAGGAGCCCTCTTGCAGGGTATGCGGTAAGCCCTCCACCGTGGCCGACCACATCCACGGCCATGCGTGTACGGATTGGCGTGAGCGCTTCCACGACAGGGCCTCGATTCAAGGGCTATGCGCCTCATGCCACAGCACTAAGACAGCCACCACAGAACAAGGTGGCGCAGGAGGAAAGCGCAAAGCCCCATCGGGCCTCCCCCCTCCACCAGTGAAAGCATGGGACGGTTCGTGTTGATGTACCCCCCCGACCTCCTGCCCTACGTCCATGCAGCCCGAGCACGATGGGGCAAGGCTACCCCCTGGCGTGTTGGTGTTGTCGTAGGGCTAGCCAATGCATCGCCCTCCATGCCCATGCACGCAAGTAGGCAATGGCTACGCGTGTTCGAGGAAGGTAGGGCATGGGCCAAAGCAAATGGCGACCTCCTCGGGTTGCATGAGGAGCCGCGGTCGTG
>JGI10216J12902_100113527_pt1 | contig 15389 bp, 11 predicted proteins | sample KanNatreferecore_FD_12902 | JGI IMG/M metagenome (IMG submission 12902)
ATCATCCTCCCGGCGTTTCTGCTCGCGTTCTTCTTCGGCGTGTTCGGCGCGCACCGCTTTTACGTCGGAAAGATCGGTACTGCGTTGGCTCAACTCTTTACCCTCGGCGCGTGCGGCATCTGGGCAACGATCGATTGGATTTTGATCCTCTGCAAAGTCTTCACCGATTCGGAAGGAAGACGGCTCACGGAATGGACCGACCCGGATCGCGCCACAAGGCCGCCGCCGCCAGCCACCGGCGCAGGCTCTGGCACTGGCACACCTCCGGTCGGGCGAGCGGATGTCCAATCCAAGGTAAAGCCTGCCGCCATCGCATTGATGGTCGTGGCGGGGTTGAAGGTTCTTTCCGCGCTCACCGCAAGCGCTTTCATTCTCGGGTTGAATCCGCTGCTGGCAAACATCGACGTGCTGTCCGAAATACCGTTGCTCAAAGAAATCGCCGCAGAGGGCGGAGGGATCGCTTCCCTGGTGACATTGGCGCCGAGTATTCTCGTGTTGATCGGCGGCCTGCAGATGCTGCGGTTCCAGAGCCGCGCGCTGGCAATCACCGCGGCGATTCTGGCCATCATTTTTCCGCCGCTGCACCTTATTGGAATTCCCGTGGGCATCTGGGCGCTGGTGATCCTCACACAGCAGGATGTTCGAAATGCATTTGGTCCAGCCGCAAACACTGCTGGCACGGGAGGCCCGGCGAGCGGCATCGGAACGGCGTCAAAGATTGCAGTGGCAACTGTCATCGCGGTGACCGCCGTGGCAGCGGCGGCGCTTTCCATGGTGAATCTGAAAGCGGCCGAAGAAATCCGCCAGGACTTCAACTTCGTCGTTCCGCTGACGGCGGATGGGCGGCTCAGCCTCGACAACGTAAATGGGAAAATCGAGATCACCGCTTGCAGCAGCAACTTCGTAGTGATCACCGGTGTCAAGCGCGGCACCAATCGCAGCCAACTCGAAGGCGTACGGACCGACGTCGATTCCAAAGACGACCATGTCACAGTTCACACACGAATCCCGAAGAAAAAGTTCGGATGGAGGGACGACGTCAAAGTCGATTACACAGTGCAAGTACCGGAGGGCGCGCGGCTCGACAAAATCAGCAGCGTCAATGGGAAGATTGTGATCCGCGGAATCAGCGGAGACATCACAGCTTCCACTGTGAATGGAACGGTGCAGGTAAACGACGCGCGCAGAAACCTGAAACTCTCGACGGTGAATGGGACCATTGCGGCAGGCATCAAGGAGACTCGGGCCGGACAATCAATCGCATTGGACACCGTGAACGGGAAAATCACGGTGACATTACCCGCGGAGCCCAACGTGCGCGTCAATGGCGAAACGTTGAATGGATCGATGAGCAGCGATTATCCCGAGCTCGTGGTCAAGAAGGAGTTTCCCGTGGGCAAGCACCTCAATGGCAGTGTGGGCGACGGCGGCTGCCAACTAAAGGTGAACACGGTGAATGGATCGGTGGCGATCAAGAAGGCGGAGCCCGCCGGGCAATAGACGAAAATCCGCCGGCTTCAGGAATCAGAGCCGGCCAGCCCGGAATCGTTAAAAACAAGAGCCGGCCGCGCCGCAGCAACGGACCGGCTTCGTCGTTCCGGAATTTAGAAATTGAACTCCAGTTGTGCCCAGAGTTTGTGAACATCGAAGCGGTTGGGCACTTCCTTACCGTCGTAATAGGCGTATTTCGCCAGTGCGATCCAGTGTTTCCCGAACTTCTTCGACGCCATCAGGTTGAATTCGTGTCCAAAGTCAGCGCCGCCGTTGTCCGCTTCGTAAGTGTGATAGATGGCCCGGACCGGCACGTCGCCCGGCAGCGTCACTTGCACGAAGCCATAAAGGTCGCGCAAGCCTTTCGCCGGAGTCGCGAGGAAGACATCAGCCCAGCCATTGAAGGCGTGCAGCGTCGCAAGTGGCGTGCGGAAGCCGACGTTTCCTGGCCCGGTGCCGTCGTTGCTGCCGGTGCCGAGCACTTCGTAGCCCGCACCCGCGGAAATAGCTGGAACCGGCGGCGCCAGCTTCATGGTCGCGCTGGCCTCGATGTTGTAATACTCGGCGTGATAATCCTGCGGGCTGTTCTTGTAATCGGTTTGCCACGCGAACTCGCCGCGATAGCCGATTGAGATTTTCTCATGCACGGGCGCGGAACCGGCGAAGTAACCGCCGTAAGTCGCGCAGGAGTTCGCCATGCCCGCCGGGTTTTCGAGATCGAGCAGGTAAGTGTAGCCAACGAGGCGGCCATATTTGCAGCCGGAGTAGGAGACGTTCAGCAGATGAGAATCGCCTTCGAAGTCGCGATTCGGACTTGTGCGCGCCAATCCATCCACGTCGCCGAAAACACGGTTCACTTCCCATAAATAACCGTAGAAGAGCGACAGGTCCGGCAGCGGCTTGCTCTCGACCGACGCGGCGTCGTAGGTCTGCATGTTTTGCCGCCAGCCGACGTCGCCAATGAAGCGATGATTGTCCAACACGATGCGCTGCCGTCCCACCTTGGCGCTGACCCAATTCGTGTAAGTGTAGCCGAGCCATGCCTGATTGATTTCAGTCGTGGGCGGATCGGCAACCACGGGCTTGTTCGGCGTTTTGTTGGAACCGGCAGCGTTGTAATTCTGCCGGGAGCCAATCACAGAAATGTTTTCGCCCTCGATCATTCCCTGGAAACCGTAGAGCGGCGCGGTGGTGTAACCGAAGCGCGTCCGGATCGTCGGCGCGTTCGCCTCCTCGCTGAAAGTGCTTTGATCGACGTACTCGTAACGGAGACGCGCGTTCAGGCTGAACTTTCCTTTCGCGATCGCGTCGGGAACTTTACCGTTGAAGAACTTGTCGATGGCGTTTGGCTCGGGCGCCGGTGCCGGCGTCGCTGCTTTGGCGTCCGCGGCCGCGACCGGCTTGGGCGGTGGCGGTGGCGCGACTGGCGTTGCCACGCCCGGTTGCGTGTACGGTTTTTCCTGGGCATAGACGGACGAGGCGATGGCCAGGACCAAAGCGCCGCCACTGAGCAGTCGGATGGATTTGTTTTTAATGTTCAGAGTCATGTTCGTTGGTTTGGTTTTCAGGTCAGTCTGATTGCAAGTTGTGATCAGCAAAAACTCACGGATGCGATTCCAGCCCGCCGTTCACGCAGCCCTTGGACCGGCGTGTGTGATTCAAACCACCGCCGCCGTTTTGCGAGCGGGTGGCCGATTCATTTTGGCGCCTGGCATCTTTGGTCCAGGGCGAGCCGTCGGCTCCGGTTTGTTGCGGTGCGCGTGGACTTCCAGGAACTCGATCAAATGTTCGCGCAGTCTGTAGTAATCCGGATGCTCCATCACCGCTTTGCGCTCGCGCGGGCGCGGGAATTTCACTTCGAGAATATCACCAACTTCGGCTTCGGGGCCATTCGTCATCATCACGATGCGGTCGGAAAGGAACAGCGCTTCGTCCACGTCGTGCGTGACCATGAGCGCGGTTTTCTTGTCCTTGCGCCAAAGCTCAATGAGTACCTGCTGCAATTCGAAACGTGTCAACGAATCGAGCGAACCAAATGGTTCGTCCAGCAACAGCATCTTGGGTGAAAGTGCAAACGCGCGCGCGATGCCGACGCGCTGGCGCATCCCTTGCGAAAGTTCCGCGGGCTTTTTGTTCATCGCATCGCCGAGACCGACGACCGTGAGGTAATATTCCGCGATCTGTTTTCGCTCGCCACGGCTTGCGGTGAAGAAAACCTGATCGACACCGAGCATGACGTTTTCGAACGCCGTCATCCACGGCAGCAGGCACGGCGATTGGAAGACCACGCCGCGGTCTGGCCCCGCCCCGACAAGTTCCTTGCCGGCGAGAATGATTCCGCCACCAGTGATGTCGTTCAGGCCAGCCAGCATCGAGAGCACGGTGGACTTGCCGCAGCCCGAATGGCCGATGAGGCAAACGAACTCGCCCTGCTTAATCGTGAGGTTGAAATCCTTCACGATGATGGCCGGGCCTTTCGGCGTCGGATAAATCTTCGTGAGGTTGGAAAGCTCTACGTAACTGCTCATGCCGCCTCCACGATCTCGCGTTTTACTTCACTGCGCCGGAGCGGCGTGCGGCGGCGATTGAACACGCCTCGCGGGACTGATAAGTCCTCCGGCTCAATGTCCGGCAGCACGAGCTTCTTCGTCACCGCCACTTTGCGCTCGCCCTTCGAAGCCAGCAGCCAATCGATGATGTCGCGCCGGATTTCTTTGAAGCGGGGTTCGTGATTGATTGCCTTGCGATCGCGCGGGCGCGAAATGTCGATGGTGAACGACGGGCCAAGTGTGGCGTTCGGGCCCGCGCTCAACGGAATGACGCGGTCCGCGAGCAAAATGCCTTCATCAACATCGTTCGTGATCATCACGACGGTCTTTTGGTTCTCGCTCCAGATGCGGCTGATTTCGTCCTGCAGCGTGGCGCGTGTCAGTGCGTCGAGCGCACTCAACGGTTCATCGAGCAGGAGAATCTGTGGGTCCATCGCCAGCGCGCGTGCGACCGAGACTCGCTGCCTCATGCCGCCGGAAAGTTCAGCGGGGCGTTTCTCGCGCGCTGGCGTGAGGTTCACCATCGCGATGTATTTCTCCGTGTGCTGCTGCTTTTTCGCGTCGGCCCAATTCGGGAACACCTGGTTCACTGCGAGGTAAATGTTTTCGTAAACCGTGAGCCACGGCAGGAGCGAGTAATTCTGAAACACGATGCCGCGGTCCGGTCCCGGCGCTGTGATTTCCAAATCGTTCAACGTCATCGAACCCGCATCGGCCTTGATCAATCCAGCGATGAGCGAGATGAGCGTCGTCTTGCCCGCGCCGGAATAACCGACAATGGCCACGAACTCGCCCTTCTCAAGCGACAGATTGATGTCCCGCAGAACGGAAGTGGAGCCGTAGCGCTTCGACACGTTGCTGAGTTCGAGAAACGGCATGACAAATCAATTCACGGAGATCACGCAGTTCGTTCCCCCAAACGGATTCGGCGCCGTTTCGCGCGCGGCGGGATCGGGCTGCCACTTGCCGTCCACGATGAACAAATATTCATAACGACCCGGCGGCAACTTCAACTCACCGCGCCACTCTCCGCCGGGCAAAGGCTTCAACGGAATCGCAGCGGTGTGCCAGTTATTAAACGAGCCGGCGACGAAGACTTGTTTCGCGCCGGGCGCGATGAGCTTGAGTGGAATCCCGTTACTCTTTGCCGCGGCTGTCCCCGGTTTGCTGACGGCGGAAGGCAGTTTCAGAGACGGAACGCGCGAGGTCACTGCGGGTCTTAGTTTTCGAAGTTTCATACTTGTTAAGCAGTTTTGAATCGTTTCTCCGCCACGCTCATCATGCGGTCGAGGATGAAGCCCACGATACCAATGGTGAGGATGCACAGAATAATGCGCGAGTAGTTGAGCGCGTTGTATTCCTGCCAGAGAAAACCGCCGACGCCGGGGCGTCCCGTCAACATTTCGGCCGCGACAATCACCAGCCATGCGATGCCCAGGCTCAGACGGAAGCCCGTGAACATGTAGGGCAGCGTCGCCGGGATGAGCACTTTGAAAAGGGTCTTCGAGCGAGAGAGTTTCAGGACCTTGGCGACGTTCAAGTAGTCCTGCGGAATGGAACGCACGCCAACGGCGGTGTTCAGCACGGTCGGCCACATCGCGCACACCGCGATGGTGAAAAGCGCGCCCAGTTCCGAAGCCTGTTTGCCCGCACCGAGAAACAACACCAAACCGAGTGGCAACCACGCGAGCGGCGAAACCGGGCGCAATACCTGAATGATCGGATCGAACGTTTTCGTGAATGCCTTCGATAGCCCGAGCATGAAGCCAATCGGCGTGCCGATAAGCAGCGCGAGCACGTAGCCCTTCGCGACAAGGATCAGCGAATACCACGTGAAGCGGAGAATGCCTTGATCCATTTCGCCGCGCTTCTCAAACGGTTTGAGAACGTATTCTTTGCTATCGGCCCAGGTCTTCGCGGGCGACGGCAGTTCTTTCGAGAGCGTCTTGCTCGTGATGTGCCAGATAAGAATGGCCACCGCGAAGCCGAGCATCGGCAGGATGAGCCAGTCGAGTTTTGATTTTGTCATGTGAGTGTGTTTGTAGCGAGGAGTGAACTCATCCCTTCACGTTATTCACGGCGAAGCCCTTCGCATACGCCTCAAGGTCAGCTTTCGGATCGAACTTCACGCCGTCGAACATCGTCCATGAACTGTTATCCTCTGCGCGATCGCTCACGCCAATCTCCTTCATCGCTTCGAGGTAAATGTCCGGACGCATGACTTGCTTCGCGACGCCTTCGTAGTCTGGCGCGCCCGTCACCATTCCCCAGCGTCGGAACTGCGTGAGCCACCACTTCGCATAAGCGGGCTGCGGGTAATTGCAGTTGCGTTCGCTGAAGATCATGTAGTTCGGGTTCTGCTTTGTGCGCCCATCGCCGTAATCCACTTTGCCGAGCAGACGGCCGAGAATGAGGTCCTTGTCGCAGTTGATGTAAGTCGGTTTGCTGACGAGTTCGCACTGCTCGGGACGGTTCTCCATTTTGTCGAGCCACACGCTCGCCTCGTGCAGTGCCTTGAGGCACGCCTTCACCGTCTTCGGATTTTTGTCCGCAAATTCCGCCGTGAACGCACAAACTTTCTCCGGGTGATTCGTCCAGATGTCCTCGGTGAGAATCGACGTGTAACCAACCTTGTCCGCGATGGCGCGCGCGTGCCACGGATCGCCGACGCAATAGCCGTCCATTTTCCCGATCTTCATGTTCGCCACCATCTGTGGCGGCGGAATCGTGATGAGCGAGATGTCCTTGTCGGGATTGATGCCGCCGGCGGCCAGGTAATAGCGCATCCACATCGCGTGCGTGCCGGGTGGGAAAGTCATCGCGAACGTGAGCGGCTCGCCCTTCTTCTTCGCCTCAGCGAGGAACGGGTGAATGGCCTTCGGGTCGTCCTGCACCTTGCCTTTCCATTCCGCCTTGAGACAGATCGCCTGGCCGTTGCGATTGAGAATCCAGGGAATGACCATTGGCTTCTTCGGCGAACCGAGCAGGCCCATCGTCGAGGCAATCGGCATTCCAGTAAGCATGTGCGTGCCTTGATTGTCGCCGGTGGAAAGCGAGTCGCGGATGGCCGCCCAGTTCGCGCCCTTGGCGACGACGGAGTTGATGCCGTACTTTTTGAACAACCCCTTCTCGTGCGCGATCACGATGGGCGAGCAATCCGTCAGCGCAATGATGCCGAACTTCATCGCCGCCGTTTCCGGCGCATCGCTCGCGTACACGCTCCCCAGCCAGCCCGGCGGCAATCCGCTCAGGAGCATCGACGCGCCAGCGAACTTCGCCGTGCGGCGGAGAAAACTGCGACGAGTGAATTCTTTATTCAGTGCGAGTTTTTTCATATTCGATTCAGTGCTGCAAAATCTGGTCGCGCGTTGCGTCGATGCGCATCGCTCGCCCTTTAGCTGCCGATATGCCAGCGCGCGCCGATGCCGCCTGTTGTGCACGTGAATTGATTCCTCAGTCGGAATGAAATCGCTTCATGGCCCGGCACCTGCGACGGCTGGAAGCAAGAATTCACGAGCCATTGTTTCGCCGGGCATGGCGGCGCGGGCGGCGAGATTCAAAGAACGGCAGGATGAAGTGGAGGTTCTGGCAGGTTTTTTCACGCTCCGGCGTGCGTACTTTTAAGCAGAGTGAAGAATTCGAGGCCGTTCATTGCGCAATCCTTTCAGCTTGAGCGCTTGAAAGGGCACGTGCGAATCAGTTGACTCTGCGTGAATCAATCCGTGCGCAAATATGAATCCTCCAGGACAGTTTCGAATCGTCGTGGGAATGTGCGCCGTTGGATTGGTCCTTTCTTTTGCCGCGTCTCTTCCGGCCGCGGAGCGCTCGGCGAACCAATACGGCAGGCCGCAGAAAAAGTCCGAAGCCGGCGCGCGCTTCTTCGATGAACCTGTCCTGCGAGTTTTCAAATTTGAAGTCGTGGACACGGCACTCACGCAGCTTCGGCAATCGCCGCGATCATACGTGGTGGGCAAAGTCATCGAAGGCGGGCACGTCCTGACGAACGTCGCCATTCGGCTGAGAGGCAACGGCAGTTTTCGCACTCTCGATGAGAGGCCGAACTTTGCGGTGAAGTTCGATGAGTTCGCGACGAACCAGACTTATCGCGGGCTGACCAAACTGATGTTCAACAATTCGGTGCAGGACGAGACTTACTTCGCTGAGTTCCTCGCGACTCAACTATTTCGCGGTGCCGGCGTGCCCGCCGCGCGAGTGACGCACGCAAAAGTTCAACTCAACGGGCGCGACCTGGGCCTCTACGTCGTCATCGAGGCGATGAACAAGGAATTCCTCAAACAGCATTTCAAAAGCGCGAACGGGAATTTCTACGAAGCTCCGTTCCACGACATCGACCTGCCGCTGGAACAGGACAGCGGCACGCGCGGTGATCAGTCCGATCGCGTGAAGCTGCTTCAAGTGTGTTCGCTCACCAACCGCGCGGACCGCTGGCGCGAGCTGAACAAGCTCCTCGACGTGGACCGTTTCGTTTCGTTTGCCGCAGTGGAAATGCTCACGGCGCACTGGGACGGTTACGTGTTGCACACCAACAACTACCGTCTTTACCACGACCCGCACGCCGATAAGTTCGTGTTCATCCCTCACGGAATGGATTGGGCGTTTCTGCGACCGAGCCTTTCGATTCGAGTGCCGCTGGACAGCATAGTGGCACACGCGGTCTTCGATACGCCGCAGGGACAGAAGTTGTATCGCGAGCGCGCCGGTACGCTCTTCACGAATCTTTTTCAGGTTCCGGCGATCACGCATCGCATCGAAACCGAGATGGCAAAGATTCGGACCGGCGCGTTCAGTTCAAATCAACTTGCGGCAATCGAACGCGGCACGGCCCTGATGCGTGACCGGATTGCTGCACGCGCCCGGCGAATATCCGATGAACTCGCAGGCATTCCTCCTGTTCCGTTGAAGTTTGACGCGAACAACGTCGCTACGTTGACCGAATGGCGGGCCGATCACGATGGTGGCACAGGCGCAGTGGATCGGGTCACCATCGATGGCAAGGAGACTCTGCACATCGCGGCAGCCGGAGCATACTATCACCCATCCTGGCGTTCGTTGGTTTATCTGCCGCGCGGTTCATATCGATTCAAAGGAACGCTGCGCATTGCCGCTCAAGGTCCAGTCGCCGGGATGCTGCGGCGCTCTGGCGCGTCCACTTCGACCACGTTCGGAAGCGCGACCGAATGGCGCGCGTTGTCCTATGACTTCGAGGTCAAGGACGCCGCGAATGATGTGGAGTTGGTGTGCGACTTCAGCGGTGCGGAAGGGGAAGCGTGGTTCGATTTGAACTCACTGCGCGTCAGGCGATTGACACCATGATGATTCTTTACCGCTGCGCGACAGCGCCGGGCGCATTCAAAGCATTCAATGGCTCGGTCGCAGCGGAAGCCAGGTTCAGCAGCGGCTGCGGATAAACTCCAATGAAAACAATGCCGGCCATACACACGACGAGCGCGAGCTTCGTGGCGAGCGGCACTGAGATGACGGTAAGATCAGTCGTGTCCTGCGACCAATACATCGCGCGGATGACGCCAAAGTAGTAGTAGAGCGAAATCACGACGCCGATGACAGCAATGCCTGCGAGCCAGTAGTAAGCGTTGTGGCTCACGCCCTGTTCAATGACAGCTTTGAGCAGGAGAAATTTTCCAAAAAAACCGGCGAGCGGCGGAATGCCGGCGAGTGACACCATCGCGAGCGTCATGGCTGCCGCGAGGAATGAGGAACGGCGATTCAGACCGGCCAGCGCGGTGATGTCTTCTCCGTCAGTCTTGCGCGTCACGATGGCGATGACGGTGAAGGCGGCGATGACGGTGAAAAGATAGCCGCTGAGGTAATAGACGATGGCGGTTGAGCCGGCACGATTCAGGGCTGCGAAGCCCATCAGCAAGTAACCCGCGTGCGCAATGCTGGAGTAGCCAAGGAGACGTTTCATGTTGCGCTGTGGGATGGCGCAGAGGTTTCCGTAGAGAATCGTTACTGCGGAAATCGCCATGAGGAATTTTTCCCAGTGCTGCGTTATGTCTGGCACGGCGATGAAGAGCACGCGCAGCAGGAGAACGAATCCGGCCGCTTTGGAGCCGACTGCGAGGAACGCCGTCGTGGGCGCGGGTGAGCCTTGATAAACATCCGGCGCCCAGATTTGGAAAGGCACCATCGCGATTTTGAATCCTAACCCCGCGAGGAGGAGTGCGAGTCCGGCGAGAAGAATCGGCGGGAAGGACTGGTTGTGCTCGGCGACGTATTTCACGTACTGCGCGAGGTCGCTGAAGTTCATGCCGTTCAAGGGTTGGTTGGCAATGGTCGTCGTCGCCGTGCCAGCCACCAATGCAATGCCGAAGACGGTAAAGCCGGTGGAGAGGCCGCCGATCACGAGATACTTCACGCCGGCTTCGAGCGATTGCACGCGGCTGCGCTGAAAACTCGTCAGCACGTAGAACGTGACCGTGATGAGTTCGAGTGAAACGAACAGCATCGTGAAGTCGTTGGCTGAGGCGGCGAACATCATGCCCGACAGGGCGAAGAGAATGAGGGAGTAGTATTCGGAAATGCCGGCTTCGATGCGGTCGGCGAACTCGGCGGCCATGATGAGCACGAGCACGGCGGCGATAAGGAAGAAGCGTTTGAAGAAGAGCGCGAGTGGATCAAGCACGTAACTGTGGTTGAACCCGAACTGCGGCGTGACTGTCTCATAAACGTTTGGTCCCAAACCGAGCTTGATGGCGCTCGGGCCAAAACCCAGTGAGAAGACAAATACCGCGGCGACGGCGAGCGCAGCGAAGTAACCGAGCTTGCGCTTGTGCTCCGGCGCGATCCACAGGTCGAGCAGCAGGAAGCCGAGCCCCAGCAGGACCACAGCGATTTCCAAACTCATCAGAGAGGCGTTCATCTTTATGCCTCACGCAAAGACGCAAAGGCACAAAGAGGGAATTCCTCCTTCGCGGCTTTGCGGTTTTGCGCGAATTTCAAATTCATTTCGCGTCAGCGAGTTTCGGCGGATTGGCTATCAACGACTTGCCATTAGCCATTGCAACGATGTCCTTCACCGCCGGTTCAATCTTGCTTGTGAGCAACCGCGGCGCGACGCCGAACAGAATCAGGCTCGCGAGCAGCAACGCGAACGGAACTTTGCGCCAGAGACTTGCGTCCGTGACGGTTGGCAAATTCTCCGCGACTGGCCCGTGCAGGATGTTCCGCACCGCACGCAGCATGTAAATCGCGCCAATCACGGCCGCGCCCCATGTCGCCACGACAACGAAGGTTGGCAAGGTTTTCCATGCGCCAAACAGTGTCAGCAGTTCACCGGGAAAATTCGCGAAGCCCGGCAATCCGCAGCCTGCCATCGCCGCCATGATCAGCGCGGTCCCGATGAACGGCATTTTCTTGAGCAGTCCACCGAGCTTGCTGATTTCCAGCGTGCCGGTCTGTTGGTTCAAGTAGCCGCTCAATCCAAAGCTCAGTGCAGCGAGCAATCCGTGCGCAATCATCACGAGCACGGTGCCGGTGATGCCGATGAGGCTGAAGCTCGCGAGGCCGAGGAAGCAGAAGCCCATGTGCGCGACGCTGGAGTTACCGAGCAGGAAATTGAAATCGCGCTGACGCATGGCGACCCAACCGCAGTAAAGGATGTTGCCGAGCGCGAGCCAGGCGATGACGTGGAGCCACAACTTCGAAGCGTCAGGAGCAAACGGGAGCGCGATGCGGATGAGACCGTAAAGACCAAACTTCTTCAACACGCCCGCGTGGAGCATCGCCGTGGCCGCAGGCGCGGAGCCGTAGCCCAACGGCGCCCAGGTATGAAACGGGAACAGCGAAACGAGAATGCCGAAGCCAAAGAGCAGCAGCGGGAAGATGAGCTTCTGCGCGCTTTGGCTCAACGGGATCAGTTTGAAGCGGCGCGTCATTTCCACGATGTCGAACGTCGCGGGTAATCCACCAACGGCGCTGTTCAGATAAAGCGCGATGAGGCCAATCAACGCGACGAGCGCTCCGACGCTGAGATACATCGTAATCTGGAACGTGGCGTAGTTCTTCTGCTCACCGCGCCCCCACACGCCAATCATGATGAACGTCGGGACCAGCGCGAGTTCGTGGAAGAAGTAGAAGAAGAACAGGTCGAGCGACACGAACGCACCCAGAATGCCGCCGACCATCACGAGCAGCAGCAGGTAAAACTCCTTCACCTGCGTCTCAATGCGGTTCGAGACGCATGTGGCAGCGAAGGCCACAATCGCGCCCATAAGAATCAGGCCCACGTTGATGCCATCCACGCCCACGAAGTAATTGATGCCAAGCGACTGCACCCAGGAAACCTTTTGCACGAACTTGAAACCATCCGTGGCAACCGCACTGTCGAACTGCACAAACATCGCGATGGCGAGCGCCATGGAGACGAGCGTGCTCGCCAGCGCGACGATGCGGATGACGAACCGGTAATTGCGCGGAATCAGCGCAACGATCAGCGCTCCGAGCAATGGGACCAGGATGATGGAGGTGAGTAAGGACATCGTTATGCAACCGCGGAGACGCGGAGACGCGGAGGTAAATAGACAGAATTAACAGAATTCACAGGATTGAGGGCGGCGATTCCTAATCCTGTTAATTCTGTTAATCCTGTCTCCATTTCTGCGCAGTTCGATTTCATTTTAAAACGAAGAACAACACCAACGTCACGCCGAGGGCGAAGATGAAGGCGTAGGTTTGAAGATTGCCGGTCTGCACGAGGCGCAGGGCGCGGCCGAAAATCTCCGTTGTGCCGTGCGTTCCGCGGACACCCAGGCCGGCGATGATCCACCGGTCAAACCAATCGGCCAGCTTCGACAGCGCTTCGTGCGTGATGGAGATCAGCCACGAGTAAAGTTCGTCGAAGTAGAAGCGGTTGCGCATGGCGCGAGAGAGCCAGCCGAGGTGAATTGCCAGCGGGTCTTTCGTCGCGTTCCAATAAAGCGTGGCGGCGAGGCTGATACCGACGAGCGCCGCGAGGATGCCGAACATCGCAGCGAGCAGGTTGTGGCCGAACGGTTGCAGAATGGATTCGATCCAGCCGCCGTGATGCGCTTCGCCATGCAAGAACATTTTGCCGACGAACAGATCGATGCCAATGAAACCGCCAATGACGGAAAAGAACGCTAGGATCACAAGAGGCCAGGTCATCACGAGCGGTGACTCGTGCGCGTGCTCGGCGCCTTCGCTCTTGGCCGGGCCGAAGAAAACTACGAACAACAGACGGAACATGTAGAACGCGGTCAGCGCGGCGACGAAGACGGCGAGCGCGAAGAGCACGGGCTTGTGTTCCGCGGCTTGCGCGAGGATCGAATCTTTGGAGTAGAAACCAGCGAACGGCCAAATGCCCGCAAGCGCCACCGTGCCGATGAGAAATGTTTTCGACGTGGTCGGCAGTTTCCCACGCAGGTTGCCCATGTTCCAAATATCCTGCTCGTGGTGCATGGCGTGAATCACGGAACCGGCGCCCAGGAACAGAAGCGCCTTGAAGAACGCGTGCGTGGTGAGATGGAACATCGCGGGCGTGGGACCAGCAAGGCCGACGGACATCACCATGTAGCCGAGTTGCGAGAGCGTGGAGTAGGCGAGGATGCGCTTGATGTCGTTTTGTTGCACCGCGATGAGCGCGGCGAGCAGCGCGGTAAAGCCGCCAATCCATGCGATGACGTCGAGCGCGGTCCAGCCGTTCATGAACGCAAGCGCGTCGGGCCACACGGTGCTGGTCCCGAAGATGAAGAATACGCGGCAGAGCATGTAAACGCCCGCGGCCACCATCGTCGCGGCGTGGATGAGCGCGGAGACAGGCGTGGGGCCTTCCATCGCGTCGGGCAACCAGACGTGGAGCGGGAATTGCGCGGACTTGCCGACAGCGCCGCAGAAGATGAGCAGGCCGATGACGTTAATCCATTGGCCGAGTTGTTCCGGGTTATTGCCAAGCTTCAGCTTCAACGCGTCAAAGTTCACAAGGCCGTTGGTCGCGGCCCACAGCATGATGATGCCGAGAAGGAAGCCGAAGTCGCCGAGGCGATTCGTGATGAAGGCCTTCTTCGCCGCATCGCCCGCCGATGCCTTCTCGTACCAGAAACCGATCAGCAGGTAGCTGGAAACGCCGACGAGTTCCCAGAAGATGAACATCATCACGAAGTTGTTTGCGAGGACGATGCCGAGCATCGAGAACGTGAATAGGCTCAGGCACGCGAAGAACCGCGAGAAGCCCGGGTCATCGTGCATGTAGCCGTAGGAGTAGATGTGAATCAGGCCGCCGACGCCGGTGACGACGAGGAGCATGATGAGGCTGAGCGCATCGAGGCGGAAGCCGATGTCGATTTTCAATTGTTCGCCACCGGGGAGGCCGACGGAGAGCCAGTTCCAAGGCGTCGCGTTCATCACGTCCGCGTGCGCCGTGAGCGCCTGGACAAAAAGCAAAAGGCTGAGAACGAAGCTGCCTAGGACAGCACCGATCGACAACTGCGCGCTGAGCTTGCCGTGCCGTTGCGTGAACAGCGTAATGACCGCTGTCGCCGCTATCGGCAGCAGCAACACAACCCACGCGAGGTCTTCCGGGTAGTTAAAGTTCATCAGAGCTTCATCGAGGTCAAGTCTTCCACGTGCGCGGACTGCCGCTTGCGATACAGCGCGACAATCAGGGCCAGGCCGACCGCCACTTCAGCGGCTGCCACGGTGATGATGAAGAAGACCATGATTTGGCCGTTCAGATTGTTGTTGAAGCGGGAGAAAGCGACGAGCGCGAGGTTCGCGGCGTTGAGCATGAGTTCCAGGCCCATGTACATCACGAGCAGATTGCGCCGCAGAATGACGCCGAGCACGCCGAGGCAAAAGAGCAGCGTGCTGACGATGAGATAATGTTCGAGGGTGACGTGCATTATTTGTTTTGAACCGCTGAGCCGCCGAGGCGCAGAAAATGGACAGGATTAACAGGATTCTCAGGATTCATTCCGGGAAATCCCAATCCTGTTAATTCTGCTAATCCTGTCTTCATTTCTACTTCAGCTCCTTCTTGCTCAGCAGAATCACGCCGACCATCGCGACGAGCAGCAGCACGGAAACAATTTCAAAGGGCAACAGGTAATTCGTGAAAAGCTGTCGGCCGAGAACGATCGTCCCGCCTTCTATCATCGGTGTTTTGTTCTGCCCCACGCCGGAGAACCAAATGGTCTTCACCAGCAGCGCCGCGATGCCGCCGACGGCGATCACGCCCGCCCCGATGCCAAAGGCGTTGAACTTGCGCCGCTCTTCCTCTTTCAAGTCCAGCAGCATGATCACGAACAGGAACAGCACCATGACCGCGCCCGCGTAAACGAGGATTTGCACCGC
>JGI10216J12902_100471872_pt1 | contig 15384 bp, 13 predicted proteins | sample KanNatreferecore_FD_12902 | JGI IMG/M metagenome (IMG submission 12902)
TAGGGCGACGCTGTCCTCAGCGCGCCGGGCCACGTCGTCAAGTAACGCACATGGAATTCCCGCCTCACCGGCGCGCTGAGGACAGTATCGCCCTACCTTGCTGGCCGCGTTCAGAAAAATGGATTGTGCTCTTTCTCCTCTGCCACCGTCGTGAGCGGGCCGTGGCCGGCGCAAAGCAGCGTATCAGCGGGCAGCGAGAAGATTTGCGAACGCACGCGTTCCTTGAGTTGGTCCCATGAAATAAACCCCGTTGCCATCGAGCCTGAGAAAATCGTGTCGCCGATGATGCCAACGTGCGGCACGTCGTCCGGGAAATTTCCGATCAGGTAAATGACGTGGTCTTCGGCATGGCCCACCGTCTCGCGATTCGTGATGCGCAGGCTGCCGACCTGAATGCAATCGTTGCGGCGGTTCTTGTGCTGTGGCGGCGCGCTCTTCGCGTCCGTGTGGATCAGAATCTTCGGGAAGCGCTGTTTGATTGGCTCCATGGCCGCGATGTGGTCCTCATGCGTGTGCGTGAGGAACAGGTGCTTTAACTGCAATTTCTCGTCGTCGATGATTTTGAAAATCGGCTCCGCGAACCAACCCGTGTCGAACAACGCCGCTTCACGCGAAACTTCGTCCCACACCAGATAGCAGTTCACGGTGTTGCCCCCCTTTTCCGTCGAGATCATGCGGAACTCGCGCCAGCGACTCGTTTCCTTGGGCGAGGGCAGCCAGCCTTTGGCGATGGCTTCGAGTTTCGGCGCACTCAGGTTCAGTGCTTTGGCGAGCGCGGCGTAATTCACTTTGCTGTTCGGCTGGCCGGTCTGCTCCAGTGCGTTCCATTCATCCACGGAAATTCCCGCCGCTTGCGCCGCCGTTTCCGCCGAAACGTTTCCCGCTTTGCGCGCCTTGCGCACGATGTCGCCCAGATTGTCTTCCAAATTCATGCGGCAAAACTTAGGAGCATGGGGCGCGGCGAGGAAAGAGTTTTGTGAACGGGCTGCCAACAGGATGGTAACGGCACGTTGTGATCCCCTTCGGTCCACGCGCCGCAGATTTGTTTGAGCAACTCATTCACAGCACGGTCAGAGAAACTGCGCACTATGAAAACGCATTTCCTTCTCATCATCGGGGCAGTGGCGCTGCTTGCGGCCGGCTGCCAGACACGTTCCATTTCAGATTCCGGTTATCAGCCGGCTTCCGGCGGAAATCATCGCGCTCAACGCGTTCAACCAACCCGTTACATCGGGGAGTTGAACGAACTCGACGTGCTCGGCATTGAGCGCAATCCGAAGATCACGGAAGACCAGATCGCGCAGGCGCTCGACAGCGCCGGTCAAATCAAGCTGCGCAAAGGCAGCAAGGTGCTGCTCGTGCAATCCGGCGCGCAGTTTCCCGATGAGCCGATGATTGCGGGCCTGAATCAGTCGCTCACTGTCACGCCATTCAGCGGATTGCCGAACGAGTTCGAACGCGAGGCGTATCACAAGGCGCTGCGTTTCGCCGCAGCGCGCGGTGGCTGCGAGACGATCGTGTGCTATTGGGGTGTGCTGGAATGCGGCCGGCAGTCCCTCGACACCAAAGCTGTTTCATGGGTGCCGATTGTCGGCAGTCTTTTGCCGGACGAACATCAGCACATGCGCATCCGCCTCAAAGTCGCCATCGTGGACGTGCGCACCGGCAACTGGGCCATGTTCTCGCCGGAGCCGTTTGAAGACAAAGCGGTGAGCGCGCGGCTCGGACGTGAGCGCTCGGACCAGGCGCAGGTGAACAAGTTAAAGCACCGGGCTTATGCCACCGCAGCGCATGACTTGCTGAAGATTTACGCGAACTGAAGGCAAGGTAGGGCACATCGCTCCGCGCGCGCCGGCGCCACGTTCGTCAAATAGTTCAGGGCTGACTCTTGCGGAAGGACGGCGCACGCGGAGCGACGCGCCCCACCTACAGCAACCCGCGCTCGTCCAATTCGTCCTCATCCAGTCCGAGGTAATGACCAAGCTCGTGGATGAGCGTAATGCGCACTTCGTCGCAAAATTCCTCCTCATCGCCTTCCACCATCTCCCAGATGTTTTCGAGATAAAGAATGATTTGCGCGGGAATGGGAACGTGTTCCTCGTGCGGGAAGTCACCACCGACGAAGAGGCCCAGCGTGTCCGGCTCAATGCCGTCTTCGACAATCGCGCGGCTCGGCACACGCTCGTAACTCACGGGCAACGCGGCGGCGCGCGGCCGCAAATCATCGGGAAGTTCAGCAATGGTCTGTGCCACTTCAGCCCGCGCGAGTTCGAGCGACCGCTCCCAGCTCATTTCCCAGCGCTCTTGCGCGTGCGCGTGAAACGCTTCAGCACGACCGGGTTCTCTTCAAAGAATTGCGCAAGGTCCGCGAGCACATCGACAGTCGCGGCGCTGAGATGATGCTCGATGCCTTCGATGTCCTGCTGCTGCGTCTCAGCGCTCAGGCCGAACAGGGAAAAAAAACGCGACAGCGTTTCGTGGCGGTTCTGAATGCGCCGCGCCACTTCGCGTCCTTTGTCCGTGAGCACCAGCCCGCGATACTTTTCGTATTTCAGGAAACCCAGTTCGCCGAGCTTCTGTACCATGCTCGTGACGGAGGCCTGCTTCACGTTGAGCGACGACGCGATGTCCACCACGCGGGCGTAGCCCTTTTCCTGAATCAGCTCGTGGATTCGCTCCAGATAATCTTCGGCGCTCTGGCTTGGCCGCGGTTCGGACATCACGGGAATTAACCACGAGCGATGCGCGAAGGGCAAGCATCGTGGATGCACCACAGTTCGATTCGCACTCTTTCGCAAAGCGACGCGGCGCAAAGAGGATTTGCGCCCGCTCGCTCTTTGAAACTCTTCGCTGCCGTTACAATTCGGCGGTCGAAACACTGATGTTGCCCTTGGCTTTGAGGCGGCTGAGAACTTTGTTTCGTGCTTGGTCATACCGCGCTTGAACGCCGGGCTCCGAAGCGGGTACGACGTGGGCTTCCGTCGCAACGAGGTTCTGTTGCAACATCAACGCGGAGGTCAGCCGTTTCTCGAACTCCACTTGCGCCGGAGTGACTGAGCTCCACCTGACGCCCTGCTTCTTGTATTCCTGCAAGGTGGCTTCATGCCTTTGCGCAACGCCATCCACTCGCTTCTTTTGTTCGGGCGTCAGGTCCACGCGACGGGCCGCCGCGGCCTGGAAGGTTAATTCCATTTCGATGGCGCGGTTCAGGCGCGATTGGTACTCTTCCGAGGTCATCGCCTGTTCCTGCTCGTCAGGCTGGAGCGGAACGAGGTCTTTGAGCAAAATGACCTGGTCATTGACCTTCGCCAGTACTCGGTCTGCGCGAAGTTGAATCACGTTGCCGGGCTGCGATGCAATGTCAGCCGCAGGCACGTCTGTTCTTTCTGGCGTGAGCGGAAGGACGTGAGCGGGCTTGCGAACAGGAACGGTTGCCAACGGCGCAGGCTGATAAACCGCTGCCTCATTTCGCTCTCCTGCTTGATTGCGCTCATTCGCCTCCGTCGCTTCATTTGCATCGGCGGTCTGGGGCCGGGGCGAACGTGTGCGAAGCATAAACGTCGAGACGCCCACGCCCGTGGCGAGCACCACCAACAAGCTCCATTTCAAGGTTTTCATCGTTGCCTCTTCTTTCTTTTCGTTAAAAGCGCGTTTGAACAAATCGTTTTTGGGTAGCATAGGCTACCAGCCTGTGCCGTCCGGCGACTCGCCGGACGGAACGGGAGCAGCGTTTCGAACCGATGGAGACGGCCTTTTCGCCATGCTCCCTTTCACCGTTCCGGTTGGCGAGTCGCCAACCGGGACGGGCGAGTCGCCCGCGCTACCCATTTTTGAAACGCGCTCGCAGGTCATTACTTCGCCTGGAGCAGGACCTCCTCGAACTTTTCTTCGCCGGTGCTCGTATCGGTGACGGTCACCCGCAGGATGTAGCACTGCGTCGTGGTGGGCAGGGACTGCGTGTCCAGGTTGTACTTCAAGTGACTGCCAATCTTGTCCATCACTCCGCCACCGCCGCCGACTCCGTTGAAGTCAATCGGCACGGCACTGTCGTCGATGGCGCCGTCGCAATTCGAATCACCGAACACGGTCACCGTGGCAATGACGTTCGCGTTGGAAGTCACATCTGCTCCGGCGCAACTCAGCGCGTGGATCTGAACGGGAATCGTGCTGCCGCGTTTGAACCGATACTTCACGGTTCCGCCTGCACTCGGGTCGGTGTCCTCGCTGGCGCCGTTGCGCGCCAGGGGTTGGTGCCAGATGATGACATCGTCCGCGAACAGGTTGTTCACTGTAATGATTTGCGTGCAGGAGGCAGAGTTGCCGCTCTCGTCGATGGCTTTGTAGGTGCGAGCAATGGTCATCGGGCACGTGCTGAAGATTACGTCGCCCTCGAATGTGGCAAGCGGATTTGCGTCTTGGTCGTCAGAGACAATTCCTCCCGCAAAATCCGTTGGCGGCACGTTCGCAAGGCCTTGCACCGTCACAGTCGGAGGGCATGTAATCGTTGGCGGCGTGTTGTCGATTGCAGTTGCCTCGAAGCCGGTGAAGACGTAAGCGGCGCCGGCGCTCAGCGCGCTGTTGTCGTTCTGATCGCCGTTAATCACAGCGGCGGCGCTATCTTCGCCGCGCGCTCCAACCACCGCTGTGCCTGACGAAATCGCCACAGCCCACCCAAAGTTATCGAATGTTCTACCCTCAAAATCTGCGTTCGATGCCTTTAAATAGGCGACCTGCGCCCATCCGGTGACGCCTCGCGTAAAGACGTAGGCGGCACCGGCGTTTTCTGCGCTATTGTCGAATTGATTGCCGTCAACGCCGGTTGCTCCGCTGTCTTCCCACGGCGCGCCGACTACTGCCGTACCTCCTTCGATGGCCACTGATGAACCAAACAAGTCCGTCCTAAACCCCGGCCATCTGTTCGGCAACGTGTCCGGCGGCTCGGTATTGGAAGCCTTGAGGTACGCTTCCGGGCTCCAAGTCGCTCCGCTGCGGACAAAAGTGTATACCGCTCCTGAGTCTGGAAAACTGTTGTCGGTCTGATTCCCGTTCACGCCGGTCGCGCGGCTGTCCTCGCCCACTGCCCCAACGAGGACCGTGTTGCCGGAGATCGCGACGGAACTGCCAAACCCGTCCCCTGCATCGGCATTTGAGGCTTTGAGGTAAGCTTGTTGAGTCCAGTTGGTACCGTTGCGCACGAATACGTACGCTGCACCGGCTGCCGTCGCGCTGTTGTCACTTTCGTTTCCGTTCACGCTACGGGCATTGCTGGATTCGTGAGGCGCACCAGCTACAATGGTGTTCCCGTCGATCGCGACGGAACTGCCCAGCCAGTCGTACTCATCGGAATTGGATGCGCGGAGGAGTGTCTGGAGACTCCAAGTGCTGCCATCGCGGACAAAAACGAAAACAGCTCCCAAGTCAGTGAATACTTGCTCGTAAGAGCCGAAGTCCGGATCCTCATGAACAATAGAGTAGCCCCACCTTGCGACGCCGACGGCTACTGTATCGCGCGACACAGCAACAGCAGATGGGATTCCTGTTTTCAGAAGGGCCTGCTGCGTCCAAGCAGTTCCTTGGCGTACGAAGACATAAGCCGCACCAATCTGCTCGTCGCATGTACGGCGGTCGAAAAGCGCTCCGACCACAATGGTGTTGCCGTATATCGCCACCGATGAACCGAACTGCCCGCCGCCGAATCCGCATTGAGCTTCCGGCTTCAGATAAGCTTGAAACGTCCAATTTGAACCGTTTCTCACAAATACGTAGGCTGCACCAATTCCATCAGCTTCGTTCGGGGCGCCGACTACTGCCGTATTCCCCGAAATGGCAACGGATGAACCAAACAGGTCTTGCGCATCGGCATTGAAGGCCTTCAGATAAGCCTGTTGAACAATCGGATCAGCCTTCGCATAACCTGACGGCCAGAGCGTCATGAACGTAACGAGCAGTAAAAGAACTGCTCCCAGCAGAGGATTGGTTTTGGATTTCATTCTACTGAGGTAAGCGGAATTCCGGGGAAAACCGGATCATCGCGCGGAAAGTAAATTTGAAGATACGGCGCGCAGTCCTCTGTGTGCCGCAATTGCGGAAAGACACTCTGGTGGAAAGCGAAGTGTTCAGCGTCCCGTCAGGGACTGTTTGATAATAGCCCAGCGATTTATCGCTGGGTGGGATGGAGGCGGCGTTGGAAGTCCCGCAGGGACGACAGAGGCGTTCTTTCGTCCCTGTGGGACTTGTGGGGCCGGCGGGCCGAAGGCCCAGCGATGAATCGCTGGGCTATTCTCGGGCGTCCTTGAGGACGCTGAACATATCCGAGCGGCGCACCCTACCTGGCTCGCTCGTCGGCTTGCCGCGCCTTGATTTCCTGCGCCAGCCAAGCGCGGGCGTAAGCCCAATGGCGTTTGGCGGTTCCCGAAGAAATGCCGAGCGCTTCGGCCGCTTCTTCAATGGTCATGCCCACGAAGTAACGGAGCTTGACCAGTTCCGCTTTCTGTTGGTCCTGCGCCGCGAATTTCTCCAGCGCTTCGTTCACAGCGAGAATCTGGTCGTCGTTCCCGGCCACTGCGCAGGCGTTCTCCGGCATCTCGACCCTCTCCAGGCTGCCGCCATGGCGTTCCGCGCGTTTGCGGCGCACGTTGTCCACGAGAATCCGGCGCATGGCTTCGGCAGCCGCAGTGAAGAAATGAGTGCGATCGTTCCATTTGCGCCGCTCGTCGTTCGTCAGTCGCAGCCAAGCTTCGTGAACGAGTGCAGTTGCCTGAAGTGTGTGGCCTGGCGTTTCCGAGGCCATCTTCGCCGCGGCAAGCCGGCGCAATTCCTCGTAAACGAGTGACAACAATTCATTCGCCGCCCGCGCGTCGCTTTTGGCGGCGGCATTCAGGATGTGCGTGACATCATTCACTTCGTTGCGGCTTAGTTTCACCTTGCGTCCGCTGATCTCGTCTGCTCCTCGAACTCGGCCAGCTTCTGCTTCCACTCAATTCCACGCTTGGGGCGACCGGTATTTTCGTAAAGCTGCACCAGCCGTTGAAGTGTTTCCTTCACTCGGGGGCGACCAACCGGTGGGATGGCGTCTTTCCGGAGCACCATGCCCTCATAGCTTGCGAGCAACAACGGTTCAGCTTCGGCGTAGCTCATCTGCCCAAGGAGAGCGCCACCCAGCATGCTGCGCGCGTTGAATGTGCGCCAGTCATTCGGAGCTTTCTTCTCCCGGATGGCGAGACACTCGCGCGCCAACGGTTCAGCCGCTTTGAATTTTCGCGCGTTGAGTAGAGTCGAGGTCATTTCGGCGAGGATATTGGCGAATTTCGGATCGTCGGGGGGATAACAGTCACGCAGATTCGGCAAATACTCGACACACTCGCGAAACACAGCCTCCGCGTCGTCCAGCTTGCCTTCACGGGAGAGAACTCCGCCAAGGTCGGACAGCAACGAGGGTACGTTGTAAAGCGAGCTCCTCACAAACGGATATTTGTCACCTTGCAGTTTCTTCACGATGGCGAGCGCCTCCCGAAGCAGTAGTTCTGACTCTGGTAGTTTCGATTCGTCTTCCAGGATTCCCGCCAAGAGGGTGAGCGAATACACAAGCTCCGGGTGACGATCGCCGAGCAGCTTTCTCTGTGTCGCCAGCGCCTCCCGCATCAATTCCTCGGCTTCAGAGAATCTTTTTTGGGCGTTCAGGATCATCGCCAACTTGTTCAGATGCGTTGTCGTTTCGTAATCTCCGCTGCCCCGCAATTTTCGATACATCGCGAGCGCCTCTCTCGCAGGCAGTTCCGCTTCATCAAATTTCTTCGCTTCCGTCAGCACGACCGCCAGCGTGCCCAGAGCTTTGGCAACGTCCGGATGTTCATCTCCCATGACTTTTCTTGAGAGTGTCAGCGCCTCGCGCGCGGTCTTCTCGCCTTCCTCATAGAGGCCTTGAGAGGGCAGGGCGAAAGCTAATCCGGCGAGAGAATTTACCACTAGCGGGTGTTCATTCCCGAGCAGTTTTCTGCGGAGAGCCAAGCCTTTGCGCATAGGGGGTATGGCCTGATCGTACTTGCCGACTCGGAATTTCGATCCACCAAAGTGGAATAACGCATTAGCAACCGGCAAGCTTTCCTTCGCAAACGTGCTCTCGGCAAAGGGTCTCTTCCGCAATCTCCTCCAGCGCTTCGTAGAGTCCCAGTTCATCGTAGGTTTCGGCCAGACTTAAGCGGAGAGAAACGGCGATGTCTGGCTGATTGGTCAATCCCCGGCCGAGGCGCTCGCCGGTCTGCCTGAGCATTTCCTGCAACACGGTTCGGTCAGCACCCCATGCGGCCGACGGGCCCAGACTTTTCAGCGTCTCTCTTAGAAACCGGGCGACCTGCTCGCTCTTTGCCGCTTCAGCTTGGGCAATCCTTTCTTTGGCTTGAGCTTCGGCTCTCAAGCGGTCTTGCTCGCGCTTTGCTGCTCGTTCTCGGACCAGCAGCCAGGTGGAAACGCCCAAGGCGACGAGTAATGAGGCGAAGACCGCTGCGCCAGCTGCGAACGCTACTTTGTTCCGCCGCACCAATTTCTGGAACCGGTAGAGATTGCTGGGGGGACAGGCGACGACGGGTTCGTTGTTCAAGTGGCGTTGAATATCTGTCGCCAGACCGTTGGCCGTTTCGTAGCGGCGGGCGCGGTCTTTCTCCAACGCCTTCATCACGATCCAGTCGAGATCGCCGCGGAGTTCACTGACGAGTTTCGGCGCATCAAGGCCGCGACGTTGCGCGGTGGTGCTCAGTTCGTTTTGCGCCAACGTGCTGAGGCGAGTCGAGGGACGTTGAGGTTCCTGTTCGCGGATCGTGCGGCGCATCTCGTCGAGGCCAATCGCAAGCAGTTCCTTCGCATCGAACGGAGTTCTGCCGGTCAGCAGTTCGTAGAGAAGAACACCGAGGGCGTAGATGTCGCTGCGCGTATCGATGTCCACGTTGGTGATGACCGCCTGCTCGGGACTCATGTAGGCGGGTGTCCCGATGAATTGCTCGAAAGCCGTGAAGAGCGTCTTGTCCGTGAGTTGCTGGCCACTGGTGGCTTTGGCGATGCCGAAGTCGATCACCTTCGGCACCAGCACGCCGTCGTTCGCGCTCACGAGAATGTTCGAGGGCTTGATGTCGCGGTGGATGATGCCCTTTTGGTGCGCATGCTGGATGGCCTGGCAAACCTGGATGAACAGATCGAGCCGGGCGCCGGTGGAGAGTTTCGCTTCGTCGCAGTAATCGGTGATCTTCATCCCGCGGACGAGTTCCATGACGAAGTAAGGGCGGCCCGTTTCCGTCGCGCCGGCGTCGAATACTTTCGCAATGTTCGGGTGATCCATCATCGCGACCGCCTGCCGCTCGGCTTCAAAGCGCGCGATCACGGATTTGGTATCCATGCCGAGCTTGATGATCTTGAGCGCCACGCGACGGCGCACCGGCTCGGCCTGCTCCGCCATGTAAACGACTCCGCAGCCGCCCTCGCCGATCTGCTGAAGCAACTTGTAGCGGCCAATCGTGTCCCCGGCCTTCTCGGTAAGGGGAACGGTGACGTGGAGGGTCTGGCGCAATTGAATCGCAGCCGCCTGTTCCAGAAAATCTCCGGCCCCGTAGCTCCCGAGCAAAGACTCGACGCGCTGGCGCAGTTCAGCGTTACCGCTGGTGGCTTGAGCGAGGTAGGCCGCGCGCTCCTCCGGCGGCAGGCGCAATGCCTCGGCAAAAATCGTTTCTTCGCGTTCGGGCGCGTTCATGAGAGGTGATGCACTTCTACTCTCTTAAGCGGAATTCAGAAGGAAAAAGGATCACGTGATCCCGGAATCGGTAGCGATCTCAAGCCCCGGAAGGAATCAAACATGGTTCATAGACGTGCTACTGGCTTGCCCAATTGAACAGTGAGGGTGAAGCTGCGTCCGAGATTTATGGTGAGCAGGAAGATTTTGTTTGCTGTGTTTGGTGCTGCTCTGGCGTTGATGTTGTCCGGGTGCAATCAACAGGAATTCAAGAGGTCCGTTTCGGTCCTGGATACGAACCGCCAGGTCTTCAAAGTCAAAGGCGTGGTCAAAGAACTCAAGCCCAATGGCAGGACCGCCGCCATCGCGCACGAGGAAATTCCCAACTACATGGACGCCATGACGATGGACTTCGACGTGAAGGACAAGCGCGAGCTGGAGGGACTCAAGCCGGGCGACTCAATCGTCTTCCGTATGGTGGTGACGAAGGACGACGGCTGGATTGAAAACATCCGCAAGCTTCCACCCGTCGCGCCGACGAATGCCAGCCAGGTCATTACAATCAACAACACCAATGACACCAACGCGGTCACGTTTCGCCGCTCACCGATTGTCGAACCGCTGAACATCGGCGACGTGGTGCCCGACTACAAATTCACGAACCAGTTCGGCCAGCCGATGTCACTCGCGCAATTCAAGGGGCAGGCCGTCGGCCTGACGTTCATCTTCACGCGTTGCCCCTTCCCGACATTCTGTCCGCGCATGTCGCAACAGTTTCAGAAGGCGCAAAAGGCGTTGAAGGCTCAGCCTGACGCGCCGAAGAACTGGTCGCTGATTTCCCTGACCATCGACCCCGCGTGGGACACTCCCGAGCGGCTGCGTCGCTATGCAGAGCCTTACAACATCGACACCAATCATTGGCAGTTTGTCGTGAGCGACCTCTGGACGCTTGACGGGCTTGGTGATTCACTCGGCCTGACGTTTTATCGCTCTACTCCCACCGCGCTTCCCGAACACAACCTGCGCACCGTCGTGTTCGATACACGCGGCCGGCTGCAAAAAGTCTTCGTCGGTAACGAATGGACTCCCGATGAATTCGTGGAGGAGATGGTGAAGGCTGCAGGAGTGAAATGATTAACCACGGAAAACACGGAATACACAGAAAAGAAGAGAGGAAGGTCGAGGCGCTCATTACCGCCAGCGTTCAACGAATAATCCGTTCAATCTCTACGCCCGGATAATGCCCGAAGTTGACAAGCAAGGCCAGGCGATAGCCAGTGGCTTTCAAATAATTGTGAACTTGCGCCCGGCATGAATCCGTCAAATCGGCCATCGCCTTGAGTTCGAGGATAATTTTTCCGTAGCAGATGAAATCCGGCACGTACTCAGACTGAAGTTTCCTTCCTTTGTATTCCAGTTCCAATTTGGGCCTGGGCACAAACAGAATGCCTTGCAGCAACAACTCGATCTCCAGGCACTCCTGATAGACGGATTCGAGAAACCCACATCCTTTCTCTTTGTAAACTTCAAAACACGCGCCTCTGAGCGCGAAGGTTTCATCACGGTAGAGTGTCTCTTTCTCGTTCATGGTCCCCTCTTCCGTGTATTCAGTGTCTTCCGTGGTTATCACTTCTTCCTGCCGCTTGGTGCGCTCGTCGCATCGAGCTTCTTCTTCAACGCATCCAAATCCTTTCGCAGCTCGCGGTTCTGCTTTTGCAATTCGAGCACTTCGCGGCGCACGTCGCCTGCTTCCAGCATGCTTCTGCGCGCTGCTCGAATGTTTTCAATCGAGCGCTCGGCAGCCGTGCGTTCCGGCGTGTTCTTTTGCGCCGTCGCGAACCGTTCGAGAATCGGCAACGCGCGATCATCGCGCAACGTGCCGAGCGCGTTCAGCGCGGCCCGCTTCACGTTCTGTCGAGGATCATTGACCGAAGCCGCGATGAATTCGCGCACGGCGTCTTTGTTGTCCTGTTCGCGCGCGAGATAAGCGAGCGCGTCGAGGCCGAGGGACAGTGTCCAGCTCGGCAGTTCGGCTTTGCGCCGTTGCAATGTCGTGCGCAATGGTTCCACGTAAAATGGATCGTTCTGCGCGCGCATCGTAGTCATCGCCGTTTGGGCGAGGTGCTGCCGCCACGAATCGGAGTTCAGAAATTCAACCAACGTTGAGCGCGCATTGGTGCCAGTCGGCGCAAGTGCGCCCAGCGCCGTGCCGATGATGTCCGGGTTCTTCTCCGTCTTGAGAACGTTCTGCGCCTGCTCGAATGCCGCCGGGCGATAGAACGACGTGACATCGGACACGACCTGCTTGCGCACGCGCGCGTCGGATTGCTTCAACGAATCCACCAGCGCGTCGAACGATTCATCGTTGTGAATCGTGCGTAACGCTCGCGAGGCTGCGATGCGCACGGCCCAGAATGAGTCGCTGTTGAGCGTGTTCTTCAACTTCGCGATGGCGTCGTGATCTTTCTTCTCGCCGAGTTGTTCGATGGCAATGAACCGGCCTGCCACGTCAGACTTGTCCGCCAGTTGCGCGGCAAGCATCGCGCCCGGCGGGCGGAAATTGATGTGCGCCAGCACGGTGACGTTTGGATCGAGCCGCACCAGCTCGGGTTGCGCATCGAGCGGAAAGTAAAAGTCCTCGGTTTTCTCCTTCACAGTGACCGTGCGTTCAGTCGCGCCCGACTTGATCTTGAAGCGCACTGGCAGCGGGAAGTTGAACAAGGGAACATTCTCACTCACCGGTTGCGTCTGGCGAATGGTTAGCTTCGCCAGCTTTGTCCGTTCGTCCCAACTATAGTCCACGTCCAATCGCGGAGAGCCGGTGTGATAGACCCACTGGTCGAAAAACTGATCGAAGGAGCGGCCGGATAGTTCTTCGACCACCTCACGGAGATCTTCCGTCACCACGTTTCCGAACTTATGGCGCTCAACAAACGTCTTGATGCACTGGCGATAAAGCTCCGCGCCGAGTTGACTGCGGAGCATGTGCAGCACCCATGAACCTTTGCCGTAAGCCAGCGAGTCGAACTGCTCGACCGGGTCTCCATATTTGCGCCAGACGATTGATTTGATCGAGTTCGTGGACGCGGTGAGCGACCTGGCGCCCTCATACATGCGATAGAGGAATTCATCCCGTCCCTGTTTGTGTTCGGTGTAAAGGTCATCGTAGTAACTCGCGAAACCTTCGTTCAGCCAGATGTGGCTCCAGTCTTTGCAGGTGAGGAGATCGCCGAACCACTGGTGCGCCAGCTCGTGCGCAACGAGTCCCTGGCTGTTGCGCAGGTTCTCGAAGGACTTCGGGAACAGCGTATTGATGTTCAGCGTCGTGAGTGATGTGTTTTCCATGCCGCCCCAGTGATAATCTTGGATGCAGACCTGATCGTATTTGTCCCACGGATAGGGCACGCCGATTTCCTTCTCGAAGAATTCCATCGCGGGTTTCGTGTCCTCGAACGAGTTCGCCGCGTGCTCGATCTCGCTGGCGGGCGTCCAGAACTTCATGGAAATGTTGCCGTGTTTGTCTTCAATGGACTTCAATTTTCCAGCAACGAGGCAGACGAGGTAATTCACCATCGGCTTGTCCTGCAGCCACTTCACAGCCACGAGTCCGTTCGCGTCTTTGTCCTCGGAAATTTTTCGCCCGTTCGACAGCACCACGATGCCGTCCGGCACGTGACAAATCATTTCCACGGTGAACTTCTCATTCGGGTAGTCGTAGCAGGGATACCAGTGCCGCGCCTCGTCCGCCTCGCCTTGCGTCCAGATGTGCATGTCCTCCGGTTTGTACCCAAGTTCGGGCGTGCGGAAATAAAGTCCCTTCTCCGGCTGCGCGCTGTAGCGGACAGTGACCGTGGCTTCCTTGCCGGCAGGAATCGGTTCCACGAACGTGATGATGACCTTCTCGTCCGTGACCTGGTAGCCGAGAACCTTTTCTGTCGAAGTCACTGAGGCAACGGTGAGTTCGATTGCGTCCAGCTTCAGTTCCGCAAATGGCTTCGCAATCGGTTTGAACTTCCATGTGGCGCTGCCGGCGACAGTGCGTTGCTTGAAATCCGGCGTCACGTCGAGTGTGAGATGCAGGATGTCGATTTCGCGGTCAGGCGCGTACTTGCGGTAGTCGGGAGAATCGGGCGTGGCCGGAGCGAACGCACCCGCTTGTGCGCAAAACATTTCCGCTTCGTGCGCGCGCGCCAGCACACACGACGAAAGCAGCAGTATCACCAAGGGAACTGGCATTTTCATGCGGCGCACTGAAGCACACGGAAGTTCCGAAAAGAAGCGGAAAGGTTTTCGAGGTTCTGTTGCGGCATAACGTGTTTGGTGTTTGGAGTTTGGTGTTTATATTCCGCTCAATGATTCGCTTCGGTTCGCTTGAACTGAAATCCAATTTGTTCCTGTCGCCGCTGGCCGGCTACACGAACCTGCCGTTTAGGCTCGCCGTGCGTGAAGTCGGCGGCCTCGATTTGGCCACGACCGATCTGGTGAACGCGCGTTCGCTCCTCGAAAAAAATCCGAAAGCGTTCAAGCTCATTGAAACGTGTTCTGCCGATCGTCCGCTCGCGGTGCAACTTTTCGGCTCTGTTCCCGAAGAAATGCGCGACGCAGCGTTGATGCTCGAAGCGCGTGGCATTTCCTCCATCGACATCAACATGGGCTGTCCCGTGAAGAAGGTCTGCCGTGTCGGCGGCGGCTCGGCGATGATGACTGAGCTCGACAAAACAGCCGCGCTCGTTCGCGGAATGGTGGACGCGGTGAAAATTCCCGTTACGGCAAAGATGCGGCTCGGCTGGGACGATGAGAACATCACCGCACCCGACCTGGCGCGCGCGCTCGAAGACGCGGGCGCGGCGGCCATCTTTGTCCATGGCCGCACGCGAGAACAGGGCTTTGCCGGGACCGTGAATCTCCTGGGCATTCGCAAAGTCGTGGAGGCCGTGCGCCATATCCCCGTCATCGGCAACGGCGATGTCATCACACCCCAGGCCGCAAAGAAGATGTTCGACGAGACTGGTTGCGCGGGCGTGAGCATTGGCCGGGGCGCGTTCTACAATCCGTGGATTTTCCTCCACGCGCGGCACTTCATGGAGACCGGCGAACTGCTGCCCGAGCCGAGCTTCGACGAGCGCGTGCGCGTTATGTGCCGACACCTCAACTTGATGGTCGAAGTCTTTGGCGAAGAACACGGCTGCCGGATGTTCCGCAAAGTCGCGCCGTGGTACGCAAAGCGTTTCGGTCCCTCCAGCGTGTTCAACAAACGGGTTGTGCTGGTGAGTTCGCGCGCCGAGTTCCACGAAATCCTTCAGGCTTACATTCGCTGGCGCGAACAATTCCTTGACGAACACGGCGACCTCCAGCCGCGCTACTGCCCGGGTCCGATGGTTGCGTCCTTCATGCGAGAGCCGGCGAGCGCGACACGCGAATCGATACCAGTGCCGAAAGGCCCGGTCGAAGTCTGGTGATTCAGGAAAGTTTCGGAAACGCAATGCGTTTCGGTTTTTTGCGCTCAACTTTTTCACCATACCAGGATGGGACGAGGAAGCCGCCCTGCTGATAACCGCCTGGCGGAATTGAACTTTCACTTGCGACACGAATCGCCATCCATATTGTTTGTGCTTCGCCGAGGCGGCGGGGTAGCCAAGTGGTAAGGCACGGCTCTGCAAAAGCTGCAT
>JGI10216J12902_103254595_pt1 | contig 15342 bp, 20 predicted proteins | sample KanNatreferecore_FD_12902 | JGI IMG/M metagenome (IMG submission 12902)
TCTTTTATTACATATACGACCTTACAATCTTGACAACGTTGTCTATGCCGTCAAGCTTCTCAGTCATTGCCTTTATCTGCAAAGTCTTTTGCAGGTAGGAAGGGTCGCCAAGGACTTGCTCTATCGCCTGCACTATCTGCACAGGCCTCACTTTTTTCGGGTGCACCATTGCGCCCAGCCCGAGTTCAGCTATTTTCTGGGAGTTGCCCAGCTGTTCCCCGTGGTTCTCTATAGGTATGGTGACTACAGGCTTGCCAAACTGGATCGCCTGCGAAAGCGCGGTGTGGCCTCCCCTCATCAACACCGCGTCGCTGAGCGTAAAGATCTCGTCGCGGACTGGGCACCATTCATAGTACCATGCAGAATGGCCAATTTTGAGCGGCTCGGCGCTGCCGTTTGGCCTGCCCTCTGAAAAGACAAACTGGACCTTGCCTTCAAGGATTTTTGCCGCCACAAGTGCCAGCCTCATCATCGGCATCCGGGTCTCCAGGGGGCCGCTGATATGCACAAACACCGTTGGCCTTGAGCGGTCAAAGCCAAGCTTTTCAGCGACTGCCTGCGCCTGCTGTTCAGTCACGCGCGGCCTCGGCGCAGTAAAGCCAATGTATTCCAGCTTTTTTGCCACTGAGCCCACTCCCCAGATGTTATGAGCGGATATCGTGTAAGGCGGCGGCAGGTCCGGCACCAGTATGCGGTCCGCAACGCTCCACATAGAGCCGAGGAATTCGCCCACCATCTTTTCAAAGAGCCGAGAAAGCCTGAACTGGCGCAGCCGTGGCGAGAGCAACAGCTTTACCTGATTCAAGAGCACGATTGACGGTATTCCCATCAGCTTTGCAGCCAAAAGGGGCGACAGCCGCGAGTCTGACAGTATGACATTCGGGCCGTACATCGTCATGTTGCACATCTCGCAGTTGACCTGGCGCGTAAGGTTGGTGAACCAGAGCGGGATGTTAGCTAGGCTGTGCTTTATCGAAAAGCCACCCTCTGCGCTCCACGCAAACTCTACAGGCGGCACCGTAGCGCACCGGTAGCCCCTCATCGAGATATAGCTTGCTGCCTCGCCGTACGATGAAAAGCGCACGTCGACGTCGCCCTGCCGCAGGTGGTCTGCCACCATCACAAGTCTGCTTGCGTGCCCGAGGCCAACGCCATAGGGTGCAAGGTACGCCGTCCCCACTGCGCGAAAGGGGCTTGCTGGCGATATTATTTGTATTGCTCCAGACGCCTAATCCTTCCTCCCGGCTCCACCTCTTTGAAGACGATTGCACGGAACGAGTACAGCTTTGACGAGGGGTCCTGCCAGATATCGATGGGCGCGCCTGCTTTGTGGCAAATGTTGGCAAAGTATTCATCTACGTCCCAGCCCAGCTCGACTGGCACCTGCGGCAGCAGCAGGCCAGAGCCGTGCTCCCACCGCAGCAAGAGCCCGTCCCTTCCTACCTTGATCTTCTTTTTGTAGTCAGGTTTCAGCTCTTTCAGCTCTGTCAGCACGCTCACTTCAAAAATGACTTTGCCAAGCTCTTTAGAGTCGACTGGTGCAAAGCGCGGATCCTCAGTCGCCGCGGCTATGGCCGCTTCGATGACTGACTGGTACAGCTGTTTGCGTGGCAGCGCAAAGCCGATGCAGCCACGCAGGTGCTCCTCCCTCCCTTTGAGATAGTTGAGCGTAACAAAGACTCCAGACACGGGCGACTCACCCTTTTCCGGCTTGATGATTACGGATTCGCGGACGTACCGCTCCACCGCGGTCCGCGCCAGCCGGACAAGCAGCTCGCCCTGTGCGTCAGACAGCATATCGTGCGTCTTTGGCGGCGCGGACTAAAAAGCCATCTGGAATGCCGGGGCTATAGACATATTAACAGTCACCCGCAATGTTGAGCCATGATGAACTGTCCGGCATGCGGAGCGATTATGGTCTGGCTCAACGGCTCTGTTCTTCACGATCCGCCGACAAAGCACTACCAGTGCAGAAGGTGCAGCATCAACGTGACCAGCCTGCCAGACGGCACGGTAGAGACCGAGCAGGTCAAGCAGCCTGCTAATGCCCATAACGCATAATAACATTCTACGGCTCTTACCCGCAGATGCAGTCTCTGAGGGAGCAGCTTGAAGACAAGAACAAGATCATAGTTTTGCCAGGCGTATTTGATGCGCTGAGCGCGAGGATTGCAGAGCAGGTGGGGTTTGAGGCGATGTTCCAGACCGGCTACGGCTCTGCTGCCGCGCTCCTCGGCATGCCGGATTTCGGTTTTTTGAACGCCGGCGAGACGGTCGACAACGCAAGGCGCATAATACGCGCCGTCGACGTGCCGGTACTTGTTGACGCAGACACAGGCTACGGCAACCCCCTCAACGTCTGGAGGCTTGTGCAGGACCTTGAAGCGTTGGGCGCCGCAGGCATGTTCCTGGAAGACCAGATCTGGCCTAAGAGGTGCGGTCACATGGTCGGCAAAGACGTGATACTGAGAGACGACTACCTTCCAAAGCTAAAGGCCGCAGTCGAGGCAAGGAAGAGCAAGGATTTTATCATCGTAGCCAGGACCGATGCGCGGGCACCGATGGGTCTTGACGAGGCGATAGAGCGGGGCAAGGCGTACAAAAAAGCCGGCGCGGACGTGATATTTGTAGAGGCACCAAGGACCATAGACGAGCTGAAAAAGGTCGCCGACGAGATAGATGCGCCGCTTGTCGCAAACATGATCGAAGACGGAGTGACTCCCACCATGCCGGCGAAGCAGCTGTTAAAGCTTGGCTATCGCATAGCCGTCTTTCCACTGTCGGGGTTGTACAGCGCTACCTTTGCGATGCGCGAGGTCTTTACAGAGCTGAAAAAGACGGGTGAGACAAGCAAGACTCGCAAGATGATGGTCACGTTCAAGGACTTTAACAAGTTTGTCGACCTGCAAAAATACATGGGCCTTGAAAAAAAATACAGCTAGACCTTAATTATGCAGGCCCGCCACCAAAGCCGCGTTGGCAAAAAAGGCGCAAGCCAGGCAGGACGAGCAGGCGGCGTTATTGCGGGAGATACTCGCAGAGCTTCGCAGGCTCAACGCAAACCTCGAAAGGAAGAGCGCGGTCCCGGCCCCGCAGGGTATGGGCGACGGCGACTTGGACGAGGATTCAGAAGAACTGGAATACTTTGAGTGACTAGGTCTTGCCCGCCTCGCGCAGGCGCGTCATCATTCGCTTTTCCCCTTCTGAAAACCTCTTTTTCTCCTCGTCCGTTTCCAGGAGCAACTGGGGCACTTCAGTCGCCCGGCCGTTCTTGTCAAGTGCGACCATCGTGACAAACGCAGTGCCGGTCCTCACCCTTGCCCCGCCGTCAAAATCCTCAGAGTCGATGTCTACTTCGACTTCCATTGACGATCTGCGGACGTAATTTATCCTTGCAGAGAGCACGAGCGCGTTGCCGATGAACACGGGACGCAAAAAAGTGACCCGGTCAATGCTTGCAGTCACCAAGTTGGCGTGTCCGGCGTGCCTCTTTGCCACGATGCCGGCGACAAGGTCGACGTGTTTCATTATCACGCCGCCAAAGACGTTGCCCATGGGGTTTGCGTCCGGCGGCATCATCAAGACCGTCGTTTCTGCCCTTGACTCTTGAGGGCTCTTGGGTTTCAATATAGCAAGCGCGCTCGCTCTTCTATAAAGCGTTTACCAGCCGGTTCATCTTTTCAAGGCTGATCTCAAAACCAAATCGCTTCTCTTCTTTTTTCATGTGCCGGTACATGCTCATGAGCAGGTTGGCGTGTCGGAGGGTCGACAGCTTGCCGTCCATCTTTAGCCGCACGATTCGATAGACATCGTCGTAATAGTCGAAATAATTGAGTACCTTTTTGCGGTATTGCTTTGAATCAAACTTTTCACCGAGCGCGTCGAGAAAGATATCGCAGCAGATGAGCGACGGAATGATGCCCTCGCCAAGCATCGGGAAAACCGTCCCTATCGACTCGCCGACGCCTACCACGTTGGCTTGGAAAAAGGGCTCCATCTTTTTTGGCGGCGCCAGCCGTATCGGCCTACCTATTTTCTTTATGATCTTGGCCTCCGGGTGCCTCCCAAAGAACTCTTCTACGCCCTGATAACGCTTTAGCACGTCGCCAGCGCCCATGTAGCCCCGCCCGTCGCCAAGTGGGAAATACCAGAAATATCCCTTGGCCCCCTCGTACCCGATGGTGTAGAATTCTTCTTCTCCCTTTACCCCCTCTAGCAGGTATTCGTAAGCAGGGATTAGGAAGTCGTCCTTTGACCTTGGCAGTAGTGTCCGGTGGAGGCCGGTGCAGTCAAGGACATAGTCATAGTCGTCAAAAGGGAACGTTTCTCTGGAGACACGAGAGCCGTATTTTATCTCGGCTCCCTTCATCAAGTCGTGCTCCCATCGGAGCTTGTCATAAGTGACAAGTCCCCTTAGTTCGAGGTACTCGACCTTGCCCTTCGGAAGGTCCATGCGGAGGCTCTTGCCCACGTGGAGTATATACTGCTCAAAATCGAGGCCGGCCTTTTCTGAGAATTTTTCAAGCATGTGCCGCGACGCGCCCCAAGCACAGACAGGCCAGTGGCTTTGGGGTGTGGATGATTCAAAGATCTCGACTTCATGGCCGCGCCGTACGAGCATGTTGGCAAGGTAACTCCCTGCAACTCCTGCGCCGGCGACAGCGAATTTCAACGTGCTCAGCTCAAAATGAGCCTAGTTTCATTTATAATCCTTGTCGCCTTCGGCATAGCGCTCTGCCACGCGGTAGCGCACGTACTTGTCGTCAGGAGAGTACCGGGGCGGGTGCGGGTCGATAGTAGCGGCCTTGCACTTGGGACACTCATGAGAAAGGCTGTAGGCACCACATGCAGGGCATTTGCGGATCAGGTGTTTCATGCTTTTAATCCCTGGTGCAACTTTATCGACTCTTCGCGTGTAAAATTGAATGTCCCGTGCTGCTTTTCCAGCGCGCCGCGCACCTTTTCAACGGTGTTGTTCATGGATTTTTCTGCGACCTTGAAATTCTCAGCCGTGACGATAATCCTATAGCGCGGGGCACCTGCGTATCTAACCTCTGTTCGGATGCCGGTTTTGCTGCTCTGGACTCCGGCGAGGGTCGTCTTGATTGCCTCGATGCCATCCGGCCTCATTGACGATATCTCCATGATGCCCCTGACCTCGACCACTGACACCTGGATCTTGCTGCTCTCTTCTTCAATCGCCTTTTTGACCTCGCCCGGCAGGTCGAGCTTTTGCATGACCTCCGGGCCCCTCCTTGCCACGTCTTCAAAAACATCGTAAACGTAATCGTATTTCTGCAGGACCCTTTCCTCTACTTCGGCTACCTGTGCGCTGGACAGTTTCAGTTTCGCCTTGATGAAATCCATAAAGGCTGCGGCCTTCTCGTTCTTTTTAGCCTCGATGAGTTTGGACTTGCGCTCCTCGCCAGACACCTGCTTTAGCGAACAGTCCACTTCGCCCCGCGCCTTGTTGACGCGTATCACCTTGAGGACTGTTTTTTGCTTTGGCCGGACGTAGCGCTCGACGTTGCGTATCCAACCGGTCGCGATTTCAGAGATGTGCAAAAAGCTGGTCATGTTTCCGTACTCGTCAAGGTTCACGTAGGCGCCGTGCCCGCTGACCTCCCTTACCGTGGCGATGACAATCTCGCCGTCTTCCGGGAGTTTCGCATCCTCTTGAAAGGCAGGCATTTTGCATTTTACGCCGGGCGCGCACCATACTTTAAGGTTGCCATCATCATCAAAAGTCGATGCCCTTTTTCGCCTTTATGCCCGATTGGTATGGGTGCTTTACCTCCTTCATTTCAGTCACCAAGTCTGCGGCCTCTATCACCTTTTCAGGTGCATAGTTACCCGTCAGCACTACGGTAGTCTTTTGCGGTCTCGCCGCTATCAGGTCGAGCACATCCTGTTCGGATATCAGGTTCAGCTTTACCGCATAGTTTATCTCGTCAAGTATCAGGACGTCATAGGCGCCAGACGCCAGCTTTTCCCTTGCTATCGCCAGCGCCTGGCCGGCGGCCTTTTGGTGGTCTTCGATAGGGTGGTCGTCGTCGATTATCCCGACAAAGCCCTTGCCGGCGGCAATCATCTCAAACTCGGGCTCCAGCCTCTTGGAGCTTGTCAGCTCGCCGTAATACCACTCGCCCTTGATGAACTGGATCATGCCCACCTTGTATCCGTGCCCGACTGCGCGAAGCACAATGCCGAGCGCGGCGGTAGTCTTGCCTTTGCCCCCGCCGGTGTACACGATGACAAGCCCCCGATCAGCCAATGGCGGCATGTAACCGCGTTGGGATAAAAATCTACCCAGAAGAATCATAGATAGTCCAAATGCATAGCGTATTAAAGCGGAAAGGCAGTGAATGCATTACGTGATGCTGGAGAAGGTAGACCCTGAGATAGCGGGGATGCTGATGTCTGATGAGCAGGTGTTGCTCGTCGCGTCGCAGTCCAAGACGGCCCCGGGCGGTGCCCTTTCGTCACAGAACAGGATCTACATTACAAACAACCGGGTGCTCTTCAAAAAGCCTGGCATGTTTGGCCTAAAGGCCAAGATAATCGATGTCAGCTTTGACGACATTTCAACCATCATGCTAAAACGCGGCCTGTTTTCCACAGAGATATACCTGAAACCCCGAACGTCGCCCCAAAAGATAGAGCTTCCCGCCGTCGACAAAAAAGTCGCCATCCACGCCAGCATGCTGATACAGAGAGGCATGAGAGGCGAGCTGGGGCAGCCAAAGAGAAAGGCATATGCGCCGCAGAAGCGAATTGAGACGAGAAGACACGAACCGGCACAGTTTTCGGCTGGCGACCCGACTGAAAAGATCGAAAAGATCGCCGCCATGAAGGCGCAGGGCATCATCTCGGAGCAAGAGTTCCAAGTGCTAAAGGAGGAGCTGATGTTCAGCATCAAGCCGGAGGTCAGCAGGGAAGTTCTGCCGCAGCCTGCGGCCGAGCCAAAGCCGCCGGGATGCCGCTACTGCAACGCAGTGTTGCCGGACAAGTCCAAGTTCTGTCCGCAGTGTGGCAAGGACTTGCAGGCCGAGTCCAACATCTGGAAGATGTGTCCTGCATGCGACACCCTGACGACATCTGACGCGGTCTTTTGCGTGACGTGCAACACCAAGTTCCCGGAGACACTAAGTTAATAAAAATACCCAGGCAAGCTATCACCGTGCAGGGCATACCAAGAGTAGTCGTGGCAGGCGTCACCAGCGGCGTCGGCAAGACCACTGTCGCGGTGGCAGTCATGCACGCGCTGCGCAAAAAAGGATTCAAGGTCCAGCCATTCAAGGTCGGCCCTGACTTTATCGACCCTTCCCATCACACGCTTGTGACAGGCAGGCAGTCGCGCAACCTCGACGCGTGGCTCATGAGAAAGAAGGGCGTGCTCGAATCTTTCAGCAACGCAGAGCAAGGCGCGGACATTGCAGTCATTGAAGGCGTCATGGGACTTTATGACGGCATGTCGGGCAGGGACAACTATGCCAGCACGGCGCATGTGGCCAGGATGCTGGACGCGCCAGTGGTGCTGGTAGTGGACGCGGGCAAGGCCGCAAGGTCTATAGCCGCGGTCGTCCTTGGCTTTACGCGCTTTGACAAGAACACAAAGATAGTAGGCGTCGTCCTCAACAATGTCGCCGGCGACAGGCACGCCAGCTATCTCCAGGAAGCGCTTGCAAAGGTAAAGTTGCCCATAGTCGGCATGGTTGGGCGCAACAAAGAGATCAGAATGGAGGAGCGCCATCTCGGCCTCGTGCCAGCGCAGGAACTGCACAAGAGCAAGCGTGCCGCGCTTGTGAAAGCTGCGAGATGTGTCGCCGACCAGATAGACATCGACGCGGTGATAGCACTGTGCGGCAGGTCGCCCCTTCCGCGCATGATACACCTAGAAAAGGAAAAGGAAAAGGAGAAAGTGCGCATCGCAGTCGCGCTCGACGAGTCGTTCAACTTTTACTATGCAGACAACCTCGACGCCCTGCGCAGGCACGGCGCCCGGCTCATATTCTTTAGTCCCATCCACGATAGGCAGGTGCCGGGCGCGGACGGTGCGGTCCTTGGCGGAGGGTTTCCCGAAGTGCTTGCAGACCAGCTTGAAGGCAACGGTCGAATGATAAAGTCTATGGCAAAAGCGGTAGGAGAAGGCATGCCGGTCTATGGCGAATGCGGCGGGCTCATGTACCTAACCCGCTCCATCAGCGGATACAAAGGCGAGAAAAAGCGCAGAAAGATGGTGGGCGCAGTCGATGCTGACACGGCCATGACGGCGCGCCTGACGCTCAACTATACAGAGGCGCAGTGTGACGGCCCCGTCTTTGGCAGGACATTGCTCCACGGCCACGAATTCCACTATTCAACCATACAAAATATTGCCCAAGATAGTAAGTTTGCATACACGATGAAAAAAGGCAGCGGCGTTGCAGGCGGGAGGGACGGTTTTATCGTCGGAAACAGCCTTGCCGCATATATGCACCTGCACTTTGCAAACGACAGGCTGCCGAGAATGTTTGTGAAAAGCTGCGCCTCGTACTCACGCAGGTGAGCTGTTTTTGTACAGGAGCAAGATCGCGTTTATTATCGACGACGCTGCGGGGCTTCCTCCCTTTCTCCCGACGTTTGTGATGAACGGCAAGTCAGTCTTGGCAAGCTCCTCTTTTGACTCGGGCGCAGAGACAAATCCGACAGGTATCCCTACGACAAGGGCAGGCCTCGTTACTCCTTCCTTTGCCATTGCAATCACCTCATAGAGCGCAGTGGGCGCATTGCCAATCACCACGATGCCGCCGTCCATCTCTTTTGCGGCTTTTCTCATCGCCATCTCTGACCGAGTCTTGCCAAGCCTCTTTGATTCCTCTGCAAGCTTTTGATCGGCGATATAGCATGCCGTCTTTAACTGGAGATCCGCAAGCGACTTTTTGTTGATGGCCGCAAGCACCATGTCCACGTCTGTCACGATTGTGCATTCTTTTCCGATGGCTTCAAATGCCGACGCTATCGCCCGGTCGTGAAACAGGATCTTGCCCTTGCCGGCAAAGTCAAAGTCGGCAGTCGCGTGTATCACCCTGCGGACTATGGGCCACTGCATCCGGTCGTAGCCGTGCGGCCCTACCTCTTCATCTATCATTTCAAAGCTGCGCTTTTCAATGTCAAACGCCCGCTCGGCCATGCCGCGGCTGTCCGCCGTGCCAAAGCTGGTGTCAGCCACGCCTCTTTTCGACCTCTGCCGCCCTTTCGATTATCAGCCTGACGAGCGTCTCGTCGACGCCGAGGTGACGCGCCATGTGGGCGTTTTTGAATTTTGTTTTTTCAAGCGCGGCTCCCACGTCATTCACGATGTCGCGCTTGATGTGCGCGCCCTTGTGCAGAAAATACGGCATCATCAGGATCACCTTTGGGCATTTTGCAACGACCCGTGCAATGCCTTCTTCGATGTTAGGCCGGTCAAGCTCTAAAAAGCAGGGCTGGACGCTTTGATACTGTGGCGTAATCGTTTCGACAAGGTGCATGAACGCGTCGTGCGCGTTTTTGTCGCTGCTGCCGTGCCCTATCAGGAGCACATCGCACTCGCTGTCGGCAATGTTGATGCCTTTTTTGCGCTTTAGCTCTTTTATCCGCTCTGCCACCAGCAGAGGCATCGATGGATGGTAGCTGAGCGGCCTCGTTATCGCCATTTTCAGTTTTTTGTCGCGGCCAATCCTTGCGCTCTGCTTTACAGTGTCTTTGAGTTTCATGCCGGGGTAGAGAAAGTAGGGCATGATAGTTATCGCCTCCACCCCGTCGGCAATGCAGCTGCTGATGCCTTCCTCAATGAACGGTGGCAGCACTTCTAAAAAGCAATAGTTTGCATAGTCGTATCCGGCCCTGCTCTTGGCAAGGGCGCAAATGTCCTGAAGTTCCTGCCGGACCTCCGGCTCCTTGCTGCCTCTGTCAACTATCAAGAGCGCCCTTTTCAAACGTGCAAGGCTAGGCTTGCGGGCTATAATAGTCAATCTTGCACACGGCCACCGTCAGGTTTGGCGGGAACTTTTGCTTTGGAACTATCAGTTCGCCTTTAGAGCTCAGTATCGACGCGGCTTCAGAGACGCTTGCCGTACCCTCAAACTTGGCCACCGCTTCTGACGGGTTTGGCACATCCACCTTTGCCAAGTCGGCCTTTTCGTAAATCTCTAAGGGAATACCGTGCTGAACGGAAAACTCGTCAAGACCCTTTACTGGCGCCCCCCGGTTCACGCTTGCAATGTTGCGCACGCTTGCGAGTGCAAGGCCTTTTTCCAGGAAAACAGTCATCACCCCTGATTCGATTGTGTCCCTGCGCGTGTCCCAGTGCAGGCCGATGCCGACCACTAGGCTCTTTGGTCTGTAGACGACAGATTTTGCAGCCACGTCTGCATCGACGATTTTGTCCGTGATGACAAGGGCGGCCTTGAACTCGAGCGCCTTGATTTCATTGATACTGTTTACAGCCGTGACGTTCTTGGGCATCTGGCCTGTCCACCAGCCGCGCTCGCCGGCATCTTGGTAAAGTGCAATTTTTTCCTCATTAACCATCAGCGCGCTGACCCGCGTCACGTTTTCAAAATTCTCTATAGTCCATCCAAACTCTCTGCCGACCAGGTCTACTGCTATCGTTTCGTTGACGTCTGCCGCCGTCGTGATGACTGGCTTCGCCTCCAATATCGACGCAAGGAGCCGGGCAAGCGCGTTGGCACCCCCTAGATGGCCGGAGAGAGCGCTGATGACATAGTTTGCCCTGTCGTCTATAGCGACCACTGCAGGGTCGGTTTTTTTGTCAACGAGGTAGGGCGCGACCATCCTGATTGCTGCGCCGAGTGAAAATATGCAGACGAGTGCGTCGTGCGACTTGAACAGGCCGGCGACCAGCTGCGTGCTCTGCTCTGAAAACCAGCGGATGTCGGCGCCAGAGTCTTTATGCTTTGCAGGCACATATATCTCTACTTCGGGCAGGCGCGCCTTTATCCTGCGCGCAATTTCTATGCCGTTTTTGGTAATGGCGACGACGGCAGTACGTGTCACCGGCTTGCAATGCAGGCCAGCTCATTAATGTCTTGCTGGAAAGCGCGCCAATATGCGTCCGTCAAACTCGAACATTATGATCTCCAAGTCCAGTTTGCTCTTTGAATGATCGCGCATCTGCTCGAAGACTTTTTTGCAAAGGAGGTCAAAATATCCTGCTACGTTATGCCTGACGACCACCTCTCCGGCGTGCCGGGCCGTGTTGGCCTGTTTTATTTCTGAAATGACGCTTGCAGGCGCGCCGCACTGCTCTGCCAGCTGCGCCATGAACTCCATGTTGACGTGCGATCCCCTGACGTGCGTCTGCTTGACCCCCATCGCCATCTTTGTCAGCTTGCCGATAAAGCCGGCAATGATTACCTTGCGCATGTTCTTGTCGGCACACTGCTTTACAGAATAGCCGGAAAAGTCGCCCATCTGCACAAAGCTGTGCTCCGGCAAGTCGCGGAAAAGCTCCTTGGCAAAGTCTTCGCTCCGTCCGCCGGTAGTCAGGACTGCAGTGTCGGCCCCCATCGCTATCGCGACGTCGAGGCTCTGCCGTATGGAGGCGGCAAACGACGCGGTAGAATACGGCAGGACAATGCCGGTCGTGCCGAGTATAGAAATGCCTCCCATTATCCCAAGGCGCGGGTTGTCTGTCTTTTTAGCAAGCTCCTCTCCCTTTGGGACAGATATGACGACCTGTATCCCTTGCGTCTTCAATTGTTCCGGCGCAGTCTCTTTGACGGCCTGCATGAGCATAGACATCGGCGTGCTGTTGATTGCCGCCCTGCCGATTTCTAGGCCTAGGCCAGGCTTGGTCACCCTGCCGACCCCCCTGCCCCCGTCGACGCTTATCTGGCCGGCGACGCCGCCAAATGACACGGTAGAGCAGATTTCGGCACCATGCGTCACGTCAGGGTCATCGCCGCCGTCCTTTATCGCCGCGCATGTCACGCCGTCGCCTTCTGGCCGGGTCCACGCTATGGCAAGCGTCGCGGTTTTGTTCTTAGGCAGACTTACCGTGACCTTGTCCGCAGGCTTGCCGGTGATGAGTGCCAAAAGCGCAGCCTTGGTAGCCACAGTCGCCGTCGTGCCGGTCGTATAGCCGGTCTTTAACGTACCTTTCTTTTTCTTTTCCGCTATCTCTTCAGGAAGCTCTTGCTCCTGCTCGGCAAGCTCTATGCCGTCAGTCACAAAAACACCGCCCCGCCGTCGATCACGATTGTGTTGCCAGTGGCAAAGGAAAAGTCGTCGCCGGCGACGCTTGCGGCCACCTTCGCGACTTCTCTGGGTGTACCCCATCGCTTCATCGCGTTTTCCTGCGCGGCAGCTATGCGCTCTTTTTCTGTCATCGAGTTGAACGTCGCGTCCGTGGCAATGTTGCCAAGTGCAAGCGTATAGGCGCGGACGTTGTCCCGACCGTATTCAAGCGCGACGTGCTTTGTCATCGCGATTATCGCCGCCTTGGCGAGGGTATATGGCGCGCCTTCAGTGTGGCCCGCAATGGCAGGAGTCGACGAGATGCTGATGATGACGCCACCCTTTTTCTTTACCATTATTGGGATTACTGCGCGCGTCATCCGGAACGTGCCCGCGAGGTCGACTTTGATGACGGAGTCTGCTTCCTCGTCTGTCGTTTCGTGAAACCGTTTGTACCACGCCTTGCGGTCGAATGGATACCCGGCGTTGTTGACAAGGATGTCTATGGAGCTAAAATCCCCCACCGCCTTTTTAACAAAGTCTTGGACGCTTGCAGTATGTGAAATGTCCACGGCGCCGGCATGGGCGTTCTTGCCAATCTTGCCGGCGGCTTTTTCCGCGCTGGCAAGACGGCGCGAGCAGGCAATGACCGTCGTACCTCTTGCGGCAAGTTCGCTTGCTATCTCAAAGCCGATGCCCCTTGTGGCACCCGTCACCACAGCTACCCTGCCTTTCAATCCTGAATGGTAGGTAGTGGACATTAGATTAGCGTTACTTTAGCAGCGGCGCCTTGTCGGTCTTTTCCCAAGTAAAGCCCGGCTCGTCCCTTCCAAAGTGGCCGTATGCCGCGGTCTTTTTGTATATGGGGCGCTTTAGGTCCAGCGTCTTGACGATTCCTGCGGGCTTCATGTCAAATGCCTTGCGGATCTTCGCTTCTATCTCTTCTTCAGGGAGTTTCCCGGTGCCAAAAGTGTCCACCATTATGGACACGGGCTCGGCGACGCCGATGGCGTACGCGACCTGCACCTCGCATTTGCCTGCAAGGCCGGCGGCCACCACGTTCTTTGCCACATACCTCGCCATGTAACAGGCAGACCTGTCCACTTTGGACGGGTCCTTGCCAGAAAACGCGCCGCCGCCATGCCGGCCCATCCCGCCGTAGGTATCTGCAATTATCTTTCTACCCGTGAGGCCACTGTCGCCTGGCGGGCCGCCTATCACGAACCTGCCGGTCGGGTTGACGAGGTATTTTGTCTTGCCGTCAACCCAGCTGCCACAGACTGGTTTTATTATCTTGTTTATGACCTCCTCGCGCAGCTGTTCCAGGCCAATGTCTGGCGAGTGCTGCGTCGACAATACGACGGTGTCGATGCGCTTTGGCACGCCGTCTTCATAAACGACTGACACCTGCGACTTGCCGTCGGGCCTCAGCCAGCCCAGTTCCTTCCTTTTCCTAGACTGTGCCAGCTTCATCGAGAGCTGGTGCGCCATCGTTATCGGCAGCGGCATCAACTGCGGAGTTTCATTGCTGGCATAGCCAAACATCAACCCCTGATCGCCTGCGCCCTGCTCCTTGCCCTCGGCAGCGGTGACACCCATCGAGATGTCTGGACTCTGTTCATGCAGTGCCGCAAGCACAGAGCACGAATCGCAGTCAAAACCGTAACTCGGGTTATCGTAACCTATTTCGCGGATAGTGTCGCGGACTATACTCTGCACATCGACTCTGCCCTTTGAAGTCACCTCGCCGGCGACAAAGACAATGCCCGTAGTCGTCATCGACTCTGCCGCAACGCGCGAATCGGGATCTTGCCTCAGAAACTCGTCTAGCAGTGCATCAGAAATCTGGTCGCAGACCTTGTCTGGGTGCCCTTCCGTGACGCTTTCAGAAGTAAAGAGCCAGCGCTTTGCCATAGTCGCCCACTGGGTCAGATGTCCTTTTCAAGACGTATAAAGAGCACGTTGTTTCCGCGGATAACGACCTTGCCATAGTTGGCCATTACATCGCTTCCATTGAATTCCTCGGCGTCTGTAAGTATCAGGTTCATGTACGAGTCGACGTTGTTCATCTTGCCCTTGTACTCTATCTCGCTCTTAAGCCTGACAGCGACTTTGCGGTTGATAGAACGCTGGAGTATCGAGAGCGGGCGTTTTGGTTGTTGAGACGGGGAAGACACCTAGTTAATCACTTTGCAAGTTGAAGGATTGTATGGCGAATAAAAAGGTTGCCTTGAAGAGAAGTCATAAAAAGGGCCTACACAGAATAGAGCTGTTGTTCATCCCCACCGGCTCAAAGGCGCTTGACGCGGCACTTGGCGGAGGCGCACGCGATGGCTTTCTCACCGACGTCTATGGCGAGAGCGGGTCGGGCAAATCGCAGCTCTGCTTTACGCTCTGCGTCAACTGCGCTAGGGCCGGGGACAGGGCGATGTTTGTAGACACTGCAGGAACTTTTCGTCCAGAAAGGATTTCAGAGATTGCAGGGAGCAATGTCCTTGACAGGATTGCCTTTGTCCGTGCTCTTCATACGGAAGACCAAGTTGCCGCACTTGAAAAGGCCAGGGGCATGGACCTGCAGCTGCTGATAGTCGACACCTTGACCTCCCTCTTCTCCGCCGAGTATGCGGGCCCGGCCCGGCACCTCGCGGTCATGAGTCACCTGCACGACCTGTCGCTGTTTGCCATCACTTCTGGCTGCGCGGTAGTCGTGACCAACATGGTTAGAAATGTTCCAACAGAGGGCAAGCCGGTACAGCGCGAGTACCTTGGAAGCTCCGTATCCATCTATTCGCATGCCAAGATGAGGCTAGAGATTGAAAATGCGGCCAGTGGCCAGTTCAAGGCAACAATGGTACAGCCTCCGGGAAAGACGGCCCAGTTTTCAATAACGGCGTTGGGCGTTTCAGACAGGCCTAACGCCTGATGACAAGGTATGCGCCGACTACGTTGAAAGTGATGCCGGCAAAAAAGTAGACGATGAGCAAAAGCGGCAGCGTGAGGGCCGTGCGGATGCCAAAGGCGTTTGACCCCACCGAGACCAGGTACAGCAAAAGTCCGAGGCCCATCAATGTAAAGCCTATGATCAGCAACAGCCAGACGCCGCATTCATTGTTCTATATC
>JGI10216J12902_103295288_pt1 | contig 15338 bp, 12 predicted proteins | sample KanNatreferecore_FD_12902 | JGI IMG/M metagenome (IMG submission 12902)
GGCTTCGTCACACGGGGCGTGTCCGGCATCGTGCTGGCGCCGCTCGACGAGGCAGCGCTGGTGGGCCCCGTGAGTGAGGCCGCCCGCGCGAAGATTCCCGTCGTCATCATCGACTCGGGTCTGAAAGGCGGCGACTTCATCAGCTTCGTCGCGACGGACAATCGCACGGGCGGGCGTATGGCGGCCGAGGGACTGGTGAAGCTGCTTCCACAAGGCGGCAGGATTGTCGTGCTGCGCTATGCCGAAGGGTCGGCGAGCACCGAAGATCGCGAGGCTGGCTTCCTGGAGGAAATCGGCAAGCACGCGAACATTCAGGTGCTCAGCTCGAATCAGTATGGCGGCGCTGATGTCGAAGGCGCATACAAGAGGGCCGAAGCGTTGCTCCACAAGTTCCGGAGACCGGATGGATCGCTGGAGCTCGACGGCATCTTCACGTCGAACGAGTCGAACACGCTCGCATTGCTTCGCGTGCTGCAGTCGAGCGGATGGGCAGGCAAGGTGAAGTTCGTCGGCTTCGACTCGTCAGATACGCTCGTGAAAGGCCTGAGCGACGGTCATATCGATGCCCTTGTCGTGCAGAATCCCGTGAACATGGGATATCTCGGCGTCAAGACGATGGTCGACCATCTCCAGGGTAGACCTGTCGAGAAGCGCATCGACACGGGCGCGCAGCTCGTCACGCGGGACAGGATGTCGGATCCGGCGATCAAGGAGCTGCTGCAGCCCGACCTCTCTCGATGGTTGAAACCGTAGCCGCACAATTTGCGATGCGCGGCGTGCGCAAGGCGTTTGGCGGCACTATCGCGCTCGATGGTGTCGACCTCGCCGTGCGCGGTGGAGAAGTATGCGCGCTGGTGGGGCAGAACGGGGCAGGGAAGAGCACCCTCATGTCGGTGCTCGCCGGCGCGACCCTTCCGGACGCCGGTTCGATGACGTTGAACGGTGCACCGTACGCCCCACGCGATCCCCGTGAAGCCCGCAATGCCGGCGTTGCGATGATCTATCAGGAGCTCTCGCTGGCTCCGCACATGAGCGTGATGGACAACATCGCGCTGGGCCTCGAACCGTCGCGTCAGGGTGTGCTGGGTTCGGTCGGTCTGCTCCAACGTGATGCGATGCGGCGCACAGCCCGGAGCGCACTCAGCCAGCTTGGCCACTCTGATATTCCCGTCGATGTGCCGGTTGGCGAGCTGTCGCCCGCCGCGCAGCAGCTCGTCGAGATCGCGCGCGCACTGGCGTGCGGGTGTCGCGTGCTCGTACTCGACGAGCCGACGAGCAGCCTGGCGCACGGGGACGTCCGGAAGCTGTTCGAGCTCATCGGCAGGCTCAAACAGCAGGGACACGCTATCGTCTACATCTCGCACTTCATCGAGGAAGTGACGGAGGTTTCCGACCGATTCGTCGTGCTGCGCGATGGCCGGAACGCCGGTGAAGGCGTGACTACCGAGACCAGCGCCGATCGCATTGTGAGCCTGATGGTCGGCCGCACGCTGGATGATTTGTATCCACGTGGACGGCGCGCGATCGGCGAGCCGCTTCTGCGTCTGGAGGAACTGTCCCCCGGCCGGCTCGACCCGGCCTCATTCACGCTGCATCGCGGCGAGATCCTCGGCATAGCCGGCCTGCTGGGCGCCGGCCGCACGCGGCTGCTCCGCGGTTTGTTCGCGCTCGATCCGGTGAAAAGCGGCTCGGTGAAACTCGGCGTGCATCGCGGTCCATCCGCTCCCGCCGAGTGGTGGCAGCACGGAATGGGCATGCTCAGCGAAGACCGCACCGGAGAAGGTCTGGCAACGAACCTGAACATCGCCGACAACCTGACGATGACGCGTCTCGAAGGGCCGGCACGTGGCTTCTTCGTGTCGCCGTCGCAGCAGCGACACAGCGCGACGCAATGGATCGAACGCCTCGAGATTCGTTCGACGGGACCCGCGCAGGTGGTGGCCCGTCTCTCGGGCGGTAACCAGCAGAAAGTCGCGCTTGCGCGTCTGCTTCATCACGATGTCGACGTGCTCGTCCTCGACGAACCGACGCGGGGCATCGACGTAGCGAGCAAGGCACAGATCTACAAGCTGATAGACGAGCTGGTCCGGAATCCGGGCGCAGGCCGACCTGCGAGGGCGGTCCTTGTCGTGAGCTCGTACTTTCCCGAACTGCTCGCGCTGTGCGATCGAATCGCGGTCATGTCGCGGGGGCACTTATCGGAGCCGCGACCCGCCTCTGAATGGACCGAGCACGCACTGGTCATGGAAGCATCCGGGACCGGTCTGCCTCACAGAAGCGAAGGCCGGCCGTGAGGCGCTTTCAGGATGCCGGCGTGCTCGCGGGGCTCGCGATCGTGGCAATCCTCTTCGGGTTGCTGATCGGTCCCCAGTTCTTCAGCGCCGCCAATCTCGAGCTCATGGCGCGCCAGACCGCAATCGTCTGTGTCGCTGCGCTGGGCATGACGATGGTGATCGTGGCGGGAGGCATCGATCTGTCGGTTGGATCGGTCATCGCCCTCAGCACGGTGGTGACGGCGCAGCTGCTTCGCGCTGATTCGTGGCCGCTCGTGGCCGCCGCGGGCGCCATCGGTGCCGGCGCCGCGTGCGGTTTGATGAACGGCGTCCTCATCACAGGTCTGCGGGTCGTACCGTTCATCATCACCCTGGGGACGATGCTGCTCGTGCGAGGGGCGGCCAAAGGGCTTGCCGACGAACGCCGGCTCGAGGCGCCGCTCACCTGGCTGAACAGCATGCTGCGCACGGTGCGCGACGGCAGCGGAGTCCTTCTGCCGTGGGGGATCTGGGTGGTGATTCTGCTCGCGGTGCTCGTGGCCATCACGCTGCAGTTCACGCGCTTCGGCAGGCACCTGTTCGCGATCGGGTCGAACGAGCGCACCGCCCGGCTCTGCGGCGTGCGCGTCGAGCGGCGGAAGATCGCCGTCTACACGATAGCCGGAGCGTTCGCGGGGCTCGCAGGCGTGATGGAATTTTCACGCCTTTCGGTTGGGGATCCCACGGTGGCGATTGGCGCGGAGCTCGGCGTCATCGCCGCCGTGATCATTGGCGGCGGAAGCCTGTCGGGCGGCAAGGGCACCGTTGTGGGAACGATTGCCGGCGCGGGGATCATGACGCTCATCCAGATCGGCTGCTCGCAGCACGGCCTGCCCAACTGGGTGCAGGAAATCGTGACGGGAACCATCATCGTCTTTGCCGTCGCGCTCGATCACTTCAGGTCACGGGTATCGCGATGAAAATTACCGCTCTTTCTGTTCTGGATCTCAGATTTCCTACGTCCAGGGATCAGGTCGGCAGCGACGCCGTCCACAAGGATCCCGACTATTCGGCAGCCTACGTCATTCTTCAGACAGACGGCGGACTCGAGGGGCACGGCCTGACATTTACCGTAGGTCGTGGCAATGAAGTGTGCGCTGCCGCGATCGAGTCGTTTCGGCACTTCGTGGTCGGCCGCGACCTCAGGGACATTACGTCTGATTTCGGCGGCTTCTGGCACGCCCTTGCCGGCGAATCGCAGCTGCGCTGGCTCGGGCCGGAGAAAGGCGTGATACACCTCGCGCTTGCCGCGATCGTGAATGCCGTCTGGGATCTGTATGGCAAGGCAGAAGGGAAACCGGTATGGAAACTGCTCGCCGACATGACGCCGGCGCAACTCGTCTCCTGCATCGATTTTCACCACATCACTGATGCCCTCACGCCCGACGAGGCGATCTCGATGCTCGAGCGCCAGGCGCGCACGAAAGCGGCGCGTGAAGCAGAGCTCCTGAAGAATGGTTACCCCGCTTATACGACGTCTGTAGGCTGGCTCGGCTATTCGGATGAGAAGATTCACCGGCTCTGTCAGGAGGCGCTTGCCGACGGCTGGACGCACTTCAAGGTCAAGGTTGGCGGCAAGCCGGGCGACGATCTCCGCCGTTTGTCTGCGGTACGTGCTGCGATCGGTCCTCATCACAAGTTGATGATCGATTCGAATCAACGATGGGACGTCGACGAGGCAATTGCGCGTATCAAGGAGCTGTCACACCTCGATCTGTGGTGGGCCGAAGAACCCACACATCCGGACGACATTCTCGGTCATGCCCGGATCGCCCGGGCGATTGCGCCCGTCGGCGTTGCGACGGGAGAGCACGCGGCGAACCGCGTCATCTTCAAGCAGCTGCTGCAGGCAGAGGCAATCACGTTCTGTCAGATCGACAGCTGCCGTCTCGGCGGCGTGAACGAGAATCTCGCCGTCATGCTGATGGCTGCGAAATTCGGCATTCGCGTGTGCCCTCACGCTGGTGGAGTCGGACTCTGCGAGTACGTCCAGCACCTGTCGATGTTCGATTTCATCGGGATCACGGGCACGATGGAAGGGCGGGTGATTGAGTTCGTCGATCATCTGCACGAACACTTCGAGGAACCCGTCGTGATCCGTCGGGGCCGATACATGGCTCCGGCGAAGCCGGGGTACAGCATCACGATCAAGTCCGACTCGAGGACGAAATATCGATTTCCCGATGGAGAAATCTGGCGTCAATGAACGCAGACAGCGCCGTGCGCGCGGTCGTCGCATTCCCCCTGTTCGATGCGAGCGATCGGCAGTGGATCGAATCCATTCGTGCGAAACACGATCCGGAGGCGAAGCGTATTGCCGCCCATTTCACTCTCGTGTTTCCCGCGGTGCTGCCGTTGCGCGCGATGGAAGCGCATGTCGCGCACGTCGCGGCTTTGACCGAGCCGATCAGATTCGCTTTGCGTCGCGCGGCGGTGGTCCCTGACGCGCGCGGAGCAGGCGGCCATGTCTTCTTGATCGCCGAAGATGGCCGGGACGCGCTGAACGGCCTGCACGAACGGCTTTATCAGGATGTCGTCCAGCCGCAATGGAAACGGAGCGGCCCGTTTACGCCCCACGTGACGGTCGCAGCCGGGCCGACCGACGAAGCGCTCCATGCGCTCGCGGGCGATCTGAACGCCCGAGGCCTCGGTATACGCGGATCGATTTCAGAAATCGTCCTGGTGGAGGTCACGCCGGCCGAGATCAAGCGCGTGGCGCATTTTCCACTCGGAGCCGTTGCATAACCGCCTGGAAACGCATTATCCTTTACCGGTAAAGTCACCCACTTTATCCACAATCTGAAACTCATATGCCCCGACCAACGATGCGACGGATCGCCGGAGAGCTCGGCGTATCCGTGATGACCGTCTCCAAGGTGCTGAACAATCACGGGGACATCAGCGAGGCGACGCGCGGTCGCGTGCTCGCGAAGATCGAAGAGCTGGGCTACCAGCGAAACGCCGTCGCCCGCAGTCTGACACTTCGCCGCAGTCACACTATCGGCGTTGTCATTCCCGATTTGATGCACTCGTTTTTCGTCGAGATCATCGCCGGGATCGAGCCGGTTGCGAGCGCCCGCGGGTACGGCCTGCTGCTGTGCAGCTCGGGAGAAGACCCGTCGAAGGAGCGGGCGGAGCTCGAGATGCTGCGCAGCCGCCAGGTCGACGGGATCGTCCTCGCGTCAGTCCACGGTTCCGCCAACGAGGATCTGCTGCGCCAGTTGACTGGGCTCGGCACGGGAATCGTGATGATCGACCGCGACGATCATCCGCGCGTCGAGTGTCACCGGGTGCTCACCGATGACGAGCGCGTCGGCGTCCTGGCGACGACGCATCTCCTGGAGCTGGGCCGTAAGGCGATTGCGCACATCGGGGGGCCGAACGTCGTGCACGCGAAGCGCCGCGAGAAGGGGTGGCGGGACGCGCACAGGGCGAAGGACGTTTCGATCGATCCCTCATGGTTTGTCGATGGCGGATTCATGGAGAGCGACGGCTATCGCTCGATGAAGCGCCTTTTGACGGTGCGTCCGCGCATTGACGCCGTGTTCGCCGTCAACGACCCCGCAGCGATCGGCGCGATGAAGGCGATATGGGAGGCGGGCCTGAACGTGCCCGACGACATTGCCGTGGTCGGCGTTGGTGACATTGCCCTTGGCGACCTCCTCAAGGTCCCCCTCACCACGGTCAGCTGGTCGCGTAAGGATCAGGGACTCAACGCCGCTGAGTTGCTGCTGAACGGTCTCGACAGTGACGAGAAAGATGCGCCGCGCCGCGTGGTGATTCCACCCCGCCTCGTTAGCCGTGCATCGTCTGGTGGCATGCGTGCGTAAGTGGCTCGTCGCGCCGCTGCTGGTATGTGCCTGCGTCGCGCTTCACGCACAGACGTCTCAGCCGGTGCAACGGAAGCGCGTGCTCGCGCTCGCTGATACCCACACCGGGTACACGCACGACTCGATCGGTCACGCGCTTGCGACAATCGAACAGCTGGGCCGCCAGTCAGGACTCTACGACACGTTCATCCGCACGGATTCGCAGTGGGTGACGAGGCAGCCCATTCCGTCCCCCGCGAGAAACACCAAGAACCTCAACGATTTCGACGCCGTCTTCCTCTTCATCTCCGGAGAAGGGAACTGGACCGACCAGCAGAAGAAGGACTTCGTGGCCTTCGTGAGGGAAGACGGCAAGGGTGTCGTCGGGGCGCACACCGGTAATGCCGCGTTTTACAAATGGGAAGAGTTCGGCGAGATGATGGGTGGATATTTCGACAACCATCCCTGGGGCATCTTCGAGGGACGCGTCGTCGTGGATGCGCCCGATTTTCCGGCGATGCGCCATTTCGGTCCGCACTTCACGCGGCGCGAAGAGTTCTACGTGCTTCGCGAGAAACCGTACTCGCGCGAGAAGGTGCGAGTGCTCGCACACCTCGATCCTGCGGGTATCAACCTCAAACATCCCGACTACCACCGCAAGGACGCCGATCTTCCGGTCGCGCTCGCCCGCACATACGGCAAGGGGCGGACGTTCTGGTCGAACTTCGGTCATTTTGCGGAAACGTGGGACGATCCAGACATCCAGAAGATGTATCTCGAAGCTCTGAAGTGGGCCATGGGGCTCACGCCAGGCGACGCCAGCCCATCGAAACGGTGACCGATGAAACTACTGCGATTCGGACTGCCGGGCCACGAAAAGCCCGGAATACTCGATTCCAACGGCGACATCCGCGATCTGTCCGGCGTCATTCCCGATCTTGCCGGCAACGCACTTGAACCCGAATCACTCGATCGTCTCCGGTCGATCGACAGCTCCTCCCTCCCCGCAGTCAACGGCGGCGCGCGCATAGGCCCTTGTGTTGGAGGCGTCGGCAAGTTCATTTGCATCGGCCTCAATTACTCGGATCACGCGGCCGAGTCGGGAATGGCGGTTCCCGTCGAGCCGATCCTTTTCATGAAGGCGACGTCGGCGATTTGCGGGCCGAATGACGGCATCGTGATCCCGCGCGGCTCGCAAAAAACGGACTGGGAGGTTGAGCTCGGTGTCGTGATCGGCAAGACGGCGCGATACGTCTCCGAAGCAGAGGCAATGGCGCACGTCGCGGGCTATTGCGTGGTGAACGATCTGTCCGAGCGCGCGTTCCAGCTCGAAGGAACAGGGCAGTGGGTCAAGGGCAAGAGCGCCGATACGTTCGGGCCGATTGGTCCATGGCTGGTGACGCGCGACGAAGTCACGGATCCACACAATCTCGATCTGTGGCTCGAAGTCGACGGCCGTACGTATCAGCGAAGCACGACCAGGCACATGATCTTCGGTGTGGCGAGGCTCGTCAGCTTTATCAGCGGCTTCATGAGCCTGCACCCCGGCGACGTCATTTCGACAGGCACGCCACCGGGGATCGGAATGGGTCAAAAGCCGGATCCTGTCTATCTCCGGCCGGGCCAGGAAGTCCGCCTCGGGATCGAGGGGCTCGGCGAACAAAGACAGCGGGTGCGGAGTTTGTAGTTGCGCCTCAGGGTGCGACCTTGAAGTCGATGGCCCGCTGAAAGCTGGTGCCGTCGTTGTCGACGAATGCGTACGTCAAGGTCACCACCGATTCCCTCCTCAAGCTCGGCAAGTCGTACCACATCTCAAACGTCAGAGAGATCGGATTCGCGACAGCCGTGAATTGATTCCCCGAGGCGGCCAGCGGAACGTACTCGAACGCTTCCTTCTCCGTGCCGCTCGGCGGTGTGATGATGCCGCCGGTCGCCTGTTTCACCACGAGCGTCGCGCCCGTGATGCGCACCGGGAAATCGAGGTCGAGATCCTCGCTGGTTGCGTTGTTGTTCAAGACGAGCGTCGACGAGAACACGGCGTGCCAGTCGTACGGCAGCATCTCGTCCGGCTGGTTGTTGCCGCGTACGACTCGATAAACCTTGCCACCGGTCGCGCCGTCGGCGACGATCGGATCCGGCTCGACGGTGATGTCGAGCGCCTCGCTGTAATCGATGGTATCGGTCGGCTCGTTGGGATTCTGGCACGCCGTGGAAATGCCTGCCATCGCTGCGGCGAGTGCCAGCAGCACACCTGCCTTGCATCTGCGAATCATGTCTCGATCTCCTCCAGTGGGAATGAGCTAGAACGTCGTACCGACAGAGAAACGAAAACCGCGGCCCGGCTGAAATGCGTCGCGGTACTTGTTCCAGGCGTAAATCAGCCGGAAGGGCATGTTGAATACGGGCATGACGACGCGCAGCTCGACGCCGCTCGAGGTGCGGAGCTGGCGGAGATCGATGCGCGTGGCTTCGTCGAACGCCTGGCCCGCGTCGTGAAACGCAAGCGCCCGCACGTTGGAGTGAAGGTCGAGGTAGTACTCGGCGTTGAAAAGGACGAACTTGTTTCCGCCGGTCAGCTGGTTGTCGGCGTTGATCGGACCGACCGTGCGAAGGTCGAATCCACGGATTTGATTCTCGCCCCCGAGGAAATACCGCAGGTAGTAAGGCAGCGTTTCGGTGCCTCCGTATGGACGCAGATAGCCAGCCTGCCCACGCATGCCGATGGCCGTGCGGCGTGTGTGGGGGAAATACGCAATCCACTCGGCTTCCGGCCTGAGGTAGTTCACGTTTCCGCCGAACATCCCACCCGCCACCCTGGAGCCTCCGCTGAACCGCATCCCGCGGCGCGGCGTAAAGGGGTTGTCGACCGTATCGAAGACGAAAGTAGGCTCGACGCGGCTTTCGATGTACCGCCCGTCTTCCATGACGAAATTCAACGTCGGCGCTACCGGAGTCGTGCGTTCGTAGGTGGTGGTTCCGTTCGCCGTCGTGATCGTGACCGCGGACGTAGACGCCGGTCCGTTTGAAGCGCTGGCGTCTTGAGAGCTGTCGAAGGCCTCGCTCGCAGCGCTGTCGATAACCTCGTAGGTATAGCTGTTGAACAGCCGGCTGAAGGCTCGCACGGGCATGCCGAGCGTAATCGTCGAGCCTTCGCGAACCTCGCTGTACTCGGGCTCCGATGCGTAGAGGAAGTACTGCGTCTTGCGAGAGAACAGGCTGGCGCTCAGTGATAACGGACGGTCGAACAGATACGGCTCGCTCAGTGACGCCTGATAGTTGTTGCTGCGTGATCCGGTTTCGACGTTCACCGACAGCGTTTCACCTTTGCCAAGGAAATTCGTCGTTGCGTACGACGCGTTGACAAAGAGCCCTTGATATTGGGACACACCCGCGCCGAAGCTCACCTGATTCCGGTTCTGCTCTTCGAGCTTCAGCGTCAGGTCCACCCGCCCGGGCTGGTTTGGCGTTTTCTCGACACGAACGCCCTTTTGTTCTTCGAGAGGTTTGAAGTAGCCGAGCTGGTTCAACCGGCGGATGCTCATCTTCAGGGCATCGGTGTTGAAGACGCTGCCTTCGTACACGCGGAGCTCGCGGCGTATCACCTGATCCCGCGTCGTGGTGTTGCCCTCGAAGGTAATCCGGTTGATGAAGTACTGCGGTCCCTCCTGCACGCGCAGGATGACATCAACTACCTGGCCGTCAGGGTCATCTCGCGGACTCAGGTCGGGATACGCGGTGAACTCGAAACGTCCCAGCGCTCCGTACAACTCTCTTGCCCTGTCGAGGCCCTCTCGAATCTCTTTCTCGCTGTACAGGTCTCCCTTTCGCATCTTGAAGAGTGACGAGAGGTATTCAGCCGGCACCGAGGTGCTTCCTTCGATCGACAGCTCTCCGAGCCGGTAGAGGCCTCCTTCTGTGACGGGTATGTCGAGCGCTATCCATCGGGTCTTCCCGTCTTCCGAGTCTTCGAGCGTCCGAATTTCAGGCTCGCCTACGCGAGCAGTGAGAAAGCCGTGGTCGCGATAGAGACTCACAATCCGCTCAGCGTCTTCCTCGAACCCCGCCTCTTTGTACGTGCTGCCGAACTGTGGAATCGGCAGCCATTTCCTGCGGCGGTTGTTTGACATGGCCGAGGCGAGCTTTCCGTCGGTGAACGCCGTGTTGCCACTGAAATCGATCTGACGAATGCGCGTTTCCGGACCCTCGGCGATCGTGAAGATCAGGTGTGCGAGCTTGGGCCCGCCCGGCAGCGTCTTCAACTCAGAGGTAACGGCAGCTTCAGGGAAACCAAGTGCGCCCAGCATGTCGACGATCACGCCCTTTACGCGCCTGATCCGCGTCTGGTCGACGAATGTGTCGATTCTCAGCATCAGATCGAGCTCCCGGAGCTTTTCCTCGAGCTTGCTCTGGTCGAGATGCTTCGAACCCTCGTAGTTGACGATCTTGATGCGCTGGCGCTCTTCCATGCGATAGACGATGAGCTTTCCCATCGTCCCGTTCGTGAATGGGTAATCGACTGCCTCGATCACCAGGTCATCGAGGAAGCCGGTAGCCCACAAACGCGCAAAATCCTGTCTGATGGTTTCAGCGGCCAAGTCGTCATACGGTATCCACTCGTTTCGCGACGGCCTGCTGACGGATGTTTGAATGTAGTGAAGGTACGTTTCCGGTTCGACCATCGACACGTTTCCCTGCGTCTCGAAACACGGGACGATTTGAAAGATGACGGGGGGCGTGCCGGCCGCCGGCTCCTGTGCCGGCGGCGGAATCGGAAGGTGACAGATAGATTGTGGTGCTCGCGCTGCGCTCAACTCCTGGGCGCGAGTGAAATGAGGAATGGCGATGATGGCAAGCAGCGCGAAGGTGGTGTATCCAAACCGTGACCGCACAGCCGCCGGAAAGTGCAACAGGAATGCCGAGGGCAGAGACACACTTCTGCAATAACAGCGCTGTTATTCCGCAAACTTGTACCCGACTCCCCATACGGTGACGATCATTCTCGGTGCGTCCGGCTCGCGCTCGATCTTTCGCCGGAGCCTGCTGATGATGGGATCGACGAGGCGGATTGCAGTGTCCGGCGAACCATTGGAGCCAACTCTGGGGCGCAGGGGCGAAGCGGCGGAGGCGGGCCAGTAACGGGCGAGCAACTGCTCGCGGCTGAAAACGATTCCCGGTGACGACGCGAGTGCGTAAAGCAGCTCGAATTCCTGTTTCGAGCACGCAATCGCCCGGCCGCGAATCAGCACCTGCCGCTTTGCCGGATCGAGCTTGAAGTCCGCGCCTTCGATGGGATTCTGCGCCGTGCGCCCGCAGGGATGAGCGGCCCGGCGCATGACAGCTGCGACGCGAGCCAGAAATTCCCTGATGCTCAGCGGCTTCGTCAGGTAGTCATCTGCACCATTGACGAGTGCCAGCACCTTGTCTGCTTCGGCGGTCGATGCGGCAACGATGAAAATCGCTGAATCGGGATTCGTCTTGCTCTGCCGTATGGCGCGGCACAGGGCGATGCCGTCGAGGCCGGCCAGCGCCCCGTCGAGCACGATGAGATCGAACCGTTGTGTCGTCAGATGCTCGAGGGCCTCGAGACCGTCGCAACATTCGCCGATGTCGAAGCCTTCAGAGATCAGGTGGCGCGTGACGAGAAGCCGCGTCGCGCGATCGCTCTCTGCGATGAGTGCCCTTCGCATCTCTGGCAAGCGCTGCGCCGGGTGCAAGCGGGGTGCCTGCGTGATGTATCCCCGCGACCGTCCTGTTCACGCCGAAAACGCTGGAAGTATTGAAATTTTGTGGCGGGGGCTGTCCTCAATTGGGTGACGGACGTCGCCGCGAAAAGACAACGGGCGAAAGTTCCAGAAAAATGTGAGCGGTCAAAGATCCTTCAGGATCTCGCGGGCCGCGTTCAGTCCCGACAGGCCGGAGACGCCATAGCCCGGATGCGTCCCGGCGCCGCACAGATAAAGTCCGGCGAGCGGGGTTTTGTAGCGCGCCCAACCGAGCAGCGGCCGCATCGTGAAGAGCTGGTCGAGCGCGAGCTCTCCATGAAAGATATGACCGCCGGTCAGGCCGTACGTCGATTCCAGCTCGGCCGGTGTGATGACCTGCCTGTGCAATATCAACGACGGCAGATCGGGGGCGTACGCGGCGAGCGTTTCGATGACTGCATCGGCGAATCGCTCCGCTTCGGTTCCCCAATCCGTTCCGCGAAGATGGTAGGGGGCATATTGCGCGGTGATTGACATGACGTGCGAACCGGCCGGCGCGAGCGCGGGATCGAGCAGCGATGGAATCGTGACTTCCAGGTAAGGCTCTGGCGACCAGTGTCCGTATTTCGATGCGTCGAACGCACGCTCCAGGTAATCGAGCTCAGGTGCGATCTGGATGAAGCCGCCAAGGGAACGGCTGTTGCCCTTCACCGAGGTAAAGCTCGGCAGCGCCTTCAGGGCCAGGTTGATCTTTGCGACGGTTCCTGTTGACCGGTAGTTACGAACCCGCGCAAGGAATCCCGGTTCGAGCTCGACGGGATCGACCAATCCGAGCAGCGTTCGCCGTGGATCGGCGTTCGAAACGACGGCCCTCGCGTGCAGCTCTTCTCCCGACGTCAGGAGTACTCCCGTGACCTTCCCCTGACGCACGACGATACGTCGCACTTCGGCGCCCGTACGAATTTCCGCGCCCGCGGCCCGCGCCGAAGAAGCGAGTGCGGCTGTGAGTGATCCAAGACCCCCCTTGACGAACCGTTGCCGGCCGTCGCCCGAGCACAGGCGCATCAACAGGACGGCAGCACTGCCGGCCGATCGCGGCCCGAGCGACGTGCCGAAAATGCCGCCGGCAGCGATGGCGGCGCGCAGAGGCTCGGAGCTGAACCACTCGGATACGAAATCCGCCGCTGACATCGGCGCCCAGCGCAGCAGGCGGTACGCGTCCTTCTTTCCGAGCCCGCGGAATCGCCGGCCCATCATCAGCATGGACCAGACATCTGCACTCGACGGCTGCTCGATGTCGGGAGGCGGGTTGGTCAGGATGCTGCCCACGAACGAGCGGATTCGCTCGAGGGTGGCGCAAAAATCCGGGTAGCGCCGCGCGTCGTCCGTCGAGAAGGTTGCAATGCTGCGGGTGCACGCATCGACGTCACGGCTGAGGACCAGGCTGCGTCCGTCCCTAAGCGGCAGAAGGAGGTATGGGTCTGGCTCGATCAGCTCGAGTCCGTGGTCGGCCAACCGCAGGTCGGTGATCAGGGCTGCAGCAGGCTGCGCGGCATGCGCAAGGGTCGAGATGCGAAATCCCGGATAGATCTCGTTGGTGATCGCCGCACCACCGATTTGATCGCGCGATTCAAGGACGAGGGTCTTCAGGCGGCGCCGGGCGAGCAGCGTGGCCGCTGCCAGGCCGTTGTGCCCCGCGCCCACGAAGATGACGTCGGTCACTTGCCCCGCCGCTGCGGCGACGCCGCGGAAGACGGTCCAAGGATCTCGATGGCGGCATTGCGACCCGGTGCTCCCATGATTCCGCCGCCGGGATGGGTCGCTGAGCCGCACATATACAGATTCTGAACGGGTGTCCGGTACCTCGCCCAGCCGGGAACCGGCCGGAGAAACAACAGTTGCTCGAGCGCGAGCTCGCCCTGAAAGATGTTGCCCTCGCTCAGCCCCCATTCGCGCTCGAGATCCAGAGGAGTGATGACCTGCCGGTGCAGAATCAATGACTTCAGGTTCGGAGCGTGCTCCGCAAGGGTGTCAACGACCACGTCGCCGAATCGCTCGCGCTCGTGGTCCCAGGTCGTTCCGTTCAAGTGATACGGCGCGTATTGCACGAAGCACGACATGACGTGTTTGCCTGGGGGAGCCACCGACGGATCGGTCAGGCTGGGAATGACCACGTCCATGTAAGGACGCTCGGAAAACCGGCCGTACTTTGCATCGTCGTAGGCTCGCTCCATGTATTCCACGCTCGGAGAAATTGAAATCGCGCCCCGCAAGTGGCGCCCCTCACCCGGGAGGCTTCGAAAATTCGGCAAGCCATCGAGCGCGAGATTGACCTTTCCCGAGGAGCCGCGGAACTTGTAGCGCCTGACCTCGTCGACAAATTCGCCGGGTAATTCCTTCGGATCGAGCAATCGTGTGAACGTAAGGCGAGGATCAACGGATGACGAGACGACCGACGCCGCGATCTCATCGCCGTTTTCGAGAGCGACCCCGGTAACCTGGCCGTTCCGGGTGAGGATCCTGCGGACGGGCGACTGGGTGCGAATTTCGACGCCCAGCTCGCGTGCGGCCGCTGCGATGGCATTCGAGATCGCGCCTGTGCCGCCTTTCGCGAATCCCCAGGATCGGAACGCGCCATCAATTTCGCCCATGTAATGGTGGAGCAGGACGTACGCGGTGCCAGGCGACCTCACACCCTGAAACGTGCCGATGATGCCTGATGCGGACATCGTTGCCTTCAGCACGTCGGTCTCGAACCATTGATCGAGAAAATCGGCGGCGCTCATTGTCATGAGCTGCACGAGACGGTATCTCGACTCTGCCGTCATCGACTGAAAGCGCCTGCCGATTCGAAACAGCTCGCGCAGATCCAGTGGTGACAGCGACAACGGATCGGGCGGACGCACGTCGAGCGTCGGCTTGACGAAGCGAGCCATGTCGATCATCGCTTTGCCGTACTCGTCGTACGCTTCGGCGTCGAGGCGCGAATGCCGCAGAATTTCCCGCCGCGTTCGCCCGTGATCGTTCACCCGCCAGAGGTAATCGCCGTTCGGCATCGGCGTGAACGTGCCGTCAAGCGGCAGTACCTCGAAGCCGTGGCGAGGCAGGTCGAGATCGCGGATGATCTGCGGACGAAGCAGCGAGACGACGTACGAACAGACCGAAATGTGAAAACCGGGAAACACCTCTTCGGTGACCGCGGCGCCCCCCAGCACGTGCCGGCGCTCGAGCACGAGCACACGTCGGCCCCCGCGAGCCAGGTACGCTGCGTGCGTCAGCCCGTTGTGACCGCCGCCGATGACAATGACGTCGTACTTCTTCACTGAATCTGCAAACTAAATCAAGAAACTATAATCTACACGGATGCCAATCGGGTCCGCGTTCCACGAGCGCACGCTCCCGCTCTGCGAGAGCCTGAATTACCGCGATTGGGCGGGATATTACGCCGTCAGCGCGTACGAGTCGCACCACGAGCACGAGTACAACGCCATTCGCAACGCCGCCGCCCTCATCGA
>JGI10216J12902_100106874_pt1 | contig 15334 bp, 6 predicted proteins | sample KanNatreferecore_FD_12902 | JGI IMG/M metagenome (IMG submission 12902)
GCGTACATGTTTTTGCCGCGCTCGTAGCCGTAGCTGTCCCAGTTGCCGATCATGTGTTGCAAGGCCAGCAGCCGCATCCACTGGCGCACGTCGATCATGTTCAGCGTCGCCGAGGTATAGGGCTCGGCACCCGGCCCGGCCGCCGGCGCGTTGGCTGCATCGACGGCCGCGAACAGGTCCGCAAAGTCATTCGGGTGCGTGCGTGCGCGGGGCCGCCACATAAAGCGATAGCGCTCCGTGCGCTTCTGTCCGCCCACTACGAAATTCTCCAGCGTGCAAGCAATGTTGGCCAACGTATCGCCGCTATCATCGAACTCGAACCAGTCCTCGATCTTGAGCAGCCGCCCGTTCGGATCGTTGGGAAAATATTCGTCGATGATGTCCGTGTTCGGCTGCTGATGATCGAAGTAAATCATGCCGCGGAACAGTCCGTTGAACTGCACGAACACATGGCGCTTGTGATTGAAGCCCAAGCCGAGCTTGCGTCCGAACCAATACGCCGTCGTCTCTGCCTGCGCGCTTACGTCCTGATGGAACGTCCCGCTGTAGTTGGGGTTCTGGCCATTGAGCACAAAATCTTCCTGGCCCAGGAACAAATCGTCCTTCGGGAAGTTCACTTCGTAATCGCACGTGCCACCGGTCGGTCCGCTGTAGCCGCCATTCTGAGTGTGCCAGGGGCTGCCGCTGTAGAGCGTCTCCGCGTTGTAAACGACGCGCCGCCCGTCGCCATAAACAAACGTTGCATCAAGCCCTTCGTTGCTGTTGCGCTCGCGCAGGTTCCAGTAGTTCACGTTCGAGGAGGTCATCCAGAGATGGTAGGTGGCAATCGCACCGGCGCGCGTCGTCTCGCCGAAACGCACGAGGCATTCGCGCGCGGGCGCGTTGTTCGGGAAGAGCGTCGTGGCCGGTGACGCGTTGGAATCCGTCGCGCTCACGTGAAACGCGATCATCACATTCGCGGCCTGCCCCGGAATAGTGCCGGAGTAAACGCCATCGCCTGCCGTCGCGTCGCCGCCCGCGCCGCTGTCGTTCATTAGCACGTCGGAAAACGTCGTGGCTGGATCAACGCGATAACGCAGCGTCGCGCTGAACGCATCCGTATCGTTGATGCGTGCGGTGACGACGACCGGCTCGCTCGCAGCGGGCGATGGCGGATAATGCGCCACGTCGTAAATCGCCGGTCCGGCATTCGGCACCGCGCGGCTGTTCACGGCTCCCGGCGTGCCGAGGTTCGTCGGCAGTGTCATCTTGCCGGTGGCTTCAATCCATTGGCCGCGAATGCGCATCAGGAAATTGGGATCGCCGCGCAACCAGCGCACGCGCGCCCGCAACGTCGCCGTGTTCGCGCCGCCCACCGTAAGCGTCGGAATTCCCGTGCGCACTTTGTTTGGCCCGGTGTCGCCGCGCCCCGAGGCCTTCAAGTGCAACGCCTGGCTTCCGCTAAACGCGCCGCCCGTCTGCACGAATGTTTGTGCGTGCGTCCCCCGATATGCCCAACCACTGGCCCCGGACTCAAAGCCCGGGTTCGTCACGAGGTTGGCGCCGCCGTTGTTCCGCACCTCGACGTCGTCCACGAGGCATTCGCCCACGTCTTCAATCCAAAACTCGAAACGATTCGGCGTGCCATTGCCAGTCGTCCCGAACCCGAGGTCGACGATGCCGGTGCGCTCGATCAACGTCCACGGGGCCTTCGCCGTTTCATCACTGTCCGCCCAGTTCGGCGCGAGCCGGTTGTCCGCGCGGGCATCGATCAATTCCAGCGAACTGCCGCCGCCATCGCTCCATTGGCCCCAGCGCCCGCCGTCGCGATAGGTCACTTCGTTCACGACGATGTAGAAAACGTTCGTCGTGATGATCGGGCCGTTCGTCTGGAACGAAGAATCGGGAATCCCCAGTGCAACGCGTTCGCCGCCGTTCGCGAGTTGGCCGTCATAATCGCCGATGACAAGGCTCGCGTTCAGACCGGGATGACGCGCGAGCAGGTTGGTCCGCTCCTTCGCCACCACGAGGTAGCCGCCCGGCGCGATGACCGTGTTCGCTGGAATGGTGAAATCGATTCCATCCACGAAACGCCAGCCGCCGACGTTCACAGACGACGCGCCGCGATTGTAGAGTTCGATGTATTCATCATCGTCGTCCCCGGAAATCGGGTGATACATGATTTCGTTGATGACGATGTCGCGGCGCAACGGAGCGGCGTTGGCGGCGCTGGCCGTCGTCGCGCTCATTTCCACAAAACCTGGCGCGCCATCAGGAGATCGCCCGCGGGAAATGCCGTTCGCCTGTCCCTCAAAGCGCATCGCGTCCAACACGCGCGAGCGGTTCGAATTCACGAGCAATATCTCTTCGCCGTCCGAACTGAGGCTGAACCCGAGTTGATTCTGGTCCCAGGAGATGAACCCGCGTGCCGGCAACACGGTACCATTCGGAATGCGAAACTTGTTCGTCCCGAAGTCGTCGCTCAACCAGCAGCCGCTGATGTCCACCGCCTGCGTACTCGTGTTGAACAATTCGACAAAGTCGAATTGCGGATCGTCGGTGTGCGCGAGGAATTCATTGATGACCACGGCCTGCTGCGCTTCGGGCAAATAAATCTCGTGCCGCCCCGGCGAGCCGCCGATGGATTCGCTGATGGCCCACGCCCGCGGATCGCGCTCGCCATAGCTTGGCCGTGCCAGCACCAGCGAATGCCCGGCTCCGTCCGCGGCAACAGGCCAGTCGCCTTCACTGTCGTAATCCACCTGGAGCAAGTGCGCGCCGAGTTCGCTTTCCAATCGCACGGTTCCGCGCGTGTTCGGCAGGTTTTCCGGCGTGATGTTCGTTGTCGTGCCGACGACGTTCGTTTGCAAACGCCACGGACCGAGCACGCCGGTGATGCCGTAGTAACTCTGCACCGCCGCAGGATCGCGAGCGACCACGACAAACGCGCCGCTCTGCAAAAGTGTTCCAGGCGGGAAAGTGTAGTGAATGTCGCCGTCGAGCCTGAAGCCGCTCAAGTCTTCGTAGTAATCCTGCCCGTTGAAGATTTCTATGTATTCCAAACTCAGCCCTGGCACTTCAGGTGGATGATACATGATTTCCGAAATGGCCAGCCCGGTGCGGCGCGAACTCGGTCCCAGCGGTTCGAATGGCAAAGCCAGATTGTTTACGAACGTGCCGCCGACGGCGTCCTGCACTTCCCGGAACTTCGCCAGCACAGCGGTTGTTGAATTGTGACTGCTGACTGCGAAGCCCACGTGAACCTGCGAGGACGGGGCAATCGTCACCGAGCCCAGCCGCATCCATGTTTTCCCATCGAAACTGCCGAAACCGATGAAGCTGTTGCCGTCGCGGCGCAGGCGCAGCCAGGTGTAGGGATAATTCACCGGCATCGACTTCCCATCCACGGCGCTCGCGCCCGCAGTCGCGCGACTTTGAAATTTCACACCGCCCAAACTCGACGAAGCCAGGACCGCGGCGAAGGGCGCGTTCGTGTTCAACCCGTCGCGCGCCATCAGACCTGCTTCGCTGTATCCGTCGGCAAGCTGGAGAGAATCGATGCGCACGGACACATCGAAATCGCCGCCGCGCGGTTGCGCATAGAAACTGAAATTGTCGCCCGTGCCGCCGACATCGCCGCCGCCTGCGAGAATGTCGTAGCCGCCGCCAACTCCGGTCACCGAGTTCGTGGCTGTAATTGCGCCCACCGATTGCAACGTGAAAACCTGCACGACGAAATTGGTCCGGCTGTTGGCCGCGATGGTATTGCCGATGAGGTCACGCACACCGTTCACGGTTATGGTGTAGGTCTGCCCCGGCTGAAGAAAACCGGTGTTGAGGATCACCGTTTTTGAATCGGGTCCCAGCGACGCGGAGGAAATCACGACAGTGTTGCTGAGTTGATAATTCGCGACGCTGGTGGCAGTGACGGCATCAAGGCGCTTGGAGAATTCCACTGTGACTTGATTTGTAAGCCCGCTCGCGCTCACGAGCCGCGGCGGCGCAGGATCGTTCACCGTCACGTTGATTGCGGCGGAATCAGCCGAGCCGCCCGTGTTGTCCGTCGCGCGCGCCGTGAAACTGTAAACGCCGTCCCCGACTCCCGGCAGGAGGAGGCTAAAGGGAGCACTCGTGTCTTCTCCCCCTTTCTGGCCGCTCTCAAAAAACTCCACTCTGCTGACCGTTCCATCCGAATCGGCAGCCGAGGCCGAAAGGGTGATGTCGAGCGGCCCGGTCAAAATCGCGTTGTTCGCAGGATTGGTAATGGCGACCGTCGGCGCCACGTTCCCAAGCAACTCCAGGTCGAACCCAATGTCCGAACTGCCGCCGTTCTGCTGATGAATTTCCACCGCCAGGACATTGGTGCCGACGACGAGCACATTCGGCGCGCTTCCAGTGAAGAAAGTAGTTTCATCAGCGCCGTCCACGACACCACCCGCTGGAGTCGTAAAAGTGATGTCCCCTTGGGGCATATTGTTGCGAAACACTTCGATGCCGTTCAAATAAACGACACCGCCATCATCGCGCCGTAACCGGACTACCAAGCTGCCGTAGAGAGATGGATTCGCGACAGTGAAACGGCTGCGAAAATAAGTGGTGATGTATTTGGCGTTCGCATCCGGACCGAAGCCGACCGTCGTGGTAAACGGATCGCCGTATCCCAGCGGGGCCGCGCCACTCAACCAGGCAGCGTCGTTAAAATCGGGAGCACGCCAGGCTGTTCCGAGATTGACGCCCGCATCGAGATAGCGCCACGTCGAGGCCGGTGAGAAGAGAGTTTGCGCTTTAAGACCGGCGCCGGGCAGGAAACTGGAAAGCACCAGCAACACCGCGGCGACAACGAGACTCGATCCCAGGCACGATCCCCGTGCGGCTTTCATTTGAAATGTCATAGGAACACGGCAGTCCAAAGCCATTGGGCGATTTGTTATTTGGGCGATGCAACAATCAATACGAGGTTGCCCGCCCGCGCCATCGGCATTTTGCCCCTGCCGATGTTGAAAATGCACATGAACGAAACCAAACCGTCACTTTGCTGACAAATTGCAATGGGTGTCGTGGAAAAGAATCCGGTTCAGCGGGTCATTAGTTTGTGCCGTCCTCTTTGATGACCAATCTTTGGGACGCGGGCGCCTCGTGAATCATTTGCTTCCGTCCGCTCGGCCATTGCACTTCGATGCGGTCAACTTTGTCTCGCGTGCCCAGACCGAAGTGCAGTTGTCGGCCGTAATCACTCTGGTAGCCGCGACCGCTGCGGACTTCATCCACGAGTGTCAGATCGCCCGCGACAACTTTTACTTTCGCTCCGATGCCGTCGCGATTCGACTTCACGCCGACAAGCCGCACGCCAAGCCAGTGCGCCGGAGCGGAGTCATTCCGCAGGATGGTCGGCTCGCGCCGCGAATTGAGAATGACCACATCGATGTCGCCGTCGTTGTCCAGATCGTCAAACGCCGCGCCGCGCGCGCTGCGTTTCACAGCCAGGCCGTCGCCCGCTTTGTCCGAAACGTTGATGAATTTTCCACCGCCAGAGTTTCGAAGAACGATGCCGGGGCACTCATAGAGCGTTGTGTTGTCGAACAGATGCACGTTGTCGTGCAGATGTCCGCTCGCCACGAAGAGATCGCGATGCCCATCGTTGTCGAAATCGACGATGCCCACGCCCCATTTCACGTAACGCAGCGTTCCTTCACCGGCTTTCGTCAAACGAGTGACGTCTGAGAACGAACCGTTGCCAAGATTCCTGAACAGAGTGGCCGGCTCCTGCTGGTACGTCGTCACGAAAAGATCGGGCAAGCCATCGTTGTCCACGTCACCACACTCGACGCCCATGCTGCCGAGCGCCCGGCCCAGGGAGTCGTAGGCTACGCCCGCCAGTCCGGCGTTCTCGCTGAACTTTCCTTTGCCGTCGTTGATGAAAAGAGAATTCCCTGTCTTGTCGTTGCCGACGAAGATGTCGGTATCGCCATCGCCGTCCGCATCGAAACAGACCACGCCCATGCCTGCGCCCTTGTGTTTGCCGATGCCGGACTCCGCGCTCACATCGCTAAACGTGCCATCGCCGTTGTTGCGAAAGAGCGTGAATGGCGTCGGCTGAGAATCCAACGGGCCAACGTAAGCCGGATGCCCATTGAAGCGCACCGTCTTGTGGTTCTCATAGGTGAAGTTGACGTAGTGCGCGGCGAACAAGTCGAGGTCGCCGTCGCTGTCCATGTCGAGAAACGTCACGCCCGCCCCGACTTTTCCATCCCCGTCCGCGACGCCGGCTTTTTGCGTCACGTCAGCGAACGTCCCATCGCCATTGTTCCGATACAGTTTGTTCGGCCCGAAGTTGCTGATGTAAACGTCCTGGTCGCCATCGTTGTCGTAGTCTGCTGTCGCGACGCCGAGTGCGTAACTCGTATCGCCCAGTCCGCTGCGCTCCGTCACGTCGGTGAATTTCCAGTTGCCATTATTACGCCAAAGAGAATTTCGTGGAGGCGCAGACGTTGGTTTCGTTCCCCGCAGAGGTGCGCCGTTCAGAAAATAAATGTCCACGTCGCCGTCGTTGTCGTAGTCAAACAATGCAAGTCCCGATGCCACGGTCTCCACGATGTAACGGTTCCCGGAACTGCCATCCGTGTGGACGAAGGTGATGCCGGTTTCCTTTGTCACGTTGCGAAGTTGAATCGAAGACGCGGGTTCAGCGGCAAGCGAATTGAAGCACCAAGCTCCAAGCACCAAGCTCCAGATAAGCTCCACCTTCCAAACATCAAACGCCGCTGCGACGCGCCAAGTTTGGAGCTTGGTGTTTGGTGTTTCTCTGGAGCTTGGAGCCTGGAGCCTGGAGCTTTTCATCACTTCTTTCCCAACAACCACTGCCGCGTCTGCGCGTGCTGTGGGTTCGCCGGCTCAAGCGCAATGGCTCGCTCAATGGCGCTCAACGCCCCGGCCACATCGCCATTTTTTGCGCGTGCCTCGCTGAGCACGGCGAAATACTGAGCGTCTGGTTCCAGTTCGACCGCCGTCGCCGCCAGCCGCTCGGCTTCCACCAGATTCCTGTTCGCCTGAAGATAGAGCCGGGCCAGCGCGCCGTGTCCTTCCGCACGATTCGGTGCCACGCGGATGACTTCCTTGAAAGCCCGTTCGGATCGCTCGGACAGATTCAACTTCAGGCACACATTACCCATGTTGAGGTGTGCCAACCCGTCAGTCGGATCGAGCCTGACGGCTTCTTCGTAAAATTGCAGCGCCTCCCGGTATCTTCTCGATTGGTGGCAGAGCACCGCGAGTTGCACGCGACACAATACATTCTGTGGATCGAGCGTGGCGGCGCGGAGCCAGAGTTCCTCGGCTTTTTGTGCGTTGCCAAGCATTCTGTAAATGCGGCCCACGTCCGTGTGCGTTTGTGCGACGCTCTTTCGCGTGACGGCCAGCGAATCGAAATTGGCGCGCACACGTCGCGCCTCCTCTTCGCTTTCCTTGCGCAAGGCGGCAGACTTTTCCAGAAACTCCTTGCTCTTCTCCGCATCGCCAAGTTGCGCCAGCGTCTGCGAAAGTCCGTAATACGCTTCCGTGAAATTCGGCTTGAGCCTGATCGCAGCCTCGTAGTTGGTCTTCGCTCTTTCAAGTTGCTTCAACTGCTGAGCCGCTTCCGCCATCAGGCGATGTGCTTCCGGCGAAAGTTGTCGCGCCTGCTCCAGAACGGCGACCGTTTCCTCCAGCCGCCCGTCCTGCGACAGCGCGGAGGCCAGACGGAAACGCGCGCTGTGAGAGTTGGTATCGAGCTCCAGCGCTCGCCGAAAATATTTTGCCGCCCCCTTGTAATCGTCCCGGAGCAAGAGCGCGTAACCCAGACTTTCATTCGCGTCCGCTCGCGTCGCGTCCAGTTCAATGGAGCGCGCCCAAAGCCTCATCGCTTGTTCGCTGTCTCCCTGGTCGTTGTGAACCAGTCCCGCCAGATACACCACGTCATCATTGGCTGGAGATTGAGCGAGGAGTTGCTCGGCCGCTTGCAGTTGTTCACTGCGCAGAGCGCGATCTTTTTCCGAATCCGACGTTGTTGATTCGGCTGCGCTCGATTGCGTCCCCGTCTTCACAGGCACTGCTGCATTCCGTGAAAGAGACTGCGAGCGTTTCATCACCCCCAAAGCGACGAAACCGATAACCACCACGGCGACGACAAGCGAAATCCAGGGCCAAACCCGTTTTGATTGGCCGGGCCGACTGGATTTATCGGGTATCTTCGCTCGCGATCGTTCGCGCTTCTTCATGTGGCTCATGGGTGCACTTTGACCCGGATAATATCGGACCCCGCAAAAAGAGGAATGCTCAAAACCCCACGCGTCAACGGATGAACTTCCCTCCACCGGGAAAGGGAGAAGTGGTTTCGCACTCGGTCCCCGGAAAAAACGTGAAAGCTCGGGCGAGAACTTTATCCTTCTGCAATGCCACGCTGCGAAATTCGATTGTCCTGGGCGTGGGCCATCGCGCTGGCCGGTTTCGTCGTCGGCTGCGAAAAAGCTGCTGACGCTCCGCTTTCATCGAACGAATCGAAATCATCGGGAGCGTGGTTTGAGGACATCACATCGCGCGCCGGATTGAATTTCGTCCACGACACCGGCCCCGTCGGGCGCTATCTCGTCCCAGAACAAATGGGATCAGGAGCGGCACTCTTCGATTACGATAATGACGGGCGTCTCGACATTTATCTGATTCAAAACGCCGGCCCTGATTCGTCTTCGAGCAATCGACTGTTTCATCAGGAAAGCGATGGCCGGTTCCAGGATGTGGGCGCCGGGTCCGGCCTGGATGGGGCCGGCTTCGGCATGGGCGTGGCCGCTGGCGACGTGAACAACGATGGCCGCGCGGACGTATTGCTCACCGAATATGGCGCAGTGCGGCTCTTTCTGAATCAAGGCACCGGCAAGTTCATTGACGTGACGACCACTGCCGGTCTCGACAACCCGCGCTGGGCCACTTCCACCGCGTTCTTCGATTACGACCGCGACGGCTGGCTGGATTTGGTGGTGGCCAATTATCTTGATTACGATCCCACGCAGAAATGCACGGATGCGAAAGGCGCGGCTGAATTTTGTGGACCGCACGGCTTTCCCGGACTGGTGACCAAGGTGTTTCGCAATCTCGGCACGTCAACCATGGCGCCTCCTCGCTTTGAAGACGTTACCATTTCATCCGGCCTCGCCCGCGCTCCCGGTCCCGCACTCGGAGTGTTGTGCGCCGATTTCGATGGCGATCATTGGCCCGACATTTTTGTCGCTGACGACGGCAAACCCAATCGGCTCTTCATCAATCAGCGCAACGGCACCTTCACTGAAGAAGCAGCGCTGCGCGGCGTCGCCTTCAATGCGATGGGCGGGACGGCGGGCAACATGGGCATTGGCATCGGCGACGTCGACGGGAACGGGCTGTTCGATCTCTTCGTCACTCACCTCAGTGAAGAACATCATGCGCTCTGGGTGCAAAACCCTCGCGGCATTTTTCAGGACCGAATGGCGCTCGCTGGACTGACTCAGCAAGGCTGGCGCGGCACTGGCTTCGGCGCGGCTCTTGTGGATTTCAATCACGACGGCGCGCTCGACTTGGCCTTTGTCAATGGTCTCGTCAAACGCGGCCGGAACACCGCGCCGATCGGGCGTGGAGTCCATCCCTTCTGGGCGAGCTACGCGCAACGTCACCAACTTTTTGCCAACAACGGCGAGGGAACGTTCCGCGATATTTCGCTCTCGAACGCAGCGCTGTGCGGTCAAGCCACCGTCGGACGCGGACTGGCGTGTGGCGACATTGACAATGATGGCGCTATTGACTTGCTCGTCACCAGCACCGGCGGGCCGGCGCAACTGTTCCGAAACGTCGCGCCGCAGCGTGGTTACTGGTTGATCGTCCGTGTCATCGATCCGTCGCTCGGTGGACGCGATGCATACGGCGCCGAAGTTACGGTCCGCGCTGGAGACCGCCGCTGGTGGCGATTGGCGAATCCCGCTTTCAGTTATCTGTGCAGCAATGATCCGCGTGTTCACTTCGGTCTCGGCGCTGTGGCCAAAGTTGATTCGATCCAAGTGCTCTGGCCCGAGGGCACGCAGGAAGTTTTTCCCGGTGGACCGTCGAATCGAATACTGACGCTTGCGAAGGGCAGCGGACAGCCTGCCAAAGCGGAGGACCGTTGATGCCGAAGAAGCACGCACGCAAAGCCCTCTCTCCACCTGGTGTCGGCCGCAATCCGTCGCGACGCCATTTGCTGCGATGGCTAATTGTTTCCTTGGTTATGGGAGTTGTAGTTGCGCTTGGAGTTCATTTCGCTCGGCGTGGGGTTTTAGCGGAACCACCTGTGATCTCCACTACAGGTTTCGAGCCGGTGGTCGCGGCGCAAATCGAAAAAACTCTGGCTGAGGTGCGCGCCAATCCGCGCTCTGATTCTGCGTGGGGCAAACTCGGAATGGTTTTGCAGGCTTACGAATTCACAACCGAAGCCCGCGCTTGCTTCGCACAAGCGGAACGATTGAATGCAAAGGACGCGCGCTGGCTTTATCTTCACGCGTTGCTTCTCCGCCAGCACGACGGTGCCGCTGCCATCGCCAAACTGCGGCGAGCAATAGGACTTTCTGCGGCTCAGTCAGATGCGCCACGACTTCTGCTGGCTCAATCACTTTTCGAAGCGGGCCGATTCGATGAAGCCGAAAATCATTTCAAGCAACTGCTGGACGAGAATGTCAATCACGCGCCCGCGCGACTGGGATTGGCTGAATTGAGCAACACGCGCGGCCGTTTGGAAGAAAGCCGGCAAATGCTCCAGGTCTGTCTGACGAATGCAGTCACTGCAAAGCGCGCTCATACGCTCCTCGGTCAAGTGGAGCGGCAGCTTGGTCACACGGCTGCGGCAGAAGCGGCTATTCGCGCGGCGGCATTTCTTCCTCTCGATCGTTCGTGGCCCGATCCTTTCTCTGACGAAGCTGCCCAGTATCACATCGGGCGAAAGGCGTGGGCCGATCAGGGACAACGGCTGCTCGAACAGCAGCGGCATGAAGAGGCGCGAAGGGTGATCGAACGCCTGCTGAAAGAATATTCAGCCGCACCTGAAGGCTGGCTGCTGCTTGGACGGCTGCACATGCGACAAAACAATTGCGTCGGAGCCGAGCAGGCTTTCCGTCAGCACTTACAACGCGAGCCGGATTCCGTGAACGGCCACGCGCAACTCGGCCTCGCATTGCTGTGCCTCGAACGATATGCGGATGCCGCCGCCATTTTGCAGCGCGCTGTGCAACTCAAACCCGACTTCGGCAAAGGTCATTTCAATCTTGGCTTCGCTCAGGCACGAGCCGGACGCGCGTCGGAAGCCATTGCCTCCTTTCGCAGCGCCATCCGGTTCAGCCCGGAGTTTGTGGACGCATACATCACGCTCGCCGATCTGTTGATTCAAACCGGCGGGCGCGAGGAAGCGCTCGTGCTGCTGCGCCAGGCTCAACAACTCAGCCCGACCGACGACCGGGTGCAGATTTTGATGCAACGAGCGCAGCGCTGAGAACAACGAACACCTTGTTTCATCAGCACCGCGCGGCTACGGTTCGCGGCTGCCCAATGAAAAAACCGCCGCGACGCAAACTCTCCGTTGCTCTGCTGGCCAGCATGGTCGTCGCAGTCGTGGTGAGTTTTGCGGCGTGGTTTTACTTCTCGAATTCTAGGACAGGAACATCATCGTCTCGATCCGAATCGGGAACACGGCGTATGGCCGAACGGCTCGAAAGGATTGCGCGCGAGGCCGACCCGCAGGGGAATATTTTTCTCAATCGCCAGCGCGCCGAGCGGCTCCGCGCGCAACTCACCCCCAACCTGCCGCCGCCTGCCGAGTTTGACTTGCGCTTCCAGTTGGCGATGGAACTTCTCCGCGCGGGAGATGCCGAAGTTGCGATTCAAGAGCTTTCCCGACTGCCGGTGCTCCTGCCGACGATGCCGGCGGAGAAGCGCGTGGAGATGGGACGGTTCCTGAGCCAGTCGCTTGGTGTGGCTTACATGCGGCTGGGTGAGCAGGAAAATTGCGTAGCGCACCACACGAGCGAGTCGTGTCTCGCGCCGATTGGCCGGGGCGGCGTGCACACAGAACAGAAAGGTTCGCGCACCGCCATCAAGTATCTGACGGAAGCGCTCGCGGGCGGGCATCAGGACATTCGCTCCGCGTGGCTGCTCAACCTTGCGTTCATGACGCTGGGCGAATATCCCGACAAAGTGCCACCCCAATGGCTCATCGCGCCGCGCGTCTTCAATTCGGATTACGACATCGGACGTTTTCGCGACGTGGCGCCGGAAGCCGGCCTCGCCGCGCACGGCCACGCCGGCGGCGCCATCATGGAGGATTTCGATAACGACGGTTTCCTCGACATCGTGAAATCGTCGTGGGGCCTGCGCGACCCGATGCAGTTCTTCCGCAACAATGGCGACGGCACGTTCACCGAACGCACCAAAGAGGCCGGCCTCGAAGGCATCGTGGGCGGATTGAACCTTGTGCATGCCGATTACAACAATGATGGCCATCGCGACATTCTGGTGCTGCGCGGCGCATGGCTTGGCGTGCATGGGCGGCACCCGATGTCGCTCTTGCGCAACAATGGCAATGGGACTTTTGCCGACGTGACCGAAGAGGCCGGCCTGCTGACGTTCTTCCCGCGGCACATGGCCGTGTGGTTCGACTACGATGGCGACGGCTGGCTCGATTTGTTCATCGGCAACGAATCGAACGGGACGGGCATGGGCCGTTACCCGTGCGAGCTTTATCGCAACAACCACGACGGCACATTCACCGAATGCGCCGCGGCTTCCGGCGTTGCTCATATTGGTTTCGTCAAGGGCGTGGCTGCGGGTGACTACGACAATGATGGGCGTCCCGATCTTTACCTCTCGTGCTTCTTCGAGCCGAACGTTCTCTTTCGGAATGCGGGTCCGCAACCCGGTCCCGCGTCCAGCAAAGCGCTTTCCTGGAAGTTTGAGGATGCGACTCGCACCGCGGGCGTTGCTGAACCAATCGAGAGTTTTCCGACCTGGTTCTTCGATTACGACAACGACGGCTGGCTCGATCTGTTCGTCGCCTCCTACACTGGAGAGAACTCGATGGAAAAAGTGGCGGCGGATTATTTGCGGATCCCGAATCCCGGACCGAAGCCGCGGCTCTATCACAACAACGGCAACGGCACCTTCACGGATGTCACGAAAGAATCTCGCCTCGATCGTGTGCTCGTGGTGATGGGCGCCAACTTCGGCGATCTCGATAACGACGGTTGGCTGGACTTTTATCTCGGCACTGGCGAACCGGTGCTCAGTTCGCTGATGCCGAACCGGATGTTCCGCAACGCAGGCGGAAAATTATTTCAGGATGTCACCACGTCGGGTGGTTTCGGACACTTGCAAAAAGGCCACGGCGTCGCGTGGGGAGACATTGATAACGACGGCGACCAGGACATCTTCGAAACGATTGGCGGCGCGTACGAAGGCGATGCGTTTCAGAGCGTGCTCTTTCACAATCCCGGCCATAGCAACAACTGGGTGACGTTGCGGCTGCGCGGCGTACGTTCCAACCGTGACGCCATCGGCGCACGCGTCGAACTTCAGGTTTCAGAGGGGAAAGAGGAACGAAAAATCCACAACCTCGTCTCGTCCGGCGGCAGTTTCGGATCGTCCAGTCTGCAACAGGAAATCGGTTTGGGCCGAGCCACTTCAATTCCAAGAATCACAATTCAATGGCCGCTTCCCGAAAAGCCCACGCAAGTTCTCACGAACGTTCCGGTCAATTGCGTCGTTGAAATCAAGGAAGGCGACGCCGACTTCCGTATCATAACGCAAAAACAATTCGCGCTGGGTCGGTAGGGACGCCGCGCTGCGGCGTCCGCGCGCCGTTCAGGCGCACAACCCTGTGGCCCCGCTGAAACGCGGGCCCCGTCATCGCAGCGTGATGACTCTACCAGGTCAGTTGCAGTAGCGACACGCCCTGCCGCGGCAACGCGAATTTGATCGTGGCTGCGCCTTGATTGACTCGGACCGTGGCCGGCGCATCGGCGAGGGCCGCGAGCCGCGAGGCATCTTGAAGCTGCGTGTATTGCCGCTGGTTCGGCGCGATGGGCGAACCCATGCGTTTCCACGCGCCGTAGGGATTGCTGTTGTTCTCGTCCACCCGGTAGTGAGTGATCTTTGCCTCGCTCGCACTCGCCGGAAGACCAGCCACAGCCAGTTGTACAGCGGCATCCGGCCCGGTCACGTCATCGTCGTGATAATGCCAGACCATGATGTTGAGCTTGTTTTGATGGAGACTCGCAAGCGCAGCGACATCGGGCTTCTCCCGCACGCCTCGCCGCGTGATCGAATCCAACGGCACGGCTCCATCGCTCTCCGCCATAAGCCGTTGACCGCTCATTTGGCTGAACATGCGAAAGACGTTCAGCACCGCCAGCGGCAGCCCGCAACTCGCAAGCTGTCGGAAGCCCGCAAAGTACGGCTGATCCTCGAACGTGAACGCCCACGTGAGCGCGCCCGCGAAATTCACACCGTGCTTCTCGGCGAGATCGTGTTTGCGCGCGAAACTCGCTGCGGTGTAACTCGAATAGACTGTTCCGTTCCGATAGCTGTATGACGGCCCCTGGCACGCCGCGCAGCCTTCCGGGTCCGATTCGCCGATCACGATGGGCGTGTTCTTCAACTCCGGATACGACGCGACGATGCGGAATCCGTCGTCAATGGTGCGCAGTTGGTTCGCGATGCCCATGCGCACGTGGCCGTTCGTGTAAACCGGCGCGCCTTTGGCGTGAAACGACACGAAGTCCAGCGGCGTGCCGACCTTGCCGGTGGCGTAGTTCGTGCCGCGCAAGCAATGCTCGAAGAAGTTGCGTGTCCATTGACCGCCGCTCCCCGCTGAGTCTGGCCCGCCCACGCGCGCCGTTGGCAGTGCGCGGCGTACGGCATCAATCGCGTAATCGTGAAGCTTGTGAAATTCCGTTGGCGTGCCGCGCCAGTAGCCAATGTTGGCCTCGTTCCACGTTTCCCAATACCACGATTCCACTTCGGCGCGGCCATAGCGCTCGACGCAGTGTTTCACCCATTGATACACGACCTCGCCCCACTTCGCGTAATCTTTCGGCGGATAAGCCCAGCCGGTGTAAACGCGCTCGTAAGGAAGCCCCGGCCGCCATTCGTGGCGATACGGCTCGGGCCGAGTCGAAAGCGCCTGCGGCATGAAACCAATCTGCGCGTACGGCCGCACGCCGCGTTCGAGATACGTGTCGAACATGCGGTCGAGAATCGTCCAGTTGTAAACCGGATTGCCCTGCGCGTCTTCGTTGTAGGCATCGGTGGAACCCCATTTCAACGCCGGCGTGCC
>JGI10216J12902_107307241_pt1 | contig 15329 bp, 11 predicted proteins | sample KanNatreferecore_FD_12902 | JGI IMG/M metagenome (IMG submission 12902)
GCGCGACCGTGTACGGCCCTGCAGGGACGGCTTCAAGCCCGGATGCGAGTCGTTGCTCATTCATCCACCAGGTTCGCGCATGGCGTTGCGCCTGCGAGAAGTCAAGGATTGTATCTGCGTTGGCGTCCTGCAAGTCGTCGGCAAGACCGAGCTTGGCCTCGCGATAAACGCCGCGTTCGTTGCGTCTTCGCGCGATCCACGTCCCGCCGGTGTGGCGGCGCCGATAGCCGATGTGCAGTCCCTACTCGAGCAGGCGCCAGTACGGTTTGGTGCGGACAGAAAGACGCAGACGCGCGCTGCGCGTGGCCAGCGCTGCCTCGCGGACGGTACGCGCCATCACATGCCCTCGTTCGATTTTTGCCTACTTTTTGTCTATTATGCGTGCCCGAACAGTGCCGGACGTCGACCGGCACGCTAGCAGAAAATCCTTATAAAATCGTGACTTCTTGATGTTCGCCGACGTCCGCCGACGTCCAGACTACAAACTCTCACGGCGAAAACAGGGGTTCGAGTCCCCTAGGGATCAAAATATTAGCTTCAATTAATGACGTTCGTCTGGCGGCATCTCCAACTTTTCTCCAACGGACAGTCCGATTGGCTCAAGGGAGGTTGCGAAGCGATTTGGCGTAGTCTCGGCATCGGCGCTTGCGGGCCTTCAAATGATGTTGCGGATGCAGAACGCAGCCGGCTGGCACCGGGGGGAATCAATGTTTCGACGTCTCACGGCACTCTGCGCAACACTGATCGCACAGCCTTTTCAGGTGATGAGATACGATCGGAGTGCAACACGGCCCGAACCATAATTGCCGTTTTGCCGAGTGATTCTGGCCAGGCGTAACAGCGCGTTGCATTCGGATGTCCAGTCACTCCGAACACGTGAACCTTTCCTTTCCAAGGAGCGCCGTTTCTTCGCGGAATAAAGACGTGAACGACACACTCCAGCGCTTCAGCTTCACAATTATGAGTCTGATGGATGGCGAGGCGAAACTCGCCGTCGCGAACAGCGATGTCATTATCGTGTTTCATTGGAATATCTCTATGCGGCAGGGGCGGGGATGCGAAATTCGTCGGGCGGCGATGCTCTTTTGTAAGCAGCCCTGCTGGTCACGCGCTCGATCCAATCCTTAACCGCCGGAAGGTTCTCCCACAAATCGGCCATTTTGAGCCGTTGGATGCGATCGATGGCGGGCGCCGCCGCAATGTCCGCAAGCGAATAGGTGGCACCGGCGAGCCACGGTCCCGATTCGCTCAATTCCTGATTCATCTTGTTCAATGTGGCACGCAGTGACTTTCGCGATTGTTCAACCGCCCTGAGATCAGGAGGGCCGAGAAACATATTTTTCAGCGTTGGGATCAAATGCGGCCGAGGATGGGCGGCCAGCAACCCATCGAGGTCGGCTTCCGAATATTTGGCAAATACCTGTTTCATCATGAGATTGAGCGAGGCTGGACGCACGGCCGTGAACAGTTCGTCCTCCTCGACTTTGACCCAAAAACGCATGCGCGCACGCGCCATCGGATCGGCCGGCCTGAGACTTGGCTCGGGATATCGGTCGTCGAGGAATTCGTTGATGATCGAGGATTCCGGAATGAGCTTACCATCATAGCGAAGCGTCGGCACGACCGCTTTCCTATTCACGGCGAGATATGACGGCTTCAGGTTTTCGAAAGCCATCAGGTCAATGTAGTGACCGGTCCAGGGAAGCGCTTTCTCCTCGAGACAGATGCGTACCTTGAAGGAACAGAACGAATCCCAGAAGTGATAGAGCTCGATCTCAGCCATGCCACGAATGCCTGTTGCACCCCGATCGCTTGCGATTAAAATACACGGAGTATTAAATTGCAAGGAAAGGATGCCACTCATGAGCGACGGGAAGCACATTCTCTTCGACATCGTCGATGGCGTAGCCACCATCACGATCAATCGACCGGAGGTCAAGAATTCGCTCAACGTCGACGCTTTGAATGCATTGTTCACCGCACTGGGGACATGCGAAGATCGCGATGATGTCGGGGCGGTTGTCCTCACCGGAAAGGGTGATGCGTTCTGCGCCGGCGTCAATCTGAAGGGCTACAGGCTCGACAATCGCGAGGAGCTGCGGGCCGGCTTCCGCGAGGTGGCGATGTGGTGGCACCAGATGCTCCACCGGATCGTTCGTCTGCCGAAACCGGTGCTCGCCGCAGTGAACGGGATCGCGGTCGGCGGCGGGCTTGGCATCGTGCTGGCCAGCGATCTCGCCGTCTGCAACGAGAATGCCTCGTTCTTCGCATCATGGATGGCCAATGGCGTGGCCAATGACGGTGGTTCAAGTTACTCGCTGGCAAAGATCGTCGGCTTCCGCAGGGCCATGGAACTCATGTTGACGAACCGCACGCTGACAGCCCGGGAAGCGGTCGAATGGCAGATCTGCAACCGGATGTACAGGAATGAGGAGTTCGCCGGCAACGTTGCGAAAATTGCGCGGCAGCTGGCCGACGGCCCGACGCACCTTCAGGCCTATGTCAAAGAGACGTTCCATGAAGGCTGGCGCCGTTCGCTCGAGGAGTGTACCGAGTACGAGTGCCAAAACATCCTCAGATCCCTGGATCATCCCTACGCGGCCGAGCGGCTGGGCGAGTTCAAGCGCGGCAAGCGCAACAACCCGCTGATGATCGATTTGATGTAAGCGTTTAGTGCCAGCCGCGTCACGCGCGCCCGGTCGTGAGCACGAGCTTTCCCTTGACCTTGCGGTCAACGATCAGATCCATGGCGGTGTGGATCTCATCCAACGGATAGGTCGCCATGATCTCCGGCTTAATCTCGCCGTTCTCGTACATGCGAAAGAGATCCGCAACGGCTGCATCCATGACGTCGGGCTGCATCTTGAAATGTACGTCGAGCGGAGCACCGACGACCGAGATGTTCTTCAGCAGGATGTAATGACCCTTCACCTCGGGAATGCGGCCCGACGCAAAGCCGATAATGACCATGCGTCCGGCATAGGCGACAGCCCGTAAGGCGGCGTCGAATACGTCGCCGCCGACCGGATCGAACACTGCATCAACGCCGCGATTGTCGGTGAGCGCAAATACCTGGTGGCGCACGCTTTCTCGGAGATCGGCCGCCGATAAATCGACCAAGGCCTCGGCTCCGCTCGCTAGCGCGACCTGCCCCTTTTCCTTCGAAGTCACGCCGGCAAGTACGCGCGCTCCCTTTGCGCGCGCGATCTGCACGGACGCAAGCCCGACGCCTCCTGATGCCCCGGTCACGAGCACCGTTTCCCCGGCCTGGACCTGGCCGCGAATGACCACAGCGACGTATCCAGTGTTGTAGATGGTGACCATCCCGGCGCCGGTTACGAAGTCCATGGTGTCGGGCATGCGAAAGCAGCGCGCTTCGGGAGCGGCGAGCTTTTCGGCAAATGCCCCTGTAGCCACTTGGGCGATCACGCGGTCGCCTGGCCTGACGCGCGTGACGTTGGAGCCGATCGCAACGACGACACCGGAAGCATCGCGTCCCGGAACGAAGGGCCTGTCCGGGCGCGTCTGATACTTGCCCTGCAGCATCAGAGTATCCGGGAAATTGAGGCCGATTGCTTTCACATCGATGAGGACGTCGCGTTCGCTGATCGAGGGATCGGCGACATCCTCGACGCGGTGGGAGCGAAGCGGTCCGAATTCGTGAACGACGAGTGCGCGCATCATCGGGCCCCTGCGTCAGCGTGCGTCGCCGACATTTCCGCCGCAGCCTCGAGCGCTGCGTTGACGATCTCTGCATATCCGGTGCAACGGCACAGGTTCCCGCTTAGCGCGACCCGAATATCCTGCTCCGTCGGATTGGCGTGCCGTTCGAGATAGTCAGCAAGCGTCATCAGGAAGCCCGGCGTGCAGTAGCCGCACTGCAAAGCAAAATTGCGGTGGAAGGCGACTTGCAGCGGCGAGAGCGTTCCGTCCGCTGCCGCCAAGCCTTCAATGGTATCGATGCGTTTGCCGTCGGCCTGCACCGCCAGCATCAGGCACGCGCGAATCGCCTTGCCGTCCACTCGGATCGTGCATGCACCGCATATTCCGTGCTCGCAGCCGACATGCGTTCCGGTCGCACCGATCTCGTGGCGAATAAAATCGGTCAGCAGCATACGCGGCTCGGCAAAGCCTTCCACAGGCTCGCCATTCAGTGTGAAGCGTACGCGATGGCGCTCACCTTGTTTCATGACGCGCATTGGCGGGCCTCCTCGATCACTTTCCTGCCGAGCCGCCTGACCATTTCGCGTCGATAGCGGGCTGTCGCATGGATGTCGTCGCTGCCGCCGAGGTCCCAGGCGAAATCGTTGAGCGCGTTGGGCAGCTCGCTGTCGTCAAGCTTGTCCCATTCGCGCACGACCGGCTTGTCTTCCACGCCGCCGACGCCGAGCCTGATCTTGCCGCCGCCTACCATGGCCGCGAGCGCAACAATCGCGAAATCACCGTGCCGGCGGGAGATCTCACGGAACGCATAGCCGAATCCCGCCAGTGCCGCCGGGTATCGCGCCGCAATCATCAACTCGTCGGGGCGTTTTGCCGTGGACAAAAGCCCCAGCTGGAATTGGTCGGCGGCGACCACGCGCTTCCTGCGGCGCGATCGAAGCACCACCTCGCCGCCCAAAGTCGCAAGACAAAGCGGCAATTCGGAGCTTGGATCGGCATGACAGAGCGAGCCGCACACCGTGCCGCGATGGCGCGTCTGGAAATGCCCGACATGCGGAATCGCCGCCGCGATCAGGGGGAGTTGGGCTTTCAGCTTGGGCCACGCTTCGAGTTCGGCTTGCGTCGTCGTTGCCCCGATCTCGACATGACCTGGGTTTTCCTTCACGTAACGCAGATCATCGAGCTCAGCAATGTCGACCACGATGGATGGTCTCACCAGCCGCATGTTGAGCATGGCCATCAACGATTGTCCGCCCGCCATCACCCGCGCCTCGTCTCCGTGTTGTTCCACAAGCTCGAGGGCCTCATCGACCGTATCGCACCGGACATAATCGAAACTTGCGGGCTTCATCGCCTTGCTCCGAACAATTGCGCCAGGCGCGTGCGCCACGGTCTCGCTGAGATTCTGACATTATCCGCTCTTCCAAGCGATCTGGCGAAGCGTCGGAAGAATTCATTGATGAGGTGGCGAGCCGCGCCATCGAGCATGCGCCCACCGATCATCGCCGCGCGGCCTGAGAGATGGATGTCATAACGATAGTCGATGCGGCAGCGGCCATTCTGCGCGGAGAGCGTAAGGCGGCCTTCGCCCGAGGCCGTCCCCAGTGCGCCCAGGAGCCGACCTTTCAAGAGCGCCGAGCGCGGTTCTTCGAGATCGAAGAGCCCGATCTCGGCGTCGAAGCGGCCTTTCACTGGCCCAATGCCGAGCACCACCGAGGCCGTGAATGAATGGGCGCCGATGCGCGCGAGGCGCCCGCATCCCGGAACAGCCTCGCGCAGCGTGTCCTCGTTCAACAGCGCGAGCCAAACGGTTTGCGGATCGCTTGGTACTGTGACGGACCCCGCGCCGCGGAGGCCGGCTCGCTGCGCGGCGGGCTGCACGTCTCGGCTGCGCCTCGGCTGCTCTTCGGCTGCAAGCCGCTCGAGAATCTTCGCAGGCTTCAATGGCACCGTGATGTCGCTATGTCCGAGCGCGTCGGCGATCGCGTTGGCGAGACAGGCGGGCGTGCTGTACTGGTTGCCTTCGGCAATGCCTTTGGCTCCCAGGCGCGTGAATGGCGAGGGCGATTGCACCGTGTGAAGAATGTCGAGCTTCGGCATCTCGGCCGCCGTGGCGACGAGATAATCCGCAAATGTCCCCGAGAGAAAGCTGCCGTCCTCGGCGTAAGCGAATTCCTCGTACAGGGAGGCACCGATGGCCGCGGCAAACGAGCCGTGGATCTGTCCATCCGCGAGACCGGGATTGAGGATCGTGCCGCAATCGTGACTCGTCACGTACTTATCGATGCGGATTTCGCCGGTGTCACTGTCGATCTCGACGCCGCAAAAATCGAATCCGAAGCCGTATGCCAGCGACGTGTTGATCTCGTCGCCCGCGGTTGTCGGCGTCAATTCGGGCGCACTCCAGGTCACGCTTTCGCGTAGTGCGGGCGCCATGCCGTCAGGAAGGCTCGCCGGCGACCAGTGCGCCTGGCCGGCCACGCGATGGAAACGCAAGGCATTGTCGGGATTGTCGCGCGCAAAGATCTTACCGTCTGCGAAGTCGATCCTGTCGGGCGGCACGTTCAGCGAAGGCGCTGCGATCCGAGCCAGCTTCTCACGCAGGCGGACGGCGGCGAGATGGGTCGCGCTCACGGTTGCGGGAGCAAAACGGCAGGAATAGTTCCCAGCGGCGATCGACCATCCGTCCTTCTGGGTATCTATCTCGAGATTGACGGCGACATCCTCGAATTTCACGCCCAGCTGATCGGCGACGATTTGGGCCAGCGCAGTCTGATGGCCTTGGCCCTGCGGCACGGAATCCGCCACCACGCTGATCGCACCGAGGGGATCGATATTGATCGTGGCGGCGGCGACTGCACCGTCCTTTTGGCCGGCTCGCTCCCGCTCGACGCCCGTCTTCAGTGTCGAGATGTAGCCCATGTTCGATTGGCTGGGTTCGACCGCGACGGCATAGCCGATGCCATAGAGCTTGCCATCCTGCCGCGCGCGTTCGCGTCTCTCCTTGAGCTCTTCCAATCGGCCATCACGCACCGTTTCGTCGATCATGCGCTGGTAGTCCCCCGAATCGATCAGCGCGCCCGCCGGCGCCCGATAAGGGAATGATCCGGCCGGAATGAGATTGCGACGGATGAGATCGAGCGGATCGATGCGGAGTTCGGTCGCGATCGTGTGCATCATCCGCTCGACCGCGAAATAGAGCTGTGGTCCACCGAAACCGCGCACAGCGCCGGTTGGGCACTTGTTGGTCACCAGGATGTGGTTGAAAACATCAATGTGCTTGATCCCATAGGCGTTCGTCGAAAGCCCATGCATGCGGTAGATCGGCGCCGGCATCGGCGCGCGCAGATATGCGCCGTGATCGTCCCAGTGCGTCAGCCGCAACGCACTGACGACGCCTTGATCGTCGTAGGCGGCTTCCACGCGCGTGACGCGGTTCGGCGCGGCACTCGCGGCGGCCAGATGCTCGAGCCGATCCTCGATCCATTTGATCGGCCGGCTGGCGATCCGCGCACAAATGCAGAGCACGACAATATAGGGAAACAGAGCCAGCTTCGATCCGAAGCTTCCGCCTGAATTCGGCGGACTGCGGTGCCGCAATCGGCTTCCTGGCATCCGCAATGCGCGAGCCATTACCGGATGCAGGGAAAACGGCCCCTGGAAGTTCGAAATGACATCATAGCCGCCGCTGTCCGGAAGATGCTCGGCAATGACGGCGTAACCCTCCATCGGCGTGATCGAGTTGCGCGGGTAGGTGATCGTGATCGTGCTTTGCCTCTTTGCCTCGGCAAATGCCCTCGATGCATTGCCGTGCCGGAACTCGCGATACGACAGGATGTTGGAACCGACCGCCGGATGAAGGATCGGCGCTGCCGCAGCGGTCGCCTCAATTGGATCGACCACCGCCGGCAACGGCCGGTAATCGACGTGGATGTCCTCGAGCGCATCTTCGGCGAGATAGCGGGTTGCTGCGCAAACCACCGCAACCGGCTCGCCCACATAGCGCACGCGATCGACCGCAATGCCGTAATATTCCATCGGCGTCGCAAAGCCGACAATGAGCGGATCGGTCAGCGCAGCGACATCCCGCCCCGTGATCACTGCGCGGACACCCGGGCGCACGAGCGCCTTGGAGGTGTCGATCGAGGCGATCTCGGCGTGCGGATGCGGCGAGCGCAGAATCGCCGCATGCAGCGTTCCCGGTTTTATCGGCAGGTCGTCGACGAATTGACCCCGGCCGCGCAGCAATGGCGGATTTTCGACGCGCAGCACGCGCTCGCCGACATAGGTTTTCCGCGTTAGCGGGAGCACGGGCAGGCCGGATTGAGCGCGGTCGGTCTTGTTATTCAACATGTATCAAACGGTTCCACGCGACGCCAAAAACGGCTACCAGCAGGGCCGCGACAGCCTATCCAACAATGGCTTGACCGTTCAGGCCGGTTGCGGCAAGTATTAATATACTTGTTGTATAAAACTGCAACCTGGGATCCCACGCGGTGAGTTGGCTGGTAGGCATCGACGTCGGCGGCACCTTTACCGACTTTTTTGCCTACGACGCACGCACTCGCGTCAGTCGTCTGTTCAAGATTCCTTCGACCCCGGAGAATCCGGCGGCGGCCATCGGCGACGGCTTGCGGGAGATGTGCCAAAGCTTCGCAATGGATGGCAGAAAGCTCTCGCGGCTGTGCCACGGCACCACGGTGGCAACGAATGCGCTCATCCAGCGCAAGGGGGCCAAGGTCGCGGTGATCACCACGCGTGGCTTTCGCGACCTTCTTGAGATTGGCCGGCAGACGCGGCCGCATCTCTACTCGCTCCAAATCGATCATCCGGAGCCGCTGGTTCCACGCCAGCGACGTTTCGAGGTCGAGGAACGAATCACCGACGGACCCAAGATCTTGAGGCCGATCGACCGGGCTTCGATGCAGCGGGCGATAACGGCGGTGAAAGAATCGGGCGCGGAATCCTGCGCGGTCTGCTTGCTGTTCTCGTTCCTCGATGATTCGCACGAACGCAAAGTCGGCGAGGCGCTCGCGCGCAGCGCTAACGGCTTGATGATGTCCCTTTCGTCTGAGGTACAGCCGGAATTTCGCGAATATGAGCGTTTCTCCACCGCCGTCCTCAATGCCTATTTGCAGCCGGTGATGGCGCGCTATCTCTCCTATCTCGAGGAACGGCTCGCCAGCGATGCGCCTGCTGCCAAAGTCGGCATCTACCAGAGCAGCGGCGGCCTCATGTCCATTGATACCGCCCGTCGGTTTCCAGTGCGCACCGCGCTATCCGGTCCGGCGGCCGGGGCCATCGGAGGCATTCATAGTGCACGGTCCGCGAAGCAGCCGAACATCATCACGCTTGACATGGGAGGTACGAGCGCGGACGTCGCCCTGATCCGCAATTATCAAGCGGGCCTGAGCTTCGACCGCGCGGTGGCCGGGTTTCCCATCCGGCTGCCGATGGTGGACATCCATACGGTGGGAGCCGGCGGCGGCTCGATTGCCTGGTTCGATCGCGACGGCCTGCTCAAGGTAGGCCCGTTGAGCGCCGGGGCCGATCCTGGGCCGGCTTGTTACGGCAAAGGCGGAAGGAGCGCGACCGTCACCGATGCCAATCTGGTGCTCGGGCGGTTGTCGGCAAAAGGTCTGATCGGCGGCCGCATGCCGCTCGATCCCGAGGCTGCGCGGACCGCGATCAAGCCAATCGCCGAGCGACTCGGTTTCTCGCTCGAACGAACCGCGTTCGGAATAATCGAGATCGTGGTAGCCAACATGGTGCGCGCGATCCGTACCGTTTCGGTCGAGCGTGGTCATGATCCGCGCGACTACTGCCTGTTGCCGTTTGGCGGAGCAGGACCGCTGCACGCAAGCGAAGTGGCCCGTGCGCTCGGCATTTCCCGCTTCCTGGTACCGGCCGCTCCCGGAATTCTGTGCGCGCAGGGGTTGATCGCCTCCGACCTGAAAGACGACATCGTCCGGTCGGCTCGCGTCAAGCTGGGAAAAGAAAGCCTCGGCCGGCTGCGTGGCATCATGCAAGGGCTGATGGAGGACGCAGATGCCTGGTTCGCGCGCGAATCGGTCAGTTTCGCCGACCGCAAGGTGAACGTGTCGTTTGACATGCGCTACGTCGGACAAAATTTCGAATTGGCGGTGCCGGTTGGAATGGCGCATGGCGGCAGGTTGCCTGAGCTTGGCAGCGCGGAAAATCTTCGGTCGCGCTTCTTCGCCGTGCACGATCAGTTCTATGGTTTTCACAACGACGATGATCCGGTTGAGATTATCAATGTCCGGCTCACCGCAAGCGCGGCGCTAACGAGAATAGCCAAGCCCAGCTCTGACAGGGCTCGATCATCACAACCGAAGCCTCGCGAATATCGATGCGTTTGGTTTGCCGGGGCACGGCCGCTGAAGACGCCGATATACGACCGCGCCGAACTGCGGCCGGGACAAGCGATTGCCGGCCAGGCGGTGATCGAACAGTTCGACTCGACCTCGGTGCTTTATCCTGGAGACCGGCTCAGCGTCGACGACGCCGGCAATCTCTTCGTGAAGGTTCACGCATGAAGCGGCACAAAACCGTCGACCCGATCACCGTCGAAATCATCGCAAACGGTCTCCGCTCGATTTCCGATGAAACTTTCATTGCCCTGATGAAGAGCGCTTATTCGACGAACATCAAGGAACGGCGCGATCATTCGACGGCTCTCTGCGATCGCAACGGTCGGCTGATCACACAGGCCGATGCCTCGCTGCCGATTCACATTGCCTCCATGACCGGATTGATGCAGCACCTGCTCGCCAATTTTGCCGATGACATCGAGGAAGGCGACATCTTCATCTCGAACGATCCCCATGCTGCCGGGGGCACCCATCTTCCCGACATCAATATGGCGCTGCCCGTCTTTCATCGTCGCAGGCTCGTCGGCTTCATGTGCAACATCGCCCATCACGCCGACGTCGGAGGAATGGTGCCCGGCAGCATGGCTGGCGGCATGTCGGAAATCTATCAGGAAGGACTTCGTCTGCCCGTAGTGAAGCTGTTCCGCCGAGGAGAGCTGCAAGAGGACCTTCTTAACCTCATCCTTCTCAATGTACGTGTCCCGCACGAACGCCGTGGTGATTATTTTGCGCAGGTCGCCGCCTGCCGGCTGGGTGAGCGGCGGCTGCACGAAATTTTTGCGACGCATCGGCCTGCAACGATGCTGGCGGTATTCGACGAAATCATCGAGCGTACGGCGAAGCGAATGAGGGCGGCCGTTGCGTCGATTCCGCAAGGGACGTACTCGTTCGCCGATGTGATGGACGACGACGGCATGGGAACGCGCGACATTCCGATCTCCGTGTGCATCGACGTCCGCGATGGGCGCATTCGCTTTGACTTCGCAGGAACATCGAAACAAGTCACCGGCAACATCAACGTGACCTTCAATGCGACACAGGCGGCGGTTTGTTACGCGCTCAAAGCCCTGCTTGACCCCGATGTGCCGAACAATCAAGGCATGTTGGACCTCCCGGAAATCGTCGTGGAACCGGGCTCGCTTTTGAATGCCTCGTTTCCGGCTCCCGTTGCGGCGCGGGCGAATACTTGCCAACGCATCGTCGATGTAATTATCGGCGCGCTGGCGGACGCGCTGCCGGCACAAGTCGTCGGTGCGGCGAATGGCGCAAACACCACCGCTGTCTTCTCAGGCGTCGATCCTCGGACCAGCGCCCATTACGTCTATCTCGAAACGCTGGGCGGCGGCTTCGGCGGCCGCGCCACCAAGGACGGGACCGACGGCGTCCAGGTGCACATCACCAATACGTCCAATCTGCCGGTGGAATCGATTGAAATGGAATATCCGCTGCTGGTGGAGAGTTACGGCCTGATCGAGGATTCGGGAGGACCCGGCCGTTTCCGCGGCGGCATGGGATTGCGGCGTGCAATCAGCCCCGTCGGCCATAGCTGCACGTTCAACGGGGCGATCGAACGATCGACGCACCGGCCGTGGGGAATATTCGGTGGTGGCGGCGGAGCCCCCGGCCGCTTCCTGCACGTCAGAGCCGATGGAACGCCGAAACCGCTGGCGACCAAGCCGGCGGGCGTGTTGGTCCGCGCGAACGAGACCATCATAGTCGACTCGCCGGGGGCCGGCGGCTACGGGCCGCGGTCGGAGCGCAGCCCAGAAGCAATCATTGCGGATCACGCGAGCGGAAAGTTCTCGAAGACCTACATCGATCAACATTACAACCTTCCGCGTGCAGCCGAATGATCGCGAAAGACATTAATTCCGTGGAATTCCATCTCCCTGAACCGATCGCCGTCCTTGAATTGACGATGACGGATGGCGCGATCGTGCGCGTGCGCCAACACGGAAACGTTGCCGGCCCGCGCCTCATCTTATCGCACGGCAACGGCTTTGCGATCGACGCGTATTTCCCTTTCTGGCGTCATTTTCTCGCCGATTGCGAGGTCTTCGTGTTCGACCAGCGCAGTCATGGATGGAACCCGCGGCATGACGGTGGCCATACGCAGCAGCAGATGGCCGATGACATGCAAACCTTGTTGCGCGCAATCGAGGCGCGATTCGGCGCTCGGCAAAGCGCCGGCATATTTCACTCACTCTCCGCAACGGTGAGCCTGCTGCATTCGATGCGATTCGGGTTTCAATGGGACGCTTTGATCCTCGTCGATCCTCCTCTCACCCCGCCTTTGGATCATCCGCTGCATTCCCTAGCGCGCGATTTTGAACTCGCGCTGGGCGGATGGGCGCGGCAGCGCCGCCAGGTATTCCCCAGCGTCCACGAGTTGTCTTCCTATTTCACAGGTACGCGCCGAATGCGCCGTTGGGTCCCTGGAGCGGCCGAGTTGATGGCGCGATCGATCACGCGTGCCGCTTCCAATGGAGGCATCGAGCTCGTCTGCCCGCCTGAGTTCGAGGCGGATATCTATGTACAGAATTCCAATTCGCCGGCATGGTCCGCCCTAGCTGCAATCGCCAAGGACCTGTTCGTCTTGAGCAGCGATTACGATGAGCCGGACGCCGATCCGCCCGGCCGCGTCAGCAAGGCGCTTAGTGCGGAATTCGGTATCGAGGGCGCACCGGTGCGCAACACCGGGCATCTGCTGCAAATCGAGCGGCCCGAGGAAGCCGCGCGAATCGTGCAGCAGCACTTGCGCGTGTGTGGTTTTGAATTTGCGCCACGGGCCACCAGGCGCGTCACCCGAGGGCGACCTCGCGCGCGAGATTACTGTTCAGATAGCGGTTGATGCGATCGCGGAACAGATCCGTGTGGAGGCGAGCCAGGGTATCTGCCTCATCGACGTCCTTGTTTTCGATGGCCTGGATCATGGCATCGTGCTGGCGAACGACCTCCATGTAATATTCTTCGTGCGCCTCGCCGCTTAGTGGCGCATAGGCGAAAGCCGTGCGTGCCAGCCTCAGGCTGACCGAAAGCAACGACGCATACAGACTCTCGAAATAGCGGTTGCCGCACAGGCGACCGACAATCATGTGGAATTCCTTGTTGGCTTCACCCATGCGCTCGCTGTCACCCCTGCGGGCGGCCTCGAGAAATTGTTGATTCATCGCCCGCAGTGCGGCGATGTCCTCGGGTCGCCGGCGTGCGGCCGCCCAGCGGATGGTCGCCCTTTGGCAGAGCTCCAACGCCTCGAACAGCTGAGGCACGTCGCCAATGTCGATGTGGGTGACGCGCGCGCCGCGATTCGGCAGCAGGACGATCAAACCATCCGAAGCAAGCCGGATCAGAGCTTCACGCACGGGAGTACGCGACACGCCGAAGCGTTCCTCGAGGCTCGCTTCGTCGAGATCAGCGCCCGGCAGCAAGCGCAGCCCGATGATGTCTTCGCGCACCTGCGCGTAGACGCGCTGCATGCCGGTGCCTTTGGGGCGACCGATACGCCATTGCGGCGAGCCAGCCGGGGATGACGATGCGGGTGCATCCTTTCGGGTCGCCATCGGTTCTGATGAGGGAGTTCGGCCGCGTCGCCCCTCCCGCGGTCTGCGCCTCTTCCCAATGCGTGCCATGGCCGCTCCTATATTTTACCTCGCGCCCGCTGCGCCGTTAGATAATCTACAGTTGATAATATACTCCGTGTATAATAATCCGTCAGCGGAAAAATTGCACGTCGTCCCATGCCTCTCGCGTTGCTCAAACATGGCTTTCGGCGGAACGGGCCTCCCCCTCGCATTCTCCCCGCAGCAAAGCCGCTCGCCCGCAATTATGACGTCATCATCATCGGCGGCGGTGGCCACGGTTTGGCGACCGCCTATTATCTTGCGAAGGATCACGACATCCGCAACGTCGCCGTGCTGGAAAAGGGCTATCTCGCCGGCGGCAATACCGCGCGCAACACCGCGATCGTGCGATCGAATTACCTCACTCCCGAAGGAGTCGAATTCTACGCGGAGTCGGTTGCGCTGTTCAAAAATCTCAGCCACGAGCTCGATTTCAACATCATGTATTCCGAGCGCGGTCACCTGACGCTCGCCCATACTGACGCCGCCATCCGGACGTCGCGCTGGCGCGCAGAAGTAAACAAACACTTGGGCGTTGATTCCGAATTGATCGGCACCGAAGAAATCGGGCGGCTCTGCCCGCAACTCAATCTATCGGACCACGTTCGTTATCCGATACTCGGGGCGCTCTATCACCCGCCAGGCGCGATCGTGCGCCATGACGCCGTCGCCTGGGGCTTTGCCGCGGCGGCCGCGCGCCTCGGGGTTGAGATCCACGTCGATACCGAGGTCACCGGCATCACCAAGCGAGGCAATCGCGCGGTCGGGGTGGAAACCACCCGTGGCACTGTTCACGCGAATTCCGTGATGCAAGCGGTTGCCGGCTCGAGCTCGCGTCTCGCTGATCTCGCCGGATTCAGCTTGCCGGTGCGCACCGTTCCGCTACAGGCATGCGTTTCTCAGCCGCTCAAGCCGTTTCTCGATCCGATCATCGTGTCGGGAAGCCTGCACGTCTACATTTCGCAGAGCGCGCGCGGCGAGCTCGTCATGGGAGGCGCGACAGATCCGTACCCGCTCTATGCCTCTCGCTCCACCCTCGAGTTCAAGGAGGGTCTCATGGCGCACATGCTCGAACTGTTTCCGTTTCTGGCCGAGGTGAAGGTGATGCGGCAATGGGCTGGGATCGCCGACATGACGCCGGATTTTAGTCCCATCATGGGGCTGACCCCGGTGGAGAACTACTTCATCGATGCTGGCTGGGGCACATGGGGTTTCAAGGCGACGCCAGTTTGCGGCAAGCGCATGGCGGAAACGATCGCCACCGGCAAGCCGCCAAAGATCATCGCGTCTTTCGCGTTCGACCGGTTCGCGCGCTTCACTCAGATCGGCGAGCGCGGTGCGGCTTCCGTCGGCCATTGAGGTGATGCAATGAAAATCCTCGAGTGTCCGCTCAACGGTCCGCGCAACATTTCCGAGTTCGCCTGTCTCGGTGAAATGAAGGCGTTGCCTCCAACCGGCGCGGGGTCGACCGCATGGGCGGAGTACGTTTTTCTCGAACGAAATCCGGCAGGTCCTGTGCGCGAGTGGTGGATCCATATTGCAACCAATTACGTCTTCATCGTCGATCGCGATACCCGCACGGACGAGATTCTGGCGACTTATCGGATAGGCGATCCGCGGCTGACACAGCCGTTTTCGCCGGACAAGGCGGATT